>SXGR01010061.1_pt1 | contig 22926 bp, 22 predicted proteins | sample 3174711 | NCBI WGS metagenome assembly SXGR01 (sample SAMN11356860, study PRJNA531348) | freshwater metagenome | isolation source: freshwater sample F1-60 | place: China: Fuxian Lake, Yuxi | collected 2017-12-25 | reverse complement strand
TATTAGACATTACTATTTACCCCACTTCTAAATTCTTCTATTTGAACTTTACTACGTCTAGTTAAATTACATTTACAAATTATAGAATAATTAAAATCAATATTTCCAGCAATAATTTGATTTTCATCTATATCATTTATTTCATAAAAAGAAAAATTCCATTCTACTATATCTCCAATTTCTGGATATATATCTTTAGTTTTTAAAGTATCTCTTTGAAATCTTGTTATAATATTTTGATTAACATCTATACCTACTTCATTAACTTCTGTAACTTCTGCTTCATGTTCAACTAAACAATTAATTTTAATTGGAGAAAAATATACTTTACTTAAACTATCTCCATATAAATCATCAATCATAGAATTAACAGATAATTTATATAAATTTATAGAAGTTTCTACTACATTTTCTATTAATGTATTAGATATTTTATTAAATAAATCTAAATCTCTTTGTCTTAAAAATAATGACATTTATTTTAACCTATATAAATTGGTAAAGGTACATTTCTTAATGAATCTTTTAAATTATCAGATATTGCTTTTTCTTTTTCCATTTGTTTCATTCTTGAAGTTTCTTCTAAATTTTCTCTTAATTGAGTTATAAGTTTTTCTTTTTCCTCTTTTCCTTCAGTTCTTAACTTATCTCCATCAAGTGTTAATTCAGAACCAGGTATTGGAACTGTACTATATTTACTTCTTATATTTCCCAATAATTCTTTAGACAATGCTAAAGTATATAATCTTATCCATTGTTTTCCAACATGATTTATATTTGAATATGAAATATTATTATATGGTACATTTGAATAATCTGATATTACACCACTTCTAGAATTATTCAACACATTATCTCTATCCTCAATTACTATATATTCAAAATATAATGTATAATTATATGTTGGTAAAGGAAATATTTTTAATTTATTATTAACAATTTGAAATGAAAAGGCACTTCTTCTAACTAAATCATTTAGTTCTATAGCCTGAAATCTTAAAATATCTGCAAACATTGGCATCATCATATATGATGTAGCAGGAGAAAATCCACTAAATCCAAACTCTTGTAATGTATTATATGTTCCTATTCCAGTACCAGCAAAAGGATCAAAATATCTAGCTATAGCTGGGGCAGCATTGTGAAACACACGCTTAATTTCTATATTTTTATTAGGTTCTTTTACATCCCTAAATAATACATTTAAATCATAATTTTGAACACTTTCTGATATATTTATACTTCCACTCTTCCAATCTACATTACCTCCTACACCTACCTCATTTCCATATGCCTTAGATATTCTTACAACTCTACCAATATTAGGCACTATCTCTCTCTGTGATACATTAGAACCAGTTGAAGTACCCTGCAACAATAACATATTATCTCTCATATTAAATTGATTAACCTGAGAAGAATACTCTGTTACTGACTCCTCAAAACAAGTAAAAAATGAACCTGATTGAAGCTCTACATCTACTAACGGATAACCCAATTTATTAGCACAAAAAACTGAAACTTTTATAGAATCCAATGCAAAATTTGTATCAGAATCATATAACCCAAATGGCGTCATTCCTACCCCAAAAGTTGCATTACCATCCCAAATAATTATAGCCATCTAAATTCCCTATTTTTTATTAAAAATACCTTTCTTCTATAAATATAAAAAAAGAAAAATATTAAATATTTTTCCCTAATTATTTATCAAAATAACATAATTATTTAATATTTTTTTTATCTAAATAGTTTCTTTCATAAGTAAATAAAGGTTCATTTATTTTTTTTAATTCCTCTAAATAGTAATTTATAATATTAATTTGATTTTTATATACTAAAGCTGTAAATTCAAAAAAATCTAAATGTTCCTTTTTATCTATTCTTTTATTTATATATTTTAATAATAAATTTTGATTATTAGTATTTATTAAATATTTAATTACATTTAAATCTAAAGTTACTAATAAATCTATTTTTTTATTTATATAATACATTATAAGTTTATCTTGTTTATTCTCTAATAACAAAATAAATTCATTGGTTTCTATTTGTCTATGTTCTTCTACCAAATAATCTACATATTTTTTTAAAATTTCTTTTTTATTATTATCTATTAAAAATTTTAATTCTTGTATATTTAAATATGATTTATTATTTATTAATTCATCAATATAATATTCAATATATTTACTTTTATTATTTTTTATAAAATATATTATTTCACTAGGATATAAATATTCGTTTTTTTCTAAAATTTTGTTTATATAATTTTTTATAATATGATTTGTAGCATTACTATTATTTGATAAATATTCAATTTCAAATTCATGTAAATGTCTATCTCCTATTATAGATTTTTCAATATAATCAATTATAAGTTCATCTTGCCCAATTTTTTCTAAAATATTAAATTCGTTCTCAGATAATACCCCAATAGTTTTAATTATATTATTTATATAATTAACTATAAATTCATGTTGATTAGTATCTGCTAAATAATACAATTCAGCACTCGATAAAGAAAATTTATTTTTTATCCTCTCTTGTAAATTAGTATTAAATAATTTACGTAAATTAGGTGGCAATTTAATCATATCTCTATATGTAATTGACCCACCCATCTTTATATACTTTTCTTGAAGTTCCTTAGACGTAATCCAAAATAAATCAGATGATAAAAATTGATTAACATCTATATACAAACTTTTACCATCAAAATCCAACTCTTTATATGATTTTAATCTTTCTTTATGATTAGATATTGCAATCTTTTTTACTATATTGTACCTATCCTTTTCATCTTTAGGTATATCTTTGTAAACAAACACACTATTAATACCTTTTAATTTAGGTTGTAATTTGCTTATATAATCCCATGTAACTTTTTTATTTCCACTATTCTCTGCATTATTTCTATCTGCAACATTATATTTACCATCTTTATTTACCATTATAACCAATATTCCATTAACATTCCCTTCTACCTTATCAAAATCATATGAAAAATATATGGTAGGGTTATCCAAAGCATACTTATATGTATAATACATATTTGAGGCATCTCCTCTACCTATACACCACTTTTCACCCTTACCCAATATAATACAACTTTCCTTACTGTCAGCTCTAACAATCATCATATTATTTTTATCATATACAACTAATCCATTATTCTTTGCATAATCTCTATAATCTGCATCAATATTCTTAACAGACGAACTAAATTTAGAAGAACCAGCATCTACTATCTTCTCTACATTAGCAAATGGAGTTTTTAATAGATTTACCTTCTCCTTACTATGCTGATTGTAAGCATTTATCTTATCCCAATAATAATTTATTTGAGCATCTGTTAAACCTGGTTTATCCTCTATCCACTTCTTCTTTACATCTGATAGCTTTACACCTTCATTTAATAATTCTATTAATATATTTTTTAACTTTATCATATATTGTATAAATATATTTTTTTTCAAATATTATTTAAAATATTTACACAATAATTCTGTTTTTTGTGTATTATTTTTATCAAAATGAGATGTATTTGATTGAATATAAAAAATATTATTACAAGGTATAGAAATATAATTATACAAATCATTAGGCATATTAATTAATAAATTATTATATGTAAATAATGATTTTATAAAAGTTTCTTTCCAATTTTCTATAGATTCATAAAATACATTATTACTATACATTTCTAAATTATAATATGGAATAGAAGTAAATGTTAAATCACACTCCTTCGTGTCTGTATAATCTTCTAATTTACAATTATATAATTTTACATTATTAAAATTTTTTGATAATATTACTAATTCATTATATGTTTCTATATTTGGTTCTATCCCAATATATGTACCATTAGGATATATACTTTTAAATCCCAACATTCGTCCTCCAAAACCTGCACAAGGATCAATTACTATTGGATTTTCTTTATCACCAAGAAATGATTTGTAAATATTACTTGCAAGTAGTGGTTTGAAAAATGATATACTATAACGAAAAGCAGATATACCTCTTATTACCTGATGTAATGAAAAATCAAATATTTCATTACTATTATTTATACCAATTCTATACTTTATTATATTCCTAATTATTTTATCATCACCCCATACTCTACTTGGTGATAATTTTCCATTATAACTAGATTTCCAATATGAATGAAACATAGATTTTAAATAATTGACTCCTACAATATAAATATTATTTTTAAATATTCTATCAGTAGAATAAATTGTATTTTTTTTTATATATGATATTATATTATCTATATTTTCATTACAAGGAATAGATGGAAATGTAGGTTGAAATTTTTTTATAAATTTTAAAAATAACCAAATATATTTTTCAAGTTTATCTTTTCCATGTGTATCTATGTAAAATTTTAAAAAATCTTTATTAATAATTTTTTGATAATAATCAATATTTACATTTAGTTTATATGAATAATTTTTAATATCCTCAATACTTTGTATTTTTTCAATATCTTCTTCTCTAATTCTATATAAATTATAAAGTAAATCTTTATTTTTTTCTGAAATAAATCCAGATAATAATTGTAAATTTAAATTTTCTTTGTTTTCTGGATGCCAATATTTTCCATCAATTTCTACTAACATATTATATTTTTGTAAATAAAAATCTATTGCTCCATATTTAGTTATATATTGTTGTACATATTCTATATTATTATCAATTAAAAATTTTTTAAATTTAATTTCAGGTTTTGTATCAAATTTATTACTATTATTTTTCATTCTATTAATTGCAGAAATAGACATACTTTGTTTTATATTATCATTATGAAATTTTCCATACATTGGGTTATTCTTTCCATTATTATTATGACCTAATATAAAATCAACTTTATATGGAGTTTGTAATTTTAATGTTGTATTTTTACCGCAACCACATTTACAACATGGTAATATATTATTAAACACATATTGTTTTATATATAACAATTTTGATATTTTATGAAATTTTGATAAATGATAAGATAATAACCTTTCAGATAAAAATAATCCATTACAAATTAAACATGATATTTTATATTCAGTTTTTTTTTCACGTTCTATATAATTCAATTTTTTAATTCTAAATTCCTCATAATGTTTTACATAATTTTCTATACTAGAATTATGACTATCTCTTAAATGAGTATGCATTCCTATAGAAGAATATTTATTATTACAAATTTTACATTGTATTTTTTGAATATTTCTATTTGAAAAATTTATTCGTTTAGATTTTCTAAATTCTCCATATTGTTGTGAATAATCATTTACATTAATCTTATGTGCAAATTTTATATGAGAAGATAAACTATAACTAGAAAATTCCTTTTTACATAATTCACATATAATTGTTTTTGGTTTATTTATTAATATCCTTTTCATTTATTAATTATTATATATAAATATACAAAAAATAATTGATATTTTCTTATTGTATCTATAATTTTTAAAATAAAAAAGGAGAATATTTTCATATTCTCCTCTTAATACAATAATATTAAAAATTATTATATTGTGTCCATTCCAGATACTATGATCTTGCCATAAAACTCACTTCTAACAACTTTTTTGGCATATCTTGTCATAACGCCTTTTCTAGGAGTGAAGTTAGTAGGATCATATACAAGAGGTGTCATAATCAATGGAACATATGGTGCATATACTGCTCCAGATTCCAAAAATTGTGATCCCTTATATCCCATTAATATAACATTTTCAATCATATATGGATTTTTGTAAACTGTAAATCTACTATTTAATGATCCAATTTTTTGAACTCCCATAGCAAATTTCATTTTACTTCCATCCGTATCAGCTGCAAATCCAGGAATAGATTCAAGTATAGTGGCAACTGAAGGAGAACATACTAAAAAGTTTGCTCCACCTCTCATTGTTTTTTGATGAATCTTGTTACTTACCTTTTGAATCTTAGTTCCTAAAGTTTGAAACCATCCTCCTTGAGCATTATAGAATCCTGATGTAGATGCTACAAATGATGAACCATCCCAAACAACATTATTTTTTGCTGACCAATATTCAACTGTAAGTGCATTTTGAATCAACATATCAAGAATTTCTAAATCTATTTCCATAGAAATATATTCTGATAACATTGATGTCAATTCTGCCTCAGCATCAATTGAATGATATGCAGTTAAATCTTGTGCCATTTCAGGAGTCCATACTGCTTTCAATTTACGTGTTTTAGCAACTATTGGAAATGAACGCAATTGAATATCTATCTCTGGAATTCCAACATCCGAACCTGATTTATCTTCAAAATCACCACGTGAAACATCAGTAGGTTGTTTATGAAATTTAACACCAAATCCATTAGCAGCTATATGAGATCCACTATAAAAAAACGTAACATTATTACCTGATACAGTTGTATATTCTGGGTAAACAGCTGGTAAAGCATTACCACTACTATCAACTAACAAAAATGCTCTTACACCATTTAAATCTGCATTTTTATCAGTAAAATCAACTGTAGTTTTTTTATATACTGAAGCAGCACCTGCTATAGAAGATGAAAATGTTTGTTCAAAATTAACCTCTTGCCAAGAAGCTGAAGCAGCCGCACTACCAAGTGTAAGTGATGATGTTTCATTTATAGAATATCCAAATCTACCTGCACCATAAAGTCCACCTTCTGGAGCACCTGATACACCTGTTTTACCATAAACTGAACTTGGTGCACCTGCTATACTATTAATAGCAGTTGTACTATCAAATCCTGGTTGTGCTGTTGAATACTTATAATCAAGATAGAATATAAGTCCTGATGGTAAATTCATTGGCTGAACAGATACAAATTCCTTTGCAGCTATTTCACCAAATACTTTACGAACTAATGGTAATGCAACTCCATTCCATGCTTCTTGTGCACCTCCACCACCTACACCACTTGTACCAGTTTGTGATGATTCTTGAATAAGTTGTCGTGCTTGATTCTCTAACAAAACAGCCATTCCTGATTTGTCAAAATCACTATTAATTCCTTCCAATAAACCTGATTTTGACCATTTTGATACTATTGCTTTTGATTCATCTATTTTTTGTTTAACAGGATCATAATTACTCATTAAACTATTTAATCCTTCTGTATAATTCATTTATTTTTCTCCATTCTTTTTTTTTTATTTTTATTAATTTTTGTTTATTTTTATTAAATGCCTGCTAATTTTTTAAATCTATTAGCTAGGTCATTTCCTTCATTAATTACTTGTTTAATTGTTTCTTTGTTAGGTCTTGTTGAACCTATTTGTTTAGAAGCAATTCCTTCTGTAATTTTACGAATTTTATTAACCGTTTCTTTTTTATTATTTTTATTTAAAATATTAAAAGATTCAGATAATGTAGAATATACTAATTTTATTTCTCTAATTGATTTTGCTCTATCTAATGTTTCAACTATATTCAATTTTTGAGATTCTGATAAAACATTATCTTTAAACAATTTATTAGTAAATAATAATTTAGCATTTAATAAATTAATTTCATTAATTTTAGATTTTAAAAATTTTATTACTTCAATATGTTCATTCAAATCTTTTTCTAATTTTTCAGATTTTTTATTACATTTGCAATCACATTTTTTTTCATGTTTTTCATCTATATTTTCAACATTTTCAAATTCTTCTTTTAATTCATTAATTAATTCTTGTAAATCTACTTCATCTTCATAATTATCTTCTACTATTTTTTCCTCTTCAACTTTTTCTTGATCATTTGCACCTTTAACTTCATCATCAACAACAGGAACTTTATCTTCTTCATCAGAAATTTCAAATTCTCTTATAATTTCATCTAAAGAAAATTCATCTGGTTCACATCCTGCCTCATCTTCAACTTCAGGTTTTGCATCATCTTCAAATTCTTCCTCATCTGCTTCTTCATAATCAGTTACTTTACCTTCATCATCACTTACTTCTTTTTTTGTATATTCAAAAGGTTCAGCTTCAACTTCTTCTTCTGGTTCTTCAACTTCATTTTGAATCTTTGCAGATAACATCGATTTCAATTTTGGTGCAAATGCCTCTTCCAATGCTAACTTAGCATTAGAAATAGCTACCTCTCTCACAGCTTTTGCATCAGCAATAGCTTCTTTCAATAAATTACTATCCATTATTTTTCTCCAATATTTTTTTTTGGAATTTAAACCTATTATAAAGTTTAATATATTTGTTTAATTTAAGATATGACACTATATAAATAGTGTATTTTATCGTTTTGTAAATATAAATATAAAATTATTTATATTTTTATTTAGTTTCTTTTCCACCAATATTTTTCATAGCAGAAAATACTTTAAGTAAACCTGAATCATTATTTGTTTTTATTAATGATATAAAAACATCTGCAATTACATTTTTTTCAACTGTACTTAATTTAGTTGAATCGTATCCTTGCTTAATTTTATTAAAAACAGAGGCAATTTTTGGATCATTAAAACCAATTCCTTTTAATGCACTTATTAAAGTACTTAAAGTACCTTGTATTTGAGTTTTTTCATTAGACTGATTAGATTGTACATTATCTATATTTTCTTCTTTTATAAAAATAGAAGAATTATTATTAAATAATTTATTAAATTGATTTCTAAATATTTTTTTCATTTTTGATTAAATTCCAATTCTTCTTTACTTTTTTTCTTTTGTAATGCTTTTGCTAATTCTTTCTTTTTTCTTTTTTTTTGAGAATTTTTTATAAAAAACATATTATCTTGATATTCTAACAATATTCTACTATTTTTAATTTTTCTTTTTAATATTTTTAAAGCTAAATCAATTTTATTATCAAATACTTTAACATATACACCTTCTAATCTATTTTCTCTTTCCATATTTTATTTATTTATTTTTTCTAAATTTATATATTGTATTATCATTCCAATATATTTATTACCTTCTTTTTCTACTTTTTGAAATGTTTTTGTTTCTTCTACTTTTTGAACATATCTATTTCCTGTTTCTTTTTCCAAATGTTCAATATATTCTGTAACAGTTTCTCTTATATCAAACAATGCTTTATTTATAGACATTTGCATGTCTTTTGATTCTCCAATCCCATCAATCTTTATAATAATATTTCCATTTTCTTCTTTTACAACTTTAACTTGAGAACCTGTTTGAGATTTAAACATATTATTAATTGAATCTACATTAACTACTTTAGGATTTCCATTACCTTGTGAAACTAAACCAACTTCTTGTCCTTGAGATAATCCAGTCATATACGGAGCCAATGCTAACATAGTCATTCCAACTAATTTACCATAATATCCCTCTTCTAAAGAAACCTTATCATCATTAACACCAAAATATCTATCCAATATAATACCAACATCTTCATATAAAACTAATAATCTCTCTTGTAACTTTTGCGCCTCCAACGAAGTCTTACTAAACTCACTTACATATCCCTTTAACTCTTTTATATTTCTCTTAACAGTCAAAGAATCAAACCAATCTTGATTCTCAGATAAAACAAAATTTTCTGCCTCTTCACTTATTTCTAACAAACTCTTAGATATATTTTTATAATTATTTAATTCATATAAAATTTTTCCAAACTCTCCAAATTTTTTAACCTTTTCTAAAAATAATTTTTTATTTTCTTTATTAAAATTTATTTTTTCATTACCTTCATTTTCAAAAAGTATAGCACTTTTAAGCAAATCTCTTTCAAATTTATTTATTTTTTTATTAACATGCTTATTTATTTCATTTTTAACATTTTCTGTTATTATATTTTCTAATATCTTCTTTTTTGTTTTATTTATTTTCATAATTTTCCTCTGAATTATTTTCTAAACCTTCTTCTGAACCTTCTTCTTTTGAAATTAAAAATTTTATAGGAACATTTATCATAGATAGTAACGACTTTATCTGAAACTTATCTAAATTTGAAAAAGGATTATTTGAAACAAATATTTCATATTCTCCTATATTTTTATTCTTTTTATGATATGTTTTTATACCTATAGAAAATAAAAAATTAATTATTTTATTTAATTCACTTTCTTCTATTCTCATATCATAATTATTATCAAAAATACCTCTTCTAATAATAGATTTAGTATTCTTGTCAAACGTAAAATAAAAACCTATCCTATTTCCTGATGATTTTATATGAGAAAAAGAAATTTTACCAATATGAAAATTATTTTCAATATTATTATTTTCTTCTTTTATATTTTTAATTAAATTTTTTAATTTAATCATACATTTTCAAAAATTTTTTCGTTTTCATTATCATCATTATCATAAAAATAATCAGGTGAAATATAATCAGAAACAACATTGTCAAAAAAATTACTTATGTTCTTTTTTACATCATTTGTAACACCTTCTTTATATTTTATGTTAAAATCTACATAATATCCTCCTACCTCATCTTCATCTGAATCAACAGAAATTTCAGATATACTATTTTCTAATATCTCTTCACTTAACTTGTAATTCTTCAATGAATACTTAATTTTTGAATTATTATCTATTAAATCAAATAGACTATCTATATCTAAACGCTTTTCTTCATTTAATTTATTTTTTTTTGTTTTTTTAAATGCAAAAGGACCATCATAATTTCCACCAGCAGAACTAGTTGTGCTTGTTTCATAAATTTCTTCTTCATCCTCTGATTCAACATATCCTTGTTCATACATCCATTCATAAAATTCCTCAATTTTAAATTTTTTAAATTTATCCATTAATTCACCTAAATTAGAAGAACTCATTACAGCATCCTTAATAAATTTACCCCATTTTCCTGCTATTTCTTTATCTATTTGTTTCCATGCAACATTATAATCATTTTCGCCAAATCTCCATACTGCATTTCCTCCTGTTAGCCAATATAAAGCTTCTTTCTCATCTAATTTTGACCTATCTTTACTAGTAATCACTATATCTCTAATCTTAGATTCATTCTTATATATACTCTGTAAAATTAAAACTGCCCCCTCTCCTACATCATGAGTATCATACCACCACCCTGGAGCAATTATATCAAAAAATAAACTATCATCATCCATTCTAACTATGTCAAGATGATCCTTTCTAAATAAATATACTTTTTCTTTATATTCATATTTTGAACCTTCCTTAATTTTTATTTTATTATATTTTTTTTCCTGTTCATTTAAAAAATTATTGTATATATTTTTGAATTTTTTTATATTTTCCATATATTTATCCTATTAATATTTCTCTTATTATTTTATTTATTTTATCGTATTTGTTATTATTATTTTTTCCTTCATTTAACATATCTGGAAATACATATGCACCAGGAACAGAAGGACTACTTACAAAATCCCAACAAATTAAGTCATAATCTTCCTGCACTATATCATTTCCTTCATTATCTTTTTTCAAAGAACCCAACCCTCTAGAACTAATTCCCAATTTTATACCAGATTTAAATAACTCTTTTAATATATTACCACTTGGAGTGGACAAAATTTCAATTCTACCAACTAAATTATCACCTTCCCATTTTAAATCAACTATATTATGAGAAACATTATTTAAATTTACAACGTTTGAGTCGTTATGATCAAGCTCCCCCATAGCTCTTCTCTCTTTAACACAATGTGTATGATATTTATCTACTTCTCTTTTTAATATATCAGAAGGATAAATTCTACCATTAAAATTTTTTGCATTTGCTCGTTGTAAAATACCAGAAACCAATAATTGTTTTCCGTTATTTATTGACTCATTAACAACATCTGGAGATATATCAAAAGATAATGTATCTACTAATAATGATTTTTCCATACTTTTTTACTTCTTTTTTTTATACGTTCTTTAATTTCTTCTTTTTCTGCATCTTCAGGTTTTGGTAATCCAGTTTCTTCACCACCTTCCTCTGAAGGTGCTTCCATTTCTTCTGGAGGAACTTCCGTACCACCACCTGGAGGAACTTCCGTATCACCACCTGGAGGAACTTCTGGACTTGTAGGAGGAGCTACTTCTGAGGATGTATCTATATTATCATTCTTTTCTCCACTCATAGGAATTTCAAATTTTTTCAAAAAATAATAAGATAATGTTATTATATCCTTATCTAAAAAATAATCTTCCTCTTTAAAATCACCATGCATATTTCTAACATATTGTCTAGAAGCAGAATTAACTAAATCAGTATACATATCATATGCCTTAGCTTTAGAATATATACCATCTTCTTTCATTTTAGATAAAACTAAATTTATCTGTTCCAACTCTTCACTAAAAGATACATCACTTCTAATATAATCCATTAATTCTTCACCTTGCTCTGTAAATTTTAAATCAAAAGTTACATTATTTATTACATCTTCTAAAAGTTTAATTAATTTCATTTTTTAACCTTTTTTTCTTTATATTTTATTTAATTCTTCTACTAAACTATAATATTTTAATAATTCTAAAACATTTTCATCTTTTACATTTTTTATGTTTTTATAATTATCTAATTTTTTTATTATCTCTTTTAATTTTATTTTTGTAACTTTATCTTCTATTTTTTTACTCTTTTGTTCTAATACTATCTTTATAGAATAAACTCTAGACAATAAATATCTCTTTAAATTTTCTGTGTTTGAAACATTATAAATATATTCTTTTAATAATTTTTTTTGAAAACTATTTAAATCTTTATTATATTTTGTATTAAACTTATCTACTAAAATTTTATATGTTAATAATCTTATATCTTTATCATTTTTTCTAAATTCTTCATTGATATCTAACTTTTTATTTTCTACTTCCTTTTTAATTTTTGTTATATCTTCAACTAACGATACCCTATTATTAACAAAATCTTCAGCACTATCTATACCTTCATTATATTCAAATAAATTATATATTTTTGCACATATTTTATAATTATCTATCTTTGCATTAAAAAATTCCTCTAAATTATAATTATTCTTTATTTCTTTTATTAAATTATATTTTTCCTTTTTTAATAAAGCTCCATCTATTTTTTTTTCTATTTTTTAAAACCTCTTCTAATAATAAATTAGATTTATTTATATCAAAAAATTTATTCTCTAATAAAATACTATATAACATATATTCCTTACCCAAACAACTATTCTTATTAAAATATTCCTTAATAATATTTAAAGCAAAAGAACTTTGAACATTATTCATTAAATCAGAAGATACTCTTCTAATCAATATTTCATATATTATACCTGTATTTTTAATTTTATTGTGCTTCATATAATAATTCTCAAATTTATATAAATAAATATAATAATTATATTCAAAATTCGTTGTTTAAATTATTTTCATCCAACATTTGAATATTTTTTTTATATTTTCCTTTTATATTTTTTATTTCATCTAATGACAAAGGATTTTTTTTTATTTTATAATTTCTTTCATTCCCAAAATCATCATGATAAGAATCTTGACCTAAAGGATCTCTTCCTCTCGGATGACTATCTTGCCCATATACCATTCCTAAATATTTTTGTCCACCTTTTTCATTACTTTTTATATTAGTTGCACCAAAACTTATATTTTTACCATCTTTATCCTTTACATCAAGCATTTTTTCGCCAGTTTTCTCTGCCTTTTCTTCAGCTGACATATGCATAGAAGCTAAATCATGAGGTGTTCCAAACGTTCTACCAGTTTTACTTGGATCATTTCCTTCTTCTTCCATTTGTTTATATCTAAATCTTCTTCTAATATCATCTGTAATTAATTCTCTTTGATTATCAATATCATCATCTGTCATATTAAATAAATTTCTATATACCCATTCAGTAGACAATAAATTAACTTCCTTTAAATCATTTGCTAACTTTATTTTAGTTTCAAATAAAGCTAATTTTTCTTGTTCATAAATTGTTGATGGATTAGTTAATTTTATCTCAAAATTAACCATATCAGTATCTTCAAATCCCTGTGAAAATAAATGAATTATAGCTATTTTATACAATTCAGATTCAACTATTCTTTGCACCCTCTCAATACTTCTAGCAAATCTTACATCTTGCGCAGATATCGTACTTTTTCCTCCCTGAGCCTCAGTGAAACCTAAAAATGGTTTAGGAACTCTTAAAGCAGCCAATAGTTTTTCCCTTAAATACTCTATATCTTCAACAGCAGTATACTCTAACCCCTTAATTGTATCTATACTAGTTCCACTTTCACTACCTCTAACTGGTAAATAAAAATCTTCTGTAATATTCATCATATTATATTTCAAATTATAATCACCTGTTTGTGGATTTATATAAGGTGTTTTTTTCATCTTATTCATTATTTCACCAATATATTGTTCAACTTCACTTGGTGGAATATTTCCTATATCTATTTTAAATATTCTTTTTTCAGGTGATCTCATTATACGATGTATTAACATAGCATCTTCCAGAAGACACAATTGTTTCCAAACTTTTCTAGCTGGTTCAACTACAGATCTTCCATATGGTAAAAAATTACCATCACTCAACATTCTAAAATGTGCTATTTCATAATTTTCATAAACATTTGATGTTTTATTATCCATAGATACAATATTACGCATTTCAAAATATGAAGCTCCAGAAACTCTAAATGTAACTCTACTTGGATTTTCTGGATCTAATCCCTCTTCTCTAACTATTTCATATGGAGAAATAGGATGTACATTTATAATACCGAATTTTTCAGATATATCCAATTTTAAATAAAAATCACCATATTTACAAAGACCTCTTACCCATGACCATAAATTAAATTCTACATTTAATATATCATAAAATAAATTATGTAATATTTTTCTTATTTTATCATTATCTGTTTTAATTGTTACCACTTCATCATATTCAGACCTTGTTGTTGACTCATCAGAAAATATATCAAGTGCTGACGATATCACAGCATCCAAATCCATAGCATCATAATCATTTAATAAATCCATTCTAGAAGCCATTAAATGAGGAGAAGCAGCACCACCATATCCTATACTAGTTGTTCTTATTTTGTTAAACCTGTCTACTAAAAAGTTAGTCTCCAACCCCCCCATAGATTGAATACGGTTTGTATCTATTACCTTTAATTTTCCACCACCTACATTTCTAACTATTACATCACTAGAAAATAATTTTTTTAATTTTAAAAAAAATGATAAATCTTTTTCCATATTTTATTTAATTTATATATATAAATATATTTTTTTTTTATTTCTTTATTAGCCAAGTTATATCTTCAACATCTGTATTATTTACCTTAATTTCCCACATGTTATTTTTATTATTAACAACATTAGTATTAATTATAGGAGAAGATTTATTTATATAACTTAACATATTTTTTTGTAAATTTATTCCCATTTGTTTTAATTTAATAGAGGTATCTCTTACCCATAATCCTATAGCATATGACATAACTAAATCATCATTATAACCTACCATAGCCTCAGCTCTAACACTATTCCATATAAATGTCATTAATTCGTCTAGCAATCTTTTAGATTGTATTATAACCTCTTTATTTCTAATATACTCATCTAATTTTGATAAAATTAAAGGTCTAGTTTTCATAGTAGTACTAAATCCTGGAATTAAACTAGAATTATCCTTTAAATCATATCTTTTTATTAAAGAAGAATGAACATCTATAATAGACAAATCTTTACTAGAATAAAATAAATTAGGATAATTTCTATCTATTGCACTTTGAATACTTGCCCACCCAACATTAGCATTTTCTATTACTAATAACGCATTATTATATTCACTAGATATATTAACACATAAATTTCCAAAATCCTTTGTAGACATTTTACCTTTATATTCTGCAACTTGTAATAAATCATCTATTGACAAAACATGAAAAGCAGAATAATCATTACCATCTCCCCTAGCAACATCTGCTACAACCATATAATCTTTATTATAATCTGGATATTCCCAAATCCATAAATTTCCATCTATCCCTCTTTTTTCTATTGGTTCTTTCCTATATGTTTTTGAATACCATTCAATTATTTCAATCGGAATAAACGTATTTCCAGAAGATAAAAATGAGGCATCACATTCCTGGTTTGCCATTTTTTCTCCTAACAATCTGTCTTGCTTATTTCTCCAATTCTCATCTCTATCTGGATGAACTGACCAATGTAATCTTAATGGTTTAAATTTATTTAATCCATCCGTAGCATCTGTCCATGTTTTATGAAACCAACCACCAACTCCATTAGGAGTAGACAATGCTATACAACTTCCACCTGTAGCCAAAGTTTGTTGAGATGCTATCCATATATCATCTATATTTTGAATAAAACCTGCCTCATCTAAAATTAAAAGTGAAAGTGCCTCTGATCTTGAACCCTCTGGAGAACTAGCTATAGCTTTTATTTGCGACCCATTCTTAAATTTTAACGATAATTTATTATCCTCAATGCAATCATTCTTTAACCAAGATGGTAAATTTTGATGCATAATCCTAACTTTAGTAACTAAATTTTTAGCTACATCTTGCTTTGTAGCTATTACTAAAATGTTTTTATCCGTATTAAACATCATATACCACAACGAATAACCTGCAACTAAAGTAGATAATCCTAATTGCCTTGACTTTAATATTATATTATATTCATTATCTCTAAAATTATTTAAAACCTCTTTTTGAAAATCGTATAATAAAAATGGAATTTTTCCTTTTAAAGGATGTTGTATTACACAATATTTAGACATAAAATATACTGGATCAACTATACATTTTTTATATTCTTTTTTTATAACTTCTTTTATATCTAAATTTATGTTATTATTTTCTATATTAACTTTTTTATTATTTATATTTTCTAAATCTAATTTTACTGACATATACTATAATATTATTAATATTAATGTTATTAAAGTGCCATATGTAAAAAATCCATATTTAGAATTATAAAAAGGAGGATTTTCTAATTCTTCATTTTTTTTAAATAAAATTTTATTATTTTCTAATAAAATAATCTCTAAATTTTCTTTTTCTTTAATAATATTATCTTTATTATATATTATTAATGAATCATTTTTTATATGATTTTTTAAAAATAATATTAAAGTATCTTGACTTATTATTATATTTTCTTTTAATAATATTATTTCATCTTGATATCTTATATTATTTATTGTTTTAATTAAAACATTTTTATCAATACATATTACACTATCTTGTGAATATAAATTATTAAAAAATAATATAAAAAATAAAATATATTTAATCATTTTCTACCTCATATCTTTTAGAAAAATTTGTTAAAAAATCAACTACTTCAATATCATTATAATTTATGTCAGTAGGAGGTTTTAAATTTTTTATATCTCTTTTTGTTCTTTCTATATTATTACTCATATTACTAATATCTAATTTTAATAAACCATTTTTTAAATTTAAACTATCTATTTTTCCTTCATATATTTTTTGAATATTTATAGATTCATTTATCTTTTTTTCTACTTCTTTATTCATAACATTTATATTATTATTTAAAGTATTAAAAAAATAATAAATTATAAAAAATATAATTATAAAATACAATAATTTAAATATTATATCTTTAATATTCATATAATTTTGAATTTTTATATCCATATTTTTTTACTAATATTCCAGCTTTAGAATTTGCTTCATTTTCTATTTTTCCACCAATATCCTCTACTCCATCCTTTGGTATTTCATCATATTCAAACTGTTTCTTGTGAACTAATTCATGAGCTATACTTCTAGCTATGTCTGCTACCCTTCTTCCATTACAATATACAACAATGTTTTTATTATTATTATCATAATGAGCAAATGTTTTTAATTTTTCTCTACTATTAACTAAATCTATTTTAACAGGTGTCTTTATTTTTAAACTTAATAATACATACTTTGTAAAATTATCCAATAAATTTAAATTAGAATCATCTATATCATAATCAGATTGTATTACATACGAATATCCATCATTAGCATTTAATACATTCCCCTCTTCTACTGCACCACCTCCGTCACCACCTCCCATATCTCCTCCAGAATCTCCACCTTCAAAATCACTAGACTGATACCCCATAGCAAATGGCGCGTAAAAATAACCACCCATTCTGTATTTAACAGATCTATTTTTCTTTTTCTTCTTTTTCTTCTCTATCAAATTGCTCAATTTTATCATACTCTTCTCCAAATCCTTCTTTGTATTCTTTTTTCATATTACCTATATAATCTTCATAAAATTTTTTAATTTTTACTATTTCTTCTGAAGAAATTTTCCATTTTTCATATTCTACAGTAGATAATTTTTCATTAACAACATTAACAAAATTTATTTCATCCTTAGAATTTTTTAAAAATTCTTTATACTCTTCTTCAATATTATTTATATGAGATTTTACATTTTCTTTAATCTTATTTTTCTCATATTCTTCATATTTTCCTTCTATTCTTAATTTTGTTTCATACTCAGCAACACAATTTATACACATCTTATGCAAATTCCACATTTTTTGATCATGACTACTCTTAAAAATATTTCCACACTTTGGACATCCAACAGGCATCAATATATCATTTATATCAACCTTTCTAACTTTAGATTTATAACCTTCTTTTTGTTCCCACTCATTCCCATCATCATCAATCCACCTATCTCCTACTTTATACTCCTTTTTTTCACTTACATTAAAACTAAATACAGATTTATTTAAATAATTATTTAAATAACTATTTATTTTATTCTTTGTTTTTTCTACTTCCTTATTCATAACATTTTATTTATTAAATTTTTTGAAATTTCCTTGCTTTTTCCTTTTTCAGTCCCAACTTCTCCACTTTTTACACTTACTAAAGAATTAAATAACCCTTTTACTCTTTTTTTAGACCTTTCCGACAACCTCTTAGACACATATTCTAATAAATATGAAAAATTTAATGATAAATCATAATCTATTAACAATTTTTCTACATCATTCCAACTATTAGAACTCCATATTTCTTTTCTTTCTATTTCTTTAAAATTATTATCTAATTTAACTAATCTTAAAGTTAATTTTTGTCCAGATAAAACAAATTCAAATTCTTCATCCTTCTCTAACACTTTTTTTAATTTAATATTTAATCTTTTAAATATATCTTTGTAATTTTCCTCAACTACAGCTACTCTAACTAATCCTGTAATTAAACCCTGCTTATCACTAGGTAAATTTAAAAAATTTTGTTTAAAATTAGCCTCCTCTTTTGAAAAAGATATATTATTATCTATCTGAACATATAAATTATTATATTTAAATAATATTGTAACCAATTCTCCAGATATATAATATTTTTTATTTAAATATTTCTTGTTTTTAAACGGAACTATTACATCATTAGGCAATTTTGAAACATAATTCGCAAATTCTTTTTTAGATTGTGATTTATTATCTCCAAAAACATTAACAATTATATCTACATCTCCATGATCTTTTTTATTTAATGAAGTTCCTCCAGTTACAACATACGAAACATAATTAGAATAATTATTTAATACATTATTTACATAATCTTTAATTATATCATTTATTAAATTATTAGGAACCCTATCACCTCCAGCTACACCACTCTCCATCAACAACTTAGAATCATTAGGCAAATATTTTCCTGTTAAATTTAACCTATTTTTATTATCTTTCCAATATTTCTGTAAATCAAACGGAATATCTGCTCTAGTAGAATCTAATATCCTTAAATATATATCAATTATATTATTATATTCAACTTTATTTAAATTATCTACTAAATATTTTTGTAATTTAAAATAATTTTGTAAAATATCAATATTTAAACTTATTTTGTATATTTTATTTAATAATTCTAATAATTCTTCTGGCTTACTTGCAACAATTTTATTAGTATTTTTATCCTTTACTCCTGAATTATGACTAAATATATATCCTTTATTACTAAATAATGAAACAATTAATTGCGTTCTATGCAATCCTTTAACATTATCAATATATTTTTCTGAATAATATGAAAAATTTAACCAATCCAAATTACCTACCATTAAATCTATTTGAACATTATTTTTTAATACTTTTCCTTTTTCATTAAATTGAGGAAATGAAATAGATAACATACCATTTCCAGATGATTTATCATCACTCTTCATTAATAAAGATTCTGAATTTATCTTTTTAGATATTATACTCAACATAACACGCAACATAATTTGATAATCACTAGATGTCCTAGATCTTGACTTAAATTTTATAAATAAATCATTAAATTCTTTTTTATCTATATCAAATATATTTAAATTTGGTAACTTATTTTTATTAAAAAATAAACTAGAATCTATTCCTAAATCTAAATCCCCTGAAAATTCTTTCTTACCTACACTACCCAATTTAATATAATTTAAATTAACTTTTGAAAATATATTCTTAAATTCTTTATCAAATTCTTTTAATGTAGAATCTATATTTTCTTTTTTTATAACTGAAACATTGCTAAATACATTACCACCTTCATTTATATTCTTAATTTCATTCGGACATATTATATTAATAACTTTCTTAACATCTTCTTTACTCAAATCATTTGGTAAAAATGTTACCATTTTTTTTATATCTTTATTTTCTATTGCCATTCTAAAATTAGAAGCACTATACCCACCTATCCTATCATTTTTTAAAATATTTATTTTTAAAACATTATTCCCTTGATATTTTTTATTAGAAAATCCAGAATATCTATTATCATCATCAGATGTATATAAATTAATTATAAATTTTTCATAACCTCCTGAAATTTCATTATAATAATCTAAAACATACTTATTTAATTCATTTTCTTCAGTATTTTCACCATTTAATAATAAAACTAAATCATATAAAAGTTTTATAGGACTATTTATTTTTATAAATTTTAATTTATTTATATCCTCTAACAAATATCTTTTATATATATCAAATATTTTTATAGATTTTGTATAATCAAAATTTCTTTCTTCATTAGCATTTTTAGATGTAGAATTTATTACATAAACTACATCATTATTTTTTAACATATTTTTTAAAAATTCATAATGTCCAGCATGTGGAGGCCTAAAAGAACCTGGAAAAAATCCTATCTTTTTAACAGATACATCCTCTAATAAAAAATATTTTGTCAATTTTTTAATGAAATTATTCATAATGATAAATATAAAAAAATACTAAACATCTCCTATAAAGGTTTCAGATTTTAAATAAACTATTCCTTGTAATTCAGTATGTAAATTAACTTGTGTTGTTAGTAATCCACTAGAATCTGATAATTTTAAAACAAAAATACCATTTGTATTAGTTATAATTCTATTTATATTACCGTTAGAAAATGTAGAAGGATTTAAATTACTTCCACTAGATACAGATACAGAAATAGTTGATCCAAGATTATTTGGAGATTTATATTCATTTCCAGAACCAGTAGTAAACCAATAATTAATCATACATCTTTTATTATTACCAATAGTATTATTTAACAATGAAGCACTATTAAAAAATGTAATTTCATTTGGAGGCATTATAGCTAAACTACTCATTTTTGGATATAATATGTCTTCTTGATATATTTTCATAGAAGAAGAAACTTTAAAATTATCATCAGTTCTCAATATATTACTATTTTCCAAATATAATATTGCGTTGTTAGAACCACTCCCAATATATAAACTACCAGAAATTAATGTATTTCCTCTAACATCTAATTTTTCTAAAGGTGAAGATGTACCTATACCTATTTTATCTAGTGTTGAATTAACATATAAAGTATTGTTATCTATATTTAAACTACCACCATTTATAGTTATACTACCAGCATTCATAACAATATTGTCAGCAGAAGAGTCACCTATTGTAGTACTTCCACTTATAATAATATTTCCACTTATTTTAGTCGTATCAGTTGATGCATTACCTAAATATGAACTACCATTAACATTAATAGTTCCAGATAATGTTAAAGAACCAGTAATATTATGATTTTTAGTCGTATTTGAAAAATTTATAAAAGGTCCTAAATTTATATCATTATCTACATCTATTCTACTAACAGATACAATAGAACTTGTTGTTGTACTGATTAAATTTGAATCTAAAAATATTTCATCTGTATATATAGGCATTTAATTCTCCAGTTTCTCTAAATAATTATCATATTCAATTTCCTTTAATAAAAATTTATATTTCTTTTTCTTTTTAGCATTATAAATATATAATTCCTCTTCACCTTCAACTATTCTCCAACTTCCTATATCATTGTCTAATATTAAATCAGTTGTAGATATATTAGCAGCATATATTGCTTTCCATCTATTATTAGGAGTCTTATTTCCCAACTCAAATTTGTCATTTGATGATGGATATATAGAACCACTTATAAATAATATACTTCCAGTTGATGTATTAATAAGATTTGCTATACTACTATCACTACCTATAGAAACAACATTTTTACTACCTGTTCTATAAAAATTTATTATATCATGATAATTACTAGTAGTATTAGAAGAATAGTCACTAGAACCAGTATATGACCTAATATATATTCTCTCTGATTTACTTTCAGATGAAAATACATTAAAAACAAAACTACTACTAAATAGTATATGTTCTTTTTTTATTTTTAATTCATGAGTTCCACCTGTATTTAAATATATAAGATTATTATTATCATTATACATATTTAAACTTTTTCCAATTATTGTACTAGATGCACTTATATTTGAACCAGTTATATTTCCACCTACTTTTAAACTACCCACAACATCTGCATTATTAACTACCTTCAATTCACTTCCACTTATTATACTTCCACTTATATTTGAACCAGTTATATTTCCACCTACTTTTAACCAACCAACAACATCTGCATTATTAACTACCTTCAATTCACTTCCACTT
>SXGR01300732.1_pt1 | contig 22961 bp, 19 predicted proteins | sample 3174711 | NCBI WGS metagenome assembly SXGR01 (sample SAMN11356860, study PRJNA531348) | freshwater metagenome | isolation source: freshwater sample F1-60 | place: China: Fuxian Lake, Yuxi | collected 2017-12-25 | reverse complement strand
TAGCTCCTCCCCTTTTTGAAGGGGGAGGTTGGGAGGGGGTGCATTAATGGTAGGGAGTGCCTTTAGTGAACTTGAGCCGGTTCGATTTTAAGAATCGCAACTTCAAACACAATATCGCGGCCTGCAAGCGGGTGATTGAAATCTACCGTAACCACATCATCATTAAAGCGCTTAACAACACCTGGCAATTCAGTTTTTTGTGCATCTGCAAAAGATAAAACCAAGCCTTCTTCCAACGCCAAACCAGCATCAAATTGACCGCGCGGAATCTCTTGCACATTATTGGGGTTGCGCTGACCAAAACCATGTTCAGGCTTGATCACGAGCGTTTTACGATCACCTTCTTGCAAACCAAAAATGGCTTTCTCAAAACCTTGTAGCAAGTTGCCATCGCCCACAGTAAAAGTAGCAGGGTCGCGCTCAAAATTAGAATCAATCAATTCACCATCGGGCAAGCGCAATGCGAAATGCAAAGTTACGCGAGTACCCTCGTCTACGATTAAATCTTTCATCGTTAATAAATACCTGAAGTGAAATTTCACCCCCTCCCAGCCTCCCCCTTCGCAAGAGGGAGGTGACAATTCCCACCCCTTTTGAGAGGAGGATTTGGGTGGAGCTTCTTTTGTTGAGAGGAATTTAATTATGCAAAGCTTCTCGCCTCGCCAGCACCATCTACGTTTTCTACACAACGCAAACAAATTTCTGGGTGCGCAGCATTTGCACCAACATCTGCACGATGATGCCAGCAGCGCGCGCATTTTGCGTGCTCAGATTTTTTAACCGCCACCAATAAACCCGTTACGTCTGTTAGTTCCGCGTTTTGTGCTTCATTTAGAGCGCGAACTTCTGCGGTTGATGTAATCAACACAAAACGCAATTCATTTGCGAGCTTTTGCAATTCTGCTTGTAGGGTTTCATCGCAATAGAGAACAACTTCTGCACCTAGTGAACCACCTACTTCGCCAGTACCACGTTTTGCTTCAAGTACTTTATTTACGGCATCTTTAACTTGAGCGATCAGCTCCCAATAGCTATCGCTAAAGGTATCCGCTGGCACTTCCGGCAATTGATACCATTCAGCAACGAATACTGATTGACTGCGATCACCCGCAATCACAGGCCACATTTCATCCGCAGTGAAACTTAGAATTGGCGCAATCCAGCGCACCATAGCTTCGATGATATGTTGCATTGCCGTTTGTGCCGAGCGACGTGCAAGTGAGTCACCTTTGGTGGTGTATTGGCGATCTTTAATAATATCGAGATAGAAACCACCCAATTCAACAACGCAGAAGTTGTGCAGCTTTTGGTAAATCAAATGCAAGTGATAGCTATCATAGGCTTCAATAATTTCTTTCTGCAAAGCAGCGGTGCGGCCAACAATCCAGCGATCCAACTGCAACATATTTTCCAAATGAACCGCATCAGTTGCAGGATTAAAGCCGGTAAGGTTCGACAAAATAAACCGCGCAGTGTTGCGAATACGGCGATAGGAATCTGCAGTGCGTTTTAGGATTTCATCAGATACGCTCATCTCGGTGCTGAAATCTGTTGCAGCAACCCAGAGACGCAATACATCTGCACCCAAATCGTTCATCACTTTTTGCGGTGGGATTACGTTGCCGATTGATTTCGACATTTTCAGGCCTTTTGCATCCACCACAAAGCCGTGGGTTAACACAGTTTTGTAGGGAGGAACGCCGTTCATTGCCATTGAGGTTTTCAATGAAGACTGGAACCAACCGCGATGTTGATCAGAACCTTCTAAATATAAATCTGCAGGGAAACGCAAACCGGCGCGCTGCTCTAATACGGCGTAATGCGTTACGCCCGAATCAAACCATACATCCAAAGTGTCAGTGACTTTGGTGTAATTTTCTGCATCTGCACCGAGCAATTCTTTTGTATCCAAATCGAACCAAGCGTCCATTCCGCTCTGCTCAACTTTTTGCGCAACGGCTTCAATGAGTTTTGTTGTTTCTGGGTGCAACTCTTGGGTTTCTTTATGCACGAATAATGCAATAGGAACACCCCAGGTGCGTTGACGAGAAATACACCAGTCAGGCGATGTAGCTAACATTGCATCAATACGCGCCTTACCCCAATCAGGAACCCAATTCACACCATCAACGGCTTTCGCTACTTGATCGCGCAAATTGTTTTTGCTCATGCTGACAAACCATTGCGGTGTCGCACGGAAAATCAACGGCGTTTTAGTGCGCCAGCAATGGGGGAAGCTGTGCGTAATTTTACCTTGCGCAAGTAACGCATCTTTTTCGATTAATAAGTTGATAACCTTTTCATCAACTTTATAAACGTGATCGCCTGCGAAAATTTCTACGTTAGGGCGATAGTAACCATTGTCATCGATGTAATTGAGCGTACCAATTCCGTATTTCACGCCGACATTAAAGTCGTCTGCGCCGTGGTCTGGTGCTGTATGTACAAAGCCAGTACCGGCATCAGTTGTTACATGATCACCTAATAAAATAGGCACTTGGCGAGCGTAAAATGGATGTTGCAGTAACAAATTTTCAAGCGCTGCGCCTTTTACACGACCAATAATTTTATGCTCGCCTGCTTGCGCGCGACCAAGTACATTGGTAACTAAGGCTTCAGCAACTAATAAACGTGATTCGCCCACTTGCACCAACACATAATCGACTTCTGCGTTGGCAGAAACGGCTTGGTTTGCAGGTAAAGTCCACGGAGTTGTTGTCCAAATCACTAATGAAATTTGGCCTGTGCCGTTCAAGTCTTCAATTTTGCTGGCGACTAGGGATTGATCGACAAAGGCAAATTTTACGTCGATAGAAAAAGATGTTTTATCTTGGTATTCAACTTCGGCCTCAGCCAATGCAGAACCACCCACCACGCTCCAATAAACGGGCTTGAAACCTTTATGGAGATGGCCGTTATCGACGATTTTGCCAAGTGAGCGAATAATGTCTGCTTCGAATTTAAAATCCATGGTGAGATAGGGTTTATCCCAATCACCTAAAACACCTAAGCGCACGAAGTCAGCTTTTTGACCATCAACTTGTTTAGCGGCGTATTCGCGGCATTTTTGGCGGAAGGTTTTTACATCCACTTTATCGCCGGCTTTGCCGAGTTTTTTCTCAACGTTGTGTTCGATAGGTAAGCCGTGGCAATCCCAACCCGGAACGTAGGGCGCATCGAAACCGCTAAGCGTTTTGCTCTTAACGATAATATCTTTCAGAATTTTGTTAACCGCGTGGCCGATGTGAATATCGCCATTCGCGTAGGGTGGGCCATCGTGCAAAATGAATTGCTCGCGACCTGCACGGGCAGCGCGAATTTTTTGGTAGAGATTATTCGCTTGCCATTGTTTAAGCATCTCCGGCTCGCGCTGAGCGAGGTTCGCTTTCATCGCAAAATCGGTATTGGGCAAATTCAGTGTGGCTTTATAATCAGTCATGGCTTCTACTTGTTAACAAATAATTAAAAAACATAAATTAACACTGGCAATTACCGACCTACATTTGTAAGTACGTCATCCCCGCAGGGGATCCAGTGACTTTAATTTTTTTCAGAAGACGCTGGATCCCCTGCGGGGATGACGACTCCCAACTTAAAATAACTCTGCGCTTGGTTTATATCAGCTTGCAGCTGCGCTTTTAATTCATCCAGCGAGGCAAATTTTTTCTCGTCGCGCAATTTATGGTGAAACACAACATCAATCACTTCGCCATAAATTGTGCGCGAAAAATTAAATAAATGAACTTCTAACAGCGGCTTTTTAAGGCCATTTACCGTTGGGCGAACACCAATATTGGCAACGCCTTGCACTTGCGCGCCATCGGTAAAAATCGCAGTTACTGCAAACACGCCGTGTAGCGGTGAACGGTAGCGGCGCAAATTCACATTGGCGGTAGGCACACCTAATTGGCGGCCTAGTTGCTTACCGTAAACCACACGCCCGTATACACCATAGGGCTTGCCCAGCAATGTTTCGGCGGCGATAAAATCGCCCGTTTCTAACAACTGTCGAATACGCGTGCTGCTAATACGCTCGCCATTCATTTCTAAGGTATGGGTATCGCTAACCGCAAAACCGAATTCTTTGCCTTTGGTTTGCAGCAACGTGTAATCGCCTTTACGATCACAGCCGAAACGAAAATCATCGCCAACGACTAAATGCTTGATCGCCAAGCCTTCTACCAAAACACGCTCAATAAATTGCTCGGCTGAGAGGCTGCGCAAGGCTTGGTTGAAATTTAAACACAACACTTTATCGACACCCGCTGCCCAGAGCGCATCCAGCTTTTCACGCAATCGCATTAAGCGTGCAGGGGCTTTATCGCCCGCAAAAAATTCGTGGGGCTGGGGCTCAAAGACAATCGCAACGGCGGGCACATCCAGAGCGCGAGCAACTTGGATAAGCTGCTGCAGTATCGCTTGGTGGCCTAGGTGGACACCATCGAAAGAGCCAATCGTCGCCACGCAGCCTTTATGCTGGGGGCGAAGATTGTGTAATCCACGGATAAATTCTCGTTGCGCTAGCTGCACGGGTTGCTGTTACCTAGATTGCCGTTCAAATAAGTGATGTTGCAAAGGGCGGGAAGTATACAGGAGCGACCCGCTGTGAGCCTATAATCGAACGTTTAACTTACTCAATAATCAGCTTTAAAGTCTTTGATTCGCACCCCTACGGCAAACAAAGCGACCAAATAAGCAAATAAGCCTGCCACGCAAACTACCGATAACCGTAGAATCCGCTCCAAAGTACCCCAATCTTGCCAACCAGCCCAAAAGAACAGAAAGCCCAAAAGCACAGCGGCCATAACAGCATTGGCAAAACCGTAACGCAGCCATAGGCTCGGCCAGTTACTGGCTGGATTATAAATGCTCTGGCGACGCAGACCGCGATACAGCAAATAAGCATTCACGTAAGCCGCTATAGCGGTAGTTAACGCCAAACCTACATGCCCCAAGCCCCAGAAAATAAACATAGGTAGCACGACAATAGGCTTCATGGCGATATTCGCAAGCATAGAAATAATGCCAGTACGAACCGGAGACTTCATATCTTGGCGAGCAAAATATCCGGGCACCAAAACTTTAATCAACATAAAGGCAAACAAGCCCAGCGCGTAGCCTTTTAAACTGTATGAAGACATCAAAATATCACCAACCTTCATTTCGCCATGATGAAACAAGGTAAAAAGAATAGGCTCAGCCAACACAACCAAAGCAACCGTTGCGGGCAATGCAATCAAAACCACAAAACGAATAGCCCAATCCAACGTTTGGCTAAATTTTTCAGCCGTTTGCGCAACGCTTTGACGCGACAAATTCGGCATAATCACAGTCGCAATCGCCACGCCAAAAACCCCCAAGGGCAACTCCACCAAACGATCAGAATAAAATAACCAACTAACGCTGGCATCGCCCAATTGCGTCGCAATTATAGTGTCTAACAACAGGTTGATTTGACTCACAGAAACGCCGAAAAGTGCAGGTGCCATCAACACCAAAATTCGCTTAACACCGGGATGCGACCACTGAATTTTTGGCGATGGCAGCAAATGAATTTGACGCAGAAAAGGCAGTTGAAACAGCAGTGAAAACAGACCTGCCACCACGATACTCCACGCTAAAGCATGTGCAGGTGTTGCAAACCAAGCGGCGCCAAACAAGGCTGCTGCAATCATAAAAATATTGAGAAAAACAGGGGTTATCGCAGGGATCGCAAATCGGTCATAACTGTTGAGAATGGCACCGGCGAAACCGGTCAAAGAAATCAACATTAGATAGGGGAAAGTAATTCGAACCAGATCGGTAAGCAGGGCAAACTTCACAGGGTCATGGTAATAGCCGTTACCAAAAATATAGGCGACACCCGAGGCACCGAGGACACCAACAAGGGTTACCAACAACAAGACTAAACCTAGGCCACCCGCAACTTTATCGACCAATTCCTTAACAACCGCAAGCGAACCCTGCTCACGCCCAAGCTCTCGATATTGCGATAAAACCGGAATAAATGCCTGAGAAAATGCACCTTCGGCAAAAAGCCGACGAAAAAAATTGGGGATCTTTTGCGCAACGGCAAAAGCATCCATTGCCCCGCCCGCCCCCAACACATTCGCCAGCACAATATCGCGCACCAAACCTAACACCCGAGAGGTCATGGTCATTGAGCCGGTGAGTAAACTGGAACGCAATAAACTGCGAGATTTGGTCTTAAGAGGTGCGGAGTCAGACACAAAAAATCCTTTAAGCAATGAGCGAAAAGCGCGCATTATCCCCTCTCTTTCTGCGAAGTTATAGAGGGAGCCAAGGAAGATATAGGGTTTTGGGTTAAGCCAACATCCTTGTTGGTATTTTAAGAAGGTTTAAAAAGCGGTTAGAAAGAATACTCAAGACCAACCGAAACCGTATCCAAACTGAAATCACCTACATCATTGCGACGCAAATCTGCCCGCAGATTGAACGACTGACTCAAGGCGTACTTAGCACCAACACCATACAACAACCCCTGATCAGACAAACTATCTCTCTCCAACAAGCTCCCCGTTACCGGAGAAAAGCCACCTGACAAGGTCTTTTCATAATCCATAGCCGTAACACCCAAGACACCAAAAACGGTGAAGTCAGCGCCTAGGCCATAAGAGAAAACACCCGCTAGCGATGCACCCTTGGCCTCTATTGTTTGAACAGTGTTAGGCGAAACAATAAAGGCGATATCTGGGCTAATTTTGAACCTATCTGTCGCACTGCCAAAATCCGTATAACCCAACTCAACTGCAAACCAGTCAGTAAACTGAAAACCGGCGTGAATGCCATAGGATGAATCTGAATCATTAAACTCTTGGCCCGGAACAAACACGACGCTTTTAGCAGGGCCATCGCCCGAAAACTCTGTAGAGCCAACATCTGCCCCTATATAAAACTTGCCTGCATCAGCAGCCAAAACTTGTTGTGCGCCCAACACCAAGGCGATAGCCGCACCCAAGCATTGCAATGATGTGTGTTTCTTCATGGGTTATTCCTCTTTAATTCTGATTGTAAATCTACCCCGCAGGAGCAGCCCACCCACTGAACTATTCAGCGGGAATGATTGCAGTATAGGAATCACAACCCCTTGAAAATAGGCGAGATTTGCACGCAATTGTTAAAGTCTGTAAGCCCCTCATTAAACATGCCTGCAAAAAAACGTTGACAATACAACTGCCCACCTATACTGTACATAAAAACAGTATAACCACGAGGTAATATTATGTCGGTAGTTGCCGTATGGCTATGTGATCGGGATGGCAGTATGTTTGAAGACAAAAAACTTGCAGAAGAACACGACAAGTATCTAGAACTTGCCGCCAACATCACCCAGTTAATTGAAGACAATATCCCCGGTATTGATGAGCAACACAGCGAAGCCATTGGCTTGTTGTTAGCCCAACGCCGCGAGCTCTTAGCTAAAGCCTGTAAAGGCAAGCCCGATGAATTGTTGCAGTCTTTCACTTACGAAAAGCCAGTGACCATGAATGCCAGCGTTGCCGCCAAGGAATAGAAGGATTTGCAGCGGTAGCAATGCTTGTTAGTGCTTGAGAGCGCCTCCACATCGCCATCGAGCACCGCCGACCTCCACAGATCGGCGCAGTTAAGATTCAAGGTTCGAACACCACGCGCAACCTTGAATCTATTACTTTGAAAACTGGGTCAACCACTAGACCCAATCCACTTTTCACTCATCCCCTTATGGCCATATCGGCGATGAGTGAACCCTTTTCGCCACTGCATTTGCCTCAACGGGTGCGGTGGTTTTTTGTTGATAGCTCCTGCACTTAAAGAAGATAATCGTTCACACGATTAACCCTTTCGATTAACTCGCCCATGATTAGCATTCACCACCTCACCAACTCTCGCTCACAGCGCGTTATTTGGCTATTAGAAGAACTCGGGCTTAAATACAATCTCATTATTCATGAGCGATGCGCAAAAACTCGGCAAGCTGCTGAATCACTCTATCAAGTTCATCCATTGGGAAAAGCACCTGTACTTATAGATGGAGACATTAATCTCGCAGAAAGCGGCGCAATTTTTGATTACTTGGTGGCCACATATGGGAAAGAAGCACTCGCTCCCGCAGAAAATAGTGTTGAACAAATTAACTATTTTTATTGGAAGAACTTTTCAGAAGCATCGCTAATGCCCTACTTAGCCATGTCACAAGTTTTTACTAGAATCACGCAAGGCACTCCCTTCTTTTTTAAACCGCTTATTACGTTACTATTCAAAAAAGTGAACGCAAAATACCTTTATAAAAATTTGAAAATCGAACTTAATATGATTGAAAAACACCTCGGAACGCATCAACATTTTACTGGAGACAATTTTTCCGCTGCAGATATTCTTATGGAGTTTATGCTAGACGCTTTAGCAAACAGATTCTTCTCTCAGACTTCGCACCCTCACACCAGTCAATATCTACTTAGAATAAAGCAGCGCCCCGCCTATCTAAGAGCACTCAAAAATGGAAACTGGTCAGAAGATGAGTTCAACCAATACTGGCTTCATTTGAAGAATAGTTAACGCAGAAAGCGCGCCTCATGATCCGGCGTCGCCAAGATACAGACTTGATACTTACCAAAAATCTTGTACCGATTTAAGGCAATACAGTCATAAAACCAATCGCGGAAACCTTTGGGCAAGATTTTAAATATCCGCATTACACTCCAAGGAAAGGGTAACTGCTCAGCTATCGCCAAAAAAGAATCAGATTTTTCCAATGCGCGATTCCCTTGAATCAAAAGCATGGTTTCGTAAAAATCTGTTGGGTATCCAAACCATTTTAATATCGCTTGCCCCTTATCGGATTGCACCGCGCAGAGCTTAAACTTTTTGTGCGTATCAAACCGAATAATAAAACGGCTCCAGCCATTGCAGAGCTTGCACACGCCATCAAACATAATCACTTGATCGTCTGGATTTATATGCGGAGGATAGGCATTTTTCATTGTTTATTCGGCTACACAAGGCTGCGCAAAGCGCTTTCAGTATCGGGGTAGGTAAACGTAAACCCACTCTCGAGCAAATTGGCTGGAACTACACGCTGCCCTTCCAATAATAAATCGGCCTGTTCACCTAGCATTAAACGCATAGGCCAACCCGGGGTTGGAAAAAAGCAGGGGCGATGCAAAACCTTAGCCGCCACTTTGCTGAATTCAAACTGCGTGAGCGCTTCTGGCGCAGTGAAGTTATAAACCGGCTTAACGCTTGCCTTGGTGTCTTCTGCTTGATGCAAGCGCCAAATATGCGCGATAGCACCTAGCAAGTCATCCACATGCAACCACGACAACCACTGCTTACCTGACGCTAATTTTCCGCCCAAGAATAATTTAATGGGCAAAAGCAGCATAGGTAACGCGCCGGCATACCCCAAGACTAAGCCAAAACGCATGCGCACCACCTTCACACCATATTGCTCTGCTGATTGTGCTGCAGCCTCCCAATCTTGGCAGAGCTTCGCCATGAAAATGTTTTGAGTGGGAGCATCCTCAGTCAATTCCGTGTTATCACCAATCGCTTGAATGCCGTAATAACCAATCGCAGACGCTGATAAAAACAACGTTGGTTTTTGTTCTGCTGCTGCAATCCATGCAACAATTTTCTGGGTTAAATCTACTCGGCTTTTCAGCAATTCAGCCTTTCGCGATTCACTCCAACGCCAACCTAAAATGCGCGCGCCCGCCAAATTAATAATAGTGTCGATAGGATAATTGGCAGGAAGCTCCTCCATACTTTCAACGCAATTAACTTTTCCATTAAACATCCATGCCGCTTTTTTAGCGTTACGCGTTAAAACGGTAACTCGCTGACCATCTGCAATTAATGCATTCACTAATAGCTGACCAATAAAACCCGTTGCGCCAGTCACCAAAACACTCTCACTGGTACCACTAAAATGTAACGGCATTTTCCTCCCCTCGTTTTGTGTTAGCTTGCCCAACCTGTAAGCTGCAAATCCGTCGCGAATACCCGAAAGCCCAACACCAACTCCACAGAGCGCTAAAAAAATACTCAACGCACCTTGAGACTCCCACTGCAATTCAGTCGGTTGCACATACCAACTGGGAAATATTAACGCCAACAAGGTAATAAACGCGCCGCCATTTATCGCCAATACAGTGTGAGTTACACGTTCAGTCGCAGGCAGTAAACGCGTTTTGTCTTCAATCACAAAGTCCCACAGTGTTAGCAAAATTTCGATACTAAAAATAAACATCAGTAACACAGCCCAAAGGCCATACCATTTCCATGCAGACAAACCAACAAACAACAGACAGTAAAAGCTGGCTCGAGTAGCGTGAATCCATAATTCTTTACGGGCACTGCGGCGGCTTGGTAAGACCTCAGTAAATTCGTGGTGATATAACGTATCGAATGCGCCTAACAAACCTTGCGCAGCCATTAATTGCAATGCGAGTAAATGAGTATTCATAAAGACTCCATTGCTGCCGCAGATCTTACTTCAGTCTGCCCTGCAGGCAACTCATGAAATACGCCAACTTGGGTAAACGTAGTTCCAAACACACAGTGTTTTATTTCAATACGAATATTGAACTGACTTGGATTATCGTTACGGTGACATAAAAACGTTTTACCCGGTGTTAAAATTCCAGGCAAAGGAATACGGAAACCCAATATATCCCAAAAATAGCCATCGCTGGTGAAATACAAATTACCTTCGTGAACATGCAACACCAATTTCATTCCCAAACCTGCACCTACGTACTCCAGCACTTCACCTTTTTCGCTTTCACGCATGTAGGATGTAAATTGAATCGGTTTGCGGTTGTGTAGGCGATAAATGCGCTGCTTAAAAATAAACGGGCAGTCAGGCTTGGAATAAACTTGAATATCAACTGGGAAGTTTTTATCGCTGTAGGGAATCAATGCGCCTTTGATAAACGGCATAGTGATCAAACCTAAAAACTTGCCGATGCGGGAGCAACTTAGCTCGCTTAAAAACCCCGTATAGTAAAGTGGCGCACCCACACCGGGATTTTTAGCAAAACGAGCTTGAATATCTACATGTAATTTCTGCCACTCATCGCCGAGTATTTTTCTAAAGAGTTCACCTTCGGATGGATTGATACTTTGCATAACTTTTATCCTCGTCAGTTAAGCCTTATGATTTCGATCAAGCCACCACAAAGCAACCAAGGGGGGCACCATCACCAAAAGCGCAATCGAATCCACCCAAACGTGCAACCAAAGATCTATTCGCAGCGAAATCAACATATCTTGTGGAGCCCACAAGATTAAACCCACAATCATCCAGCCCCACACAAATGCACTGCGCTGTTTGCTGCCCACGTAAGTTAAAACGCCCATAAAAATCGCAAGATTTTGCAGAGTTGCGCCAAACAAACTTAACCACCAAACCTGTAATTGGTGAGCGGTTATAGAAAAATCGCCAATCTGAGCCAGTATGGATTGATGATAGTGGTCAAAAAAGCTGAGATTAGAAAACCACGCCAGCAAAATACCAGCAGCGAAATGACCAAAGGTAATTAGGTAGATCCAGCGAATTAGCCAAATTCTAATTGTTTTAGTATGCACTTTAGACTCCCTCAAAATTAAGCTACAAGACGCAATAAATTGACCGCCCTAGAGTAAAGGCAAAAGACCGATAACTCCAACCAGCATAAAACCTCGACCATCTTCTTGACTCAAGTCAATCATTCCTGTAATTTCAGTAAATACTGAAATTACAGGAATGTCAAACATGACCAAGAACCTAACCCCCATGATCCAATCCTGCGTGCTGCACTTTGGCGAGATGGGTAGCCGCTGGGGAATTAACCGCACCGTTGGGCAAATGTATGCGCTTATCGTGCTCAATAAAGAGCCGCTGTGCGCGGATGATATTGCGGAGGCACTCGGCTTCTCGCGCTCCAACGTCAGCATGGGCATTAAGGAATTGCTGTCGTGGGAGCTTATTAAGCTGCAACACCTACCCGGTGAACGCCGCGAGTTTTATTCCGCGCCGGGTGATGTATGGGATATCGCCAAAACCCTCATGGAGCAACGACGTAAGCGCGAAATTGACCCTACGCTCACCACCCTGCGTAATTTGCTATTAGAAACTCCTGCCAACTCAGAAGAAGAGTTTGCGCAGCAGCGTATGCGCGATATGCATGAATTAATTGAAATGCTCACGCTTTGGACGGCAGAAATTCAGCGCCTGGACTCAGCGCGCTTGATGAAGCTTTCAAAACTCGGCAGCAATATTGGCAAAGTATTAGATATGAAAGACAAACTGCTTGGCCGTTAAAAATGTGAATTTATCTCTGAGGTTACCACCATGTTAATGGATACCCTGTTCCTCTCGCGTATGCAATTCGCGGCGAATATTTCATTTCATATTTTATTCCCTTCCATCTCCATCGCTATGTGCTGGTTTTTATTGTTTTTTAAAGTGCAATATAACCGCACTAACGATGAAGTGTGGATGCGTGTTTACCGCTTCTGGGTAAAAATTTTCGCGCTTACTTTTGCGCTCGGTGTAGTCAGCGGTATTACCATGAGTTTTCAATTCGGCACTAACTGGCCGGGTTATATGAAAACGGTTGGGAATATTGCGGGGCCGCTACTTGGTTATGAAGTTTTAACGGCATTTTTTCTGGAAGCCACATTTTTAGGCATTATGTTGTTTGGTATTAATCGCGTTTCTAATCGCATACACACGCTTGCGACTTTTTTGGTTGCGTTCGGCACCAGCATGTCGGCGTTTTGGATTATTGCGTTAAATTCGTGGATGCAAACACCTACCGGTCATGAAATGCGCGATGGTGTTGCCTACCCTGTGGATTGGCTGGCGATTATTTTTAATCCCTCTATGCCCTATCGTTTAGCTCATATGCTTACCGCATCGGGTCTCACTGCTGGTTTTTTAATTGCGGGCATTTCTGCGTACCGAATTTTAAAGGGCGACCACAAACCTGCGCCGCGCCGCGCGTTAAAAGTCGCCGTTGTCGCCAGTGCGATTTTAATTCCGCTGCAAATTTTATTAGGCGATATGCATGGTTTAAACACACTGCACCACCAACCCGCCAAAATTGCAGCTATGGAAAGCGTGTGGCACACCGAGAAAGGAGCGCCCTTAGTTTTATTTGCGGTACCCGATGAAAAAACGCAAAGCAATAAATTTGCTATTGAAATTCCAAACGCCGCAAGTTTGATTTTAATGCACGATATTAATGGCGAAATTAAAGGCTTAAATGAATTCCCCAATGCGCACCCACCGGTGAAGCCTGTATTTTATGGCTTTAGAATTATGGTGGGCGTAGGCATGTTAATGCTGGCAGTCTCATGGTTTAGTTGTTGGCAGTACTGGCGCAAAAAGGAATTATCGCCATTCATGTTAAAAGTATTAGTGGGCATGACTTTTTCCGGTTGGATTGCAACACTGGCGGGCTGGTACGTTACCGAGATTGGCCGCCAGCCCTACTTGGTGACTGGAATTTTAAAAACAGCAGACGCCGTTACCCAAGTGCCTTCTAGCAATGTCGGTATATCCTTTGCGATTTATTTAATACTTTATGGCTCGCTGCTATTCGCTTACGTGCGCACATTATTTGTAATGGCTCGCAAAGCGGTATTGGTTGATCGCACGGATGAAATTGAAACACTGCAGGAAAAATTACTCGCGGCTCAGTCGCTGCAAGTAACTACATCGGAGGCAAAAGCATGAACGAACTAACGCAATTAACCGGTGCAGCATTTTGGTTGCCCGTAATTTTTATCGGGCTTATGGGCTTAGCGTTTTTTATCTACGCGATTTTGGATGGCTATGATTTGGGTGTCGGAATTTTATTACCCAGCGATTCACCTCAACACGATGCTGAAGCCCAGCGCGATACCATGATCGCCTCTATAGGCCCTTTTTGGGATGCCAATGAAACGTGGCTGGTGTTAGGTATAGGCATTATGCTAATCGCCTTCCCCAGCGCTCACAGTCTTATTTTATTTCATGTGTATTTACCCGTAACTGCTATGCTCGCGGGGTTAATATTGCGCGGCGTTGCATTTGATTTCAGAGCAAAAGCACCCGAAGACCATAAAACACTTTGGGATAATATTTTTAAACTCGGCTCACTGCTCGCCACCTTATCGCAAGGCTATATGCTCGGTATTTATGTCATGGGTTTTGAACAGAGCGCTGCGGCTTATTCATTCGGTGCCTTGAGTGCGATTTGCGTCACCGCTGGCTACAGTTTTATTGGCGGCGCATGGCTAGTGATGAAAACTGAAGGCGAATTACAGTTACGTGCTGCGCGTTGGACTCGCCAATGCGGGCGCTTAACCGCCGTGGGAATTTTAGCTGTCTCTATCGTAAACCCACTGATCAACCCCGCCATTTTTGAAAAATGGTTTGGCAACCCAGCAGTAATTTTATTGTTGGTAATTCCCGCCATTTGCTTCGGTTTATTTTTAGTGGTGGATCGTTATTTAAAACATTTCCCCTACCAAAATGATTTTGGTTGCTGGATTCCGTTTGCATCCATAGTGATTATTTTTCTCTTGTGCTTTATCGGTTTGGCTTACAGCTTCTTCCCTTTTGTAGTGCCGAATCAACTCGATATTTGGCAAGCCGCCAGCGCACCTGAATCGCTCATGTTTATTTTCTACGGCACCGCCATAGTCTTGCCGACTATTCTGCTTTACACGGTTTTTTCGTACCGCGTATTTTGGGGTAAGGCAACACAACTGAAATACTATTAACCTATTCTGCGTGGTTGCGCCTCAGTTTAATCTCTTGCATTAGCCACGAGTTTAAATTGACGCGCGCCCACTCTCGTCACAAAACCATCATCAAAACGTCTAATTCCCGCCACTGATTAGTAACAACTGCCACCTAGTATGCTCCCGACATTTAATCCATTACTGGGAGATTCCTATGCAATCTTTTATCGCAAAAAAATCGTCGCTGACTCTCGCTTGTCTATTTGCAAGCTTGTGCGCAACCAATGCCAATGCAGATATTTATTTTTCAGAGTATGTAGAAGGCTCAAGCAATAACAAAGCATTAGAGATTTATAACAGCAGCGAAACCCCAGTAAATCTCAGTGGTTACAAAGTTGAGTATTATTTTAATGGCAATGCATCGGTAGGTTTAACCATCAACTTGACCGGTACTGTGCCTGCTAAAGGCGCGTTTGTAGTGGCGCATGGCAGCGCGAATAGCACCATTTTGGCAATCGCCAACCAAACCAGCAGCGCTAGTTGGTTCAACGGCGACGATGCGATAGTGCTGAAAAACGGCTCCACCATTCTTGATGCCATCGGCCAAATTGGCGTAGATCCAGGCGCAGAATGGGGTACAGGCCTAGTCAGCACCGCAGACAACACCTTGCGCCGCAAAGCCTCAGTAACCACCGGCAGAACTAGCGCCACAGGCAGCTTTGACCCGAGTATAGAATGGGAAGGTTTTGCCACAGACACCTTCGACAACCTTGGCAGCTACCAAGGCAGCAACAACGGAAATGGAAACGGCAACCCAATCAGCAATTGTGGCTCTGCAAGCACTCGTATATCTGCTATTCAAGGCAGTGGCAGCGCAAGCCCATTAGTAGGCAGCAGCCTCAGTGTTGAAGCCGTTGTAGTGGCAAGCTTTCAATCAGCTAAACAAATCGGCGGCTTCTTTTTACAAGAACCCGATAACCTAGCCGATAACGACCCAGCAACCTCAGAAGGCATTTATGTCGCCAGCGCTACACCTGTTGCGGTGGGCGATAAAGTTCGCGTAAACGGAACCGTTGCCGAAACCTTTAACCTTACGCAAATTGCGCCCACCAGCGTAACCGTTTGCGCCAGCAATCAAAGCTTGCCCGCCTTAACAGGTATTGGCCTGCCATTCGGCACTCTTACTGAGCTTGAAGCCGTTGAAGGCATGTTGGTGAGTGCGCCGCAAACCCTAACCGTGAATGAAACCTTTGGCTTGGGGCGTTATGGTCAAGTTCTATTGGCAGATGGCCGCTTGTTCCAACCCACCAATGTGGTTGCCCCAGGTGCAGCTGCCAATGCACAACAAGTGCAAAACAACCTCAACAAATTGATATTGGATGACGCCAGCAATCTACAAAACCCAGACCCCGTTATTTTCCCTGCTCCAGGCTTATCGGCTACTAACACCTTGCGCAGCGGCGATACTGTTACCGGCTTAACCGGTGTAATGACTTACGATTTTGGCCAATATCGCCTACTGCCAACCATCACGCCCACCTTTGTTAAAAGCAACCCGCGCCCTGCAGCGCCCAAAGTTGCTGCCAATGCAAACTTGAAAGTCGCTAGCTTCAACGTACTTAACTTCTTTAACGGTAATGGGCTCGGTGGCGGCTTCCCAACCTCTCGCGGGGCGGATACAGCAGCAGAATTTGCACGTCAAAAAGCCAAAATCGTCAGCGCATTGGTGGGTTTGAATGCCGATGTGATTGGTCTTTTAGAATTAGAGAACGATGGTTATGGCAGCTACAGTGCCATCGCCGAACTTACCGCAGCGCTGAATGCAGCAACAGGCAGCACCCAATGGGCTTACATCAACCCCAACCTCAGCAAAATCGGCACCGATGAAATTGCGGTCGGCATCATCTACCGCAAAGACCGCGCAACAGCCATAGGTCAAACAGCGATTCTAGATTCTACGGTTGAACCATTATTTATCGATACCAAAAACCGCCCTAGCCTTGCGCAAAGCTTCCGCGCTACCCAAGGTCGCGGCGTGATTACACTCGCCATCAACCATTTGAAATCTAAAGGTTCGGACTGTTTGGATTTGGGCGATGCAGATACTGGCGATGGTCAAGGCAATTGCAACATCACTCGCACCCACGCCGCGCAAGCCTTGGTGAGCTGGTTGTCCCGCAAACCCACGGGTGTAAATGATGGCGACTTCTTGATTATTGGCGACCTCAATGCCTACGCCAAAGAAGACCCCATCACCACCATTACGGGTGCAGGCTATACCGATTTGATTCAAAAATTTGGTGGCGCAGGCGCTTACTCTTATGTGTTTGATGGTCAAGCGGGCTATTTAGATCACGGCCTTGCGAGCAAATCGCTGAGTGCGCAGGTACTTGAAGCCGCCGATTGGCATATCAACGCCGATGAACCTATCAGCCTTGATTACAACACTGAATTTAAATCAGCCAGTCAAATCACAAACTTCTACGCCAACAACGCTTACCGCTCATCTGACCACGATCCATTAGTGGTTTCGCTGAAATTAATTATTGATTTGGATGGCGACGGCGATGTTGATAGCAACGACATCAAAATTGTCACAAGCGCACTGAATACTGTCGCTAACTCACTAGACCAACGCGATGTAAATGGCGATGGAATTATCAATGCCCTAGATGCTCGCGCACTCACACTGCAGTGCACTCGTACAGGCTGCGCTGCTCAGTAACAACATCAAATATATTTGGAGAAGATTATGAAAAAAATATTCGCAACACTAATCGCCTTGAGCATGAGCTTTGCGCTCAATTCGCAGGCACTAACGATAGATCTTTCACCCAACGCACAGCAATTACAACTTGGGGACAATCTTACACTGGATGTAAAAGTTTCAGATTTAGCTGACGCAGCAGCGCCATCATTAGGTGTTTATGATTTAAATCTAATGTTTGATGCAACGCGCTTGAGTATTTCACAGATTGTTTGGGGCGATGCGGTAAAAGGTAACCAATTAGATCTCAACAGCTTTGGCAGCTTACAAATGAGCGATGCCAGTAATTCTGGCATTCTCAATCTCTTTGAATTGTCGTTCGATGACGTTTGGAGTTTGGATAATTTGCAAGCGGGAAACTTCAGCCTGTTTAGTGTTATTTTTTCAACGATTGCAACTGGCCCTGCTGAATTTACCTTGGGCGTAAATGCATTAGGGGATGCAAACGGCAACGACCTATTGGCCGATTCAATAGGTACATCTAAGGTTATGATCACCGATGTTTCTGTGCCAGAACCAGCTGCAAGCTTTTTATTTCTGATTGGTTTAATTGCGCTAGGTTTTGCACGCGTTAGAATGCAAGAGTAAATCTAACGCAGAGAAAAGAAGAAAAAAGAAAAGCCCGCGCCTCTACACCTAGAGTGAAAAGACGCGGGCTTTTCATTTACATCCAATGGCCTTTAAAGCTCGAAACTTTGTGTAAAATTGTTGCATGGCATTCGTGCAGTTTTGCAAGGTCAACATAGTTAATGCTCTCATGTGTTGCCCCGCTCCATAAACCCATACCACCGCAAGCATGTAAACGGCCAAGCGGCCCCTGTGAAAGCGCTAATTTCTGTACTTTAATTTGCGGAATATAGGCAATGGTATAACCCAGCAACCCCTGCCTTATTGCAAAGCCATTTGCTGAAAGCGAAAAACGTTTTGAATACCAAACCTTCCAAGAGACTAACGCAATTAAAGGAAGCGGCAATAAAATCCATAATAGCGAAATCAATGCAGTCAATTGCGCAAATGCTGCAACCGCAAGAGTCAGCAGACCTCCCCAAATAAACGTACGCCAAAAAATTTGAATAGCCCGAGTACGCTGCCAGCAAGGTTTATCAACCCCCAATAACACTAAAAGATCATTAAGTTGATTTATCGTGAGTACCGGAATTATAAACCCTTGCAATGGAGCCCCGGGTTTTGCCCGCTCATTGGTTTGACGAATTTCCAGCGAATAGCGATTCAATAATTGCGCAAAAAAACTTTGTTTAATAATAATGGTTTGCAATTTGTGTTTACGAAAACCGCAGGCAACGCGATTAAATAAGCCCGCTTCAAACTGCAAACGCTCGCCCTGCGCCAACAAACTGTAATTCCAAAATTTAATGACGGCTAAGACTATGGAGAAACTGTAAATTGCGATGAAAAATATCACCAATAAAATCGCAACCAGAAATACGCCAACAATGGCATCGTGTACCGCTAAATAATCTAGCAACCAACGGGTAAATGCTAAACGCTCCACAACGTTAGCCATAGTGCGCCATACAGCATCGTTTTGACCTAAAAGCGGCGCGACAATGGCGACCACATAAATCATAGTGTTGTGCATTAAGCCGTAGCGTATTAAATCCAGCACACTTAACTTTAGCGAGAAATCTACTAGAGCTGCTGCCACCATATCAGAAGGCTCACGAATATCTTCTTTACTCAACAACACCCGTTGTTTTATTTCTAAGGCAAGTGATTCGTGAATACCGGGCAATGCAATTTCTTCTTTACTGCTGCCTGCACTTTCAAGCCTGAGCGTCCACAACCCAAAAGGACGAAAATAGATTGCCTGCTCAAGATTAGCTTCTTGCACTCGATCAAAATTAAGCGTTAGGCGTTTCTTATGAAATATCCCGCTGCGAATTTGAATTTTCTCTGCATCAAATTGGTAGCGAAAAAACCAATAACTTAAAAAAGCAAAACCTAAAACAACCAAAGCCAATACAGGCACGCCATAGGAAAACAACCACTCTCTCGCATGCTGATTAGCAAGCATGCCAACCAATGCAGGCCAAAGATTCAATGCGTGTTTAATATTGGTTAATAAAAAGTAAATAACAGCGATAGGGGAAACACGTTGCCACTCGGCACGGGGAATATCGGCATGAGCAATATCGAGAGCAGCCTTGTTCAACTCATTAGAATCGGAGCCATTCATATCAGCGCCGCTCATCTTAAATCGGCTCATTAACATCAAGGGCTTCAGCATTAATGCTGTTGAGCAATTGCGATTTTAATTGCTGCGCTTGCGCCAAGGTTAAACCGGGAATTATTAAATCAGAACCCAAAGTACCTGCAGTATAAATAATTAAACTTGCCAAACCATAATGGCGCTCAAGGGGGCCTTGGCGAACCTCTAAGTGTTGAATGCGGTTGTGTGCAATCGATACTAACTGCCAGAACATAAATCCTTTTTGTAAATTAATATCTTGTTCACGCAGCAAGTAGCGAGTACGCGCGCAACGATTGGGAGCCAAGATAAAAAACAACCATAAAAAGCTGCAGAGGAGCAATGCAATAACAACAAAACAAACATAATGTGCTGGGTCTGGTAACAGCCAAGCTGATACGGATGCAACCGCTAAACCAATCAAATGCACTAGGCTAAAACCAATACGCAGCACACCTAAGTAAGCTTTATCGACAGGCACCCAATTTTCTTGGGTTATAGGTAGAGATTCATTTTCCATGAACGATCCTCACGTTATTTATTGTTATTCTTTAAGCGCTCCTGAGTTAAGCAAAAGATAACTCAATAAAAGCAACTGATACCTTACACGAAAGATAAACTTTCTAAGCGAGCACCGATTTATGATCCGAAACCCTCAAGTCAGGGACGACTTGAGGGAGCTACAAGGATGTATTCATGCGTTTTCGGATCATAAAGCGGTGCTTGCGATACGACAAATGATTCGTGTATAGGTCTCAAAAAACAATTTAACTCAGCACTAAATTATCACGATGAATGAGCTCGTTATCATCTTGATAACCTAATATAGCGAGAATTTGGCTGCTGGGTTTGCCAATAATTTTGCGCGCTTCATCTGCATGGTAATTAACTAACCCACGCGCAATTTCGCGGCCTTCGGCGTCCGCACAAATCACCATATCGCCACGCGTGAAATCACCGCGCACTTCTTTTACACCCACCGGCAATAAACTTTTACCGAGCTCGCGTACTACACGTACTGCGCCATCATCTAACACCAGCGTACCGCGCGTTTGTAATTGACCCGACAACCAACGCTTGCGCGCCGCTTGCGGTTGCTGTTCAGCCCACAAGAAAGTACCTATGTTTTCGCCTGCTGCAATTTTTAATAGAGCGTCTTCTATGCGGCCGCCAACAATAATGGTGTCTGCACCGGAACGCGCGGCAACACGCGCCGCACGCACTTTGGTAATCATGCCGCCGCGACCCAACGCGCCACCGGTGCCGCCCGCCATTTGTTCAAGACGAGGGTCATCGGCCGCTATTTCACTTAATAACTTTGCATCGGGATTTGAACGCGGGTCGCTGTCGTACATACCTTTTTGATCGGTGAGAATCACCAACAAATCGGCGTCAATTAAATTGGCAACGAGCGCACCTAAGGTATCGTTATCGCCAAAACGAATTTCATCTGTAACAACTGTATCGTTCTCGTTGATAACAGGTACCACTTTCAAATCGACCAATGCCTTTAGGGTAGAGCGCGCATTTAAATAACGCTGGCGCGATGAAAGGTCATCGTGATCTAACAATACTTGCGCAGTGAGCAAACCATAGCGCTGAAATTCAACTTCATAAGTTTGAATCAAACTCATTTGCCCCACCGCAGCGGCCGCCTGTAACTGATGCGTTTCGGTGGGGCGACTACTCCAACCCAAGCGACGCATACCTGCAGCCACCGCACCAGACGATACCAACACCAGCTCAATGCCCTGCAAACGCAACTTAGCCATTTGCGCCACCCAGCCGGCAATGGCTTTAGCATCTAGACCTCGCCCATCGTTGGTTAATAGGGCGCTGCCAATTTTGACCACCCAGCGTTTAGTTTGGGGGATTAATTCTCTTTTACTCATAGTTGCCTTTTGCTCATAGCTGCTTACGGCTCGAACCGCTATTTTTAGCGCGTTATAATCATTGTGAATAGGCCGAATTATTACATATCGCCACAAGTAAGTGACAGAAAGAAAATAGCCGAAAGATGCTTGGAAAAACGATAAATATTGGAAAGATGATAAGTTTTGGAAAGATGATAAGTTTTTGAACGACGATAAACAAAAGGCCATCATTCTCATGATGGCCTTTGTATTTACGATTTAGATAGCGATGGATTAATAGCGTACATATTCCACTTCAACGTCATAGTCATCATCGTTGTAATCGTCATCTTCGCCCGCCGCCAAACGTGCTTCACGCATGGCCAAACGCAACTCTTCGATGCGCTCGCGCGCTTCTGCTGCCATTTGATTTTGCAACTCTGCTTCGCGCTCACGCGCTTCGGGGTTTTCTTTCTCTTCTGCCCAAATCGCTTCAAGGTGATCCATAATGCGACCCGAAAGCTCCGCCGTACCCTCTCGGTGCAAGGCTGAAATACGGAACACAGGGCCTTCCCATTGCAGCTCATCAATCACCGCTTGGCAGCGTACTTCTGCTTCTTCCTCGTCCAGCAAATCAACTTTATTCAAGAGCAACCAACGGTCGCGGGTTGCCAAAGTCGGGCTGAACTTTTTCAATTCGTTGGCGATAACACGTACATTTTCGGCAGGGTTAGAACCATCTGGCGGAAGCATATCTACCGCGTGCAACAGCAAACGACAGCGGGTTAAATGTTTGAGAAAACGCACCCCCAAACCAGCACCTTCAGAGGCACCTTCAATCAAACCGGGAATATCGGCGATTACAAAGCTGCGATATTGCTGAACTTTTACTACACCCAAATTTGGAATCAACGTAGTAAAAGGATAATCCGCCACTTTCGGCTTAGCTGAACTTACAGCGCGAATAAAGCTGGATTTACCGGCATTCGGTAAGCCGAGCATACCGACATCCGCCAACACCTTAAGCTCTAACTTAAGATTGCGCGACTCACCTTCACTACCGGGCGATGTTTTACGCGGAGTGCGGTTGGTACTGGATTTAAAACGGGTATTGCCCAAACCGTGGAAACCACCTTGAGCAACCTTTAATTTTTGACCGTGTTCGGTGAGGTCACCGAAAACTTCTTCGGTATCCGTATCAATAACGGTGGTGCCGACCGGAACCGGCAAGCAAAGATCATCGCCCTTAGCGCCCGTGCGGTCTTTGCTCGCACCTTTCTCGCCGTTTTCCGCGCGATACTTGGGCTGGAAGCGATAATCGATAAGTGTGTTCAGATTTTCGTCGGCAACTAAATAGACGCAACCGCCGTCGCCGCCGTCTCCGCCGTCTGGGCCGCCTTTAGAGATAAACTTTTCC
>SXGR01390647.1_pt1 | contig 22983 bp, 20 predicted proteins | sample 3174711 | NCBI WGS metagenome assembly SXGR01 (sample SAMN11356860, study PRJNA531348) | freshwater metagenome | isolation source: freshwater sample F1-60 | place: China: Fuxian Lake, Yuxi | collected 2017-12-25 | reverse complement strand
CGACATCGCCTACCACCAGGACAAGCTCGACCGCGGCTTCGATCTGATGATCGACGTTTGGGGCGCCGATCATCACGGCTACATCGGGCGGATGCAGGCCGCGATCGCTGCGCTTGGCCACGATCCGGCCTGCCTGGAGCTGCTGATCATGCAGCTCGTCCATCTCGTTGACAGCGGTGAGCGCGCGCAGATGAGTAAGCGCGCGGGTGATTTCGTGACGCTTGACGAGCTGATTGAAGACATCGGCGTTGACGCTGCGCGCTGGTTCCTGCTCGAGCGCTCGCACGAGACGACGATTGAGCTTGATTTGAAACTGGCGCGCGAAGAATCGGCCGAGAATCCTGTCTATTACGTTCAGTACGCGCACGCGAGAATTGCCTCGCTGTTGGCCCGCGGCGCCGCCGAGGCGGGCCCGGAGGTTTCAACCGACGAGCCGCTCCACGCCAGCGAGCGGGCGCTGGTGCGTAAGCTGCTCGAGTTCCCAGCCGAGGTTGCCGACGCCGCCGAGCGGCGCTCGCCGCACCGCATCGCCAGCTACGCGCTCTCCACTGCGCAAGCCTTCAGCGCCTTCTATCGCGACTGCCCGGTGCTCGACGCTGGCCCCGAGCAGCGCGCGCTGCGGCTGCGCCTCTGCGCCGCGACCGGGCAGGTGCTGGCCCGCTCGCTCGACCTGCTTGGCGTTAGCGCGCCACAGTCGATGACGCGCGACTAAATCGTGTAAAAGAAGTCGAGCCCAAGTGAGTTCAGTAGCTGCTGGGCTTCGCTGTTGAGCCGCGTCAGCTCGTCGGTCAGGATCAGGATTCCCATCAAAATTAAGATCGCGCCGGAAATGAAGGTGATCAATAGGTAACGGTTGCGCAGCCAGCTAAAGGCAGCCGTCGCTTTGTCGAAGGCCATCGCCATCAGCAGGAACGGGATCGCTAAACCAAGCGCGTAAAAGAAGAGCAGCAGGCCGCCTTGGCCGACCGTGTCGGCGGTTGAGGCAGCGGTGAGGATCGCCGCCAAGGTCGGGCCAACGCAGGGCGTCCAAGCGATCGCGAAGGCCAGGCCGGCAATTACGGGGCTGCCGGCGCCGGCGCGCGTGATCAGCGCTTCAGGGCGCCAGTCCTGGTTGAACTTCGTCACGAACGGTGTCGCCATGAAGAAGGCTCCGAGCAGAATGATCGTCACGCCGGCGATCGTGTTTAGCGTCTGCTGGTGGTCGCGCAGCGTTGAGCCGATCCCGGTTGCCGTCATTCCCAGCGCCACGAACATCACCGTGAACGAGAGGCAGAAGATCAGGGCCGGCAGCAGGATCCGGCTGAGCCGCTTCTCACCGGCGCGAATCTCAGCGATGCTGGAGCCAGAGATCGCCGAAAGGTAGCCGGGAACGAGCGGCAGCACGCAGGGCGAAATGAAGGAGACGAAACCGATCGCGAAGGCGGCGAGGATCGTCGTGTCGGCGGCTGCGACCGGGAACGTCATCAGCGGCCGAAGCGCTCCAGCTCTACGTCGATTCGGCTCGCATCCTCATCGTCGAGCGGCGCTTCGTCGCGCTGACCGCCGCGCCCGCTGCGCCGCCAGCGGCGCAGCAGAACGATTCCCATGAGCAGTAGCCCGATCGCCACCGCCAGCGGCGCGAGGTAGGCACTGAGGCTGAAACCGGAGGCCGGCGGTAAGGCAAGAATCGCCGGCCCATATCGCTCGCTCAGCGTCGCTTTGATCTCTGGCTTACTTTCGCCGCGGGCGATCAGCTTGTTTATCTCACGGCGCAGCTGGTCGGCGCGCGGCGCCTCCGCGATGTTCAGCGGCACATTGCAGGTGTCGCACATCACTTCGTCCTCGATGTCGGGAAATGAGACCGCGGCCAGTGCTGGCGTAGTCGGGGCCAGCGCGCAGAGCGCCAGCAGGCCGGCGAGCGAGGCTTTCAGGCTGCGGCTCATCAGCTCTGCCGCTCCGCGCGCTCGATCGCATTATCAAGGAACTTCTGGTCGAGCTGGCCGCGGCCGATCGCGACGATGCGGCCTGCGGCGTCGATCACAAACGTCTCCGGAAGGTTCTTCGTGCCAAAGAGCGGCGCCAGTTTTAGCTCATCGTCGCGAACGGTCGGGTAGTTGATCCCGTTGCGGCGCTCAAAGGCGCGCGACTCGTCGGCGAAGTCTTTATAACTGGCGCCCAGTACGGTGCCGCGCGAGCCAAGCTGCTTCTGAGCGTTGATCAGCACCGGCGCTTCGGCGCGGCACGGCTCGCACCACGATGCCCAGAAGTTGAGTACGACGATCTTGCCGCGCAGCTGCGCCAGTGAGAGCGAGCCCTTGCCGTCAAGCCGCGCCAGTTCTACGTTGGCTCCGGGCGCGGGCGGAAGCTGCCCGGCCTTGACCTTGCCGTCGAGCGAGTCGTCGGCACCGGTGTTGGCGACGCCGTAGATCAGCAGCGCGATCAGGCCGCCGGTAAGCAAAACGACGATTGTGGGAATCAGGCGGGGGCGCTTCACGCTTTATTGGAGGTTAGAGGGCCGCCCACGAGGGCGCGGCGCTCGCCGGTATCCTTGCGCTGATGCGGCGGTAGCTCAGTTGGTAGAGCATCAGCTTCCCAAGCTGAGGGTCGCGAGTTCGAATCTCGTCCGCCGCTCTTGAGTTTTTACGCTCATGCTGAGCGCCGACGTGACAGCTTGGCTTCGGTTGGCGTTGTCACAGGCAGGTGACTGCTCTGTGGCCAATTTCACACTCCGGTTCGTTGAATGATCCTGCGATACTGGAACTCAATGGATCCCTCTCGCAAACGCCGCATCCGCATGGTCGTTGCGCTCAGCTGCGCTCTGCTGCTCGTCGGCGCGCTCGCCTACACCAGCTTCTCGGCTGCCAGCACCGCTGTTCAGCCAAGTCAACTTCTGGCCTCAACCGACCCCGGTAAGAGCTACCAGCTAACCGGCAAGGTCGTCGACGGCTCGGTCGTTCGCACGCGTGAGGCGATCCGTTTTCGCGTCCGCGACCGCACCAATAAAAAGTCGGTCGCCGTCAGCTATGTCGGCGCCGTGCCCGATCCGTTTCGCGAGGGGCGTGAGGTGATAATCACGGTGCGCTCCGCTGGCGCCGCCGCGCCGCCGCACTCTTTCATCGGCGAGAAGGACACGCTGATCACGAAGTGCCCATCGAAGTTCAAAGAGAGCGAGCCTGGCTCTCCCGCCTCTGACCTAAAGAAGTCTTAGGACTGCCGTGGCAACCATCGGCCAAGCGTGCCTCGTCTTTTCACTTGGCTTCGCCATTTATGGTGCTGGCGCATCACTTGTTGGAGCGCGTACGGGGCGCGAGGCGTTAGTTCGCTCTGGCCGCCGTTCGCTCTATCTGCTCTTCGCGCTGACGGTGATCGCGTTTTTAATCACCGAGTTTGCTTTCTTCACCTCTGACTTTAGTTTCACGGTCGTCGCTACGCACTCCTCGACGACAACTCCTTGGTACTACCGCATCGCAGCAATGTGGTCATCGCAGCAGGGCTCGCTGATGCTTTGGCTTACGCTGCTGGCCGGCTGGTCGTCGCTCTGCGTCGTGTTGCTTCGCGGTCGCTTGCGCGACGTTGCACCCTACGCAGTTGCGGTTCTTTTGGGTCTCGGCGCTTTCTTTACCGCCGTGATGCTCTTTAGCGCTTCGCCCTTCACAACCGTCGCGGTAGCGCCAGTCGAAGGTTCCGGCCTAAACCCGCTGCTGCGTCATCCGAGCATGATGATCCACCCGATAATGCTTTATTCGGGCTACACGCTGTTTGCGATTCCGTTCGCCTTTGCAATTGGCGCGCTGATTGTTCGCCGCGTTGATGCCGAGTGGTTGCGAGCCACGCGCGTCTATTCGCTCGCCGCTTGGCTGGCGCTCGGCACCGGCATCATCCTCGGCGCCCGCTGGTCTTACGCTGAGCTTGGCTGGGGTGGCTACTGGGCCTGGGATCCGGTCGAGAACGCGGCGCTGCTTCCATGGCTTACTGGCACCGCCTTCCTCCACTCGGTAAAAATTCAAGAGCGTCGCGGGATGATGAAGATTTGGAACGCCTCGCTTGTGCTTGCTACCGGCACGCTGGCAATACTCGGAACCTTCCTCGTCCGCTCCGGCATACTCGACTCAATTCACGCCTTTGTTCAGGAAGGCAACATGGTCGCTTGGTTTTTCACGGCGCTAATTGTCGCGATGGTCGCAGGGTCGGTTTATCTCGTCATCACGCGACGCGATAACGCGCTAAGGAGTGAATCGCGGCTCGATTCGCTGCTTTCGCGCGAATCGGCCTTCCTCGGCAACAATCTCGTCCTCGTTGCGATCACCTTCGTCGTTCTTTGGGGAACCTTTTTCCCGCTGATCTCGGAGGCTCTCACCAGTCAAAAAGAGGCTGTCGGGCCGCCGTGGTTTGATCAGTACACGGTTCCACTAGTCCTAATTCTTGTGCTCCTTTCCGGCATTGGGCCGGTGATAGCTTGGCGCAAAACCAGTTGGTCGAGACTTTGGCGCAGCATGCGCTTGCCGGCAATCTTGGCGCTGCTAGTTGCAATCGGCTGCGTCATCTGGGAGCCGGCGAACGGCGACGTGAGTGCCCTTGTGATGTTTGTCGTCGGCGCCTTCGCAATCACCATCTCGCTTCAGGAACTGTGGCGTGGGACGCGCGCCCGTCAAGCGATGACGGGGGAGGGGCCGCTCGCCGCCTTCAGGCTGCTGCTGGCTCGCAATCGTGCCCGCTACGGTGGTTTTATTATCCACATCGGCGTCGCCACGCTCTTTATCGGTATCGCCGCTTCGTCAAGCTTCCAAAACGTCCGCGACGTGCGGCTGGGCGTCGGTGAGCAGACAACGCTTTCCGGGTACAGCTTCACCTACCAAAAGCCGGTAGCGAAGATTGAAACGCAGGGCGGCAAGCTGGAACGGATCACGCTTGGCTCGCAGATTCGAGTCTCAAAGGACGGGAAGTTCGTCAGCAACCTTTACCCAAACCGTGGCTACTACCCCTCAAGTAGTCCGATGCTCGGTGCCGTCAGCACATATTTTGCTGGCGAGTCAACCAGCGAAATTGGCCTTAAGGCTGGGGCGATAAAGGATCTGTGGATTGCCGAAACGCCAGATATTTCATCGCTGATGCCGGTCGTGCGCCGTGGTGACGCGGTCTTCGAGAAGGCGTCTTCGCAGGGGCTCGAGCCGGAGGCGCGGTCGGTCTTCCTTGCGGCAGCGCTAAACGGGCTGACCACCCGTTACCGCGAAAGTCCGCCGCCAGCTCAGTTCAGAGTGATCGTCTCGCCGATGGTCTTCTGGATCTGGATTGGCTCGCTAATTGTCTTCATCGGCGGTTTGGTCGCGGCTTGGCCATCGGTCGGAGCCGTGCGTGATCGGGTTCGTGCCCGTCAGGCTGTGCGCGTCGCGCAAGACCTCGGGCGCGCTTAGCAGCACCGCCCAAGCCCATGTCGGTCATCGCGCCAATCATCGCAGTCGCCATCCTTGCTCTCGGCATCTGGTTTGTTAGCCAGCCATTGCGATCGCGAGTTGCCGAGCAAGATGACCTGCGCGATGACGGTCGGATCGCCGACCTTGAGGCCGCGCGTGACGCCAAGTACCGCCAAATCCGCGACCTTGAGATGGATTACCGCACCGGCAAACTCTCCGAGGAAGAATGGCATTCGATCGATCGCGAACTGCGCGGCGAGGCGGTTGAGGTTCTTCACGAACTCGATCAACTGATACCGCCAGAGCAAGCAGCGGCTGCGGCGGGGCAAGGAGCCTCTGCAGCGGGGCAGGGCGCGGAGCCGCCAGCGGAGCCGCCCACCAGCGATCCACGCTAAGATCGCCTGCGATGGCACAGTTTCTCACAGCAGCAGTGGCGATCCTATCGGTCGTCGTGGTCTTCTTGATCCTGATGCACTCCGGCAAGGACGCCGGTCTTTCGGGCGCCTTCGGCGTCGGTACCGGCGAAGGCTCGCTCGGTGGCGGCTCGCTGGTTGAGCGCAACCTGAACCGTTGGACCGTCGGCCTGACGATCATCTGGGTTCTGGCGATCATCGCGCTCGTCAAAGTCGGCTGAATCAGCGCCGCAACGCCGCAGGCTGGTTCATACTGAGCCAGTGATTCATGGCTTGGTCGTTTCTTTCAGCGCTCTGCTCTGCGCTGTCGCGGTTGCCGTTGGCGTCAGCGGCTGCGGCACTGGCGTAGCGTCGTCGGCAACGACGCCCAGCGTTCCGACGACGACAGCTGCGACCACCGGTACGACGCCCTCGCCCGCTCCGGAACCCGCGCCGGTAGATCTGACGATCGAAGCCAATGGCGACTTCCTGATCCACTCTCCGGTCTGGATGCGCGCCCAGCAGCTTGCTGGCGGCAACGGTTACAACTTCGCGCCGATGCTGAAGATGATCAAGCCTTACGTCGAAGGCGCCGATCTGGCGCTTTGCCACGTTGAGACGCCGATGACGCCGCGGCCGCCGAAGGGCTACCCGGTCTTCAATACGCCGACGGCTTTGGCAAAGGCGATCGCTTCGACAGGCTATGACGCCTGCGATACGGCCTCCAACCACAGCCTTGACAGCGGCCAGTACGGCATTGATCAGACCGGTTACGCACTCAGCAGAAATGGCATCAAACACACCGGCTCGTTCAATTCGGCCAAGGCCGCCAAGAAGATCCTGATGCTTGAGGCGAAGGGCGTGAAGGTCGCTTTCCTCGCTTACACGGCGATCTCCAACGGCCAGGCGATGCCTCATCCGTGGTCCGTGAACTGGGCTTCCACCGGCAAGATTCTCTCCGACGCCAAGCGCGCTCGCAAGCAGGGAGCGCAGGTTGTCGTCGTCAATCTTCACGCCGGCGACGAGTACGTCAAAACGCCGTCGGCGACGCAGATGAAGTTGGCCCGCGCGCTGACAAAGTCGAGCCTAATTACGGCAATCATCGGGCAGCACGTGCACGTCGTGCAGCCGATCCGCAAGATCAACAACAAGCTCGTCGTCTTCGGCGAGGGCAACACGCTCTCCAACCAAAGCGCTGACGCGGGGCTGCTCGCGGCGACGCAGGACGGCTACCTCGCGCTGCTGCGGATCCGCGTTGAGCCAGACGGCAAGGCTGCCGTCAGGCGCGTTGATTATGTGCCTACCTACGTTCGCCACCCTGACTTCACCGTCGTGCCGGTCGGCTGGGCGCTCGACAGAGGATTGCAGCCAGCGTCGGAGTTCAAGGCCTCCTGGAACCGCACTGTTGGAACTGTCGGGCGTACGACGCGTTACGCGCCGTACCGCAAAGCGAAGCCGTAGTCCCTCGCTTCGCCTCTACCAAGCGGCGCGGTAAAGCTCGAGCAGCTCTTCGGCTCCGGCCGGCGGGGGAGTTAGCGCTAGTTCGCTGCGCTGGCTCGCGATCTCAGCGAGCTGCGGCAGGATCGCCTCGTCAACACCGATCGCCTGCAGCGACTCGGCCTGCGCGCGGCGCGCGAAGCGGCGCGCCAGCTCTTCGACCGCAACGCCTGTCGCTGCGTCGATCGCGGCGATCTCCTGGGTGCGCCGCTCGCGCAGCGCCGCGCTTGTGATCGGCAGCATCGCGGCGTTGGCGTCGCCGTGGCTGACGCCAACGTTGCGAACTAGCGTCTGGCTCATCACGTGGTGGATTCCGTACCAGTTGGCGTCGATCGCGTAGCCCGATAGGAGCGCGCCGAGCGCCAGCCGGTCGAGCAGCGGCTCGCCCTCTTCCGCCAGCCCTTCCGCCAGCAGCACGGCGGCGCGGATCGCGGCCATCGTCGGCACCGGGCTGGCGACGCCGGTGACGGCACCTTCAAATGCGTGGGCGAGCGCGTTGGCGGCGCTGGCGGCGAGCTGCGGCATCGGCTGTGAGGCGCTCACCGCCGGGTCATTGATCACGAGCTGCGGGCGCATCGTGCCGCTGCCGGCGGGCGCGCCACTGGCCTGGCGGTGAACCCAGGTCATCTCAGCGGCGCTCAAGGTTGTTGGGATCGCCGCGACCAGCGTTGGCTGCGCTGCGGCGGCGCCCAGCGCCTTGGCGGTATCAATCACACGCCCGCCGCCGAGTGCCACGATCCGCGTGCTTAGTGTCCCGTTGGCCAAGATGTCACCAGCGATCTCATCAACGAAGCCACGCCCAACTTCGATCACCTGCTCAGCGCCGAGCTCCAGGTTTGGGTGCTGCTCGCGCGCCCGCGCGGTCGTAATCAGTGTGAAGTCAGGGCCGATCAGCCGCGGCGCCTCAATCATCGCGCCGCGGGCAAAGCGGATCGTCCGCTCGCCATCGCGCCACGTGAAGTCGTAGTCCATCCTGGTGATCGTCGCAGAGTCGCTGATCGCCCGCCAACGAGCGACGCCCCGCACAAGCGGGGCGTCAGATGAGTGCGCCGGAGAGGACTCGAACCTCCACGAGCAAAAGCCCACCAGCCCCTCAAGCTGGCGCGTCTACCAATTCCGCCACCGGCGCTGGTGGTACCCGCTCGTTAGTCAAGCGGTAAGGCGCGAGCATAGCAGTGGAACGTACCGCGGGGGATACCGCTGATATCCGATGAATACGGCGTTTTCGCGCGTTCAGAAGTTCCGTCCAGAATGCGCGCTAGTCTTACGAACACATGTTCGATAGCCAACCAAAGCGAGGAACACCGTGGACCTAACAAAGCGCCAGCAAGAGATCACCGATTTCATTCGCGGCTACTCCGATCTCAACGGCTACCCACCGACCGTCCGCGACATCGGCAAGGCCGTCGGTCTTGCCTCCTCGTCAACCGTCCACGCCCACCTTTCGAACCTTGAGAAGCTGGGAGTGCTGCGCCGGGACCCAACCAAGCCGCGCGCAATGGAGCTGCTAGACCGCGCCACCCGCGGCGCCGGCGCCGCCGTCCAGGGCGCGCTTGACAAGGTCACGCCGCGCGGCCTGCCGCTGGTTGGCGCAGTCGCCGCCGGTTCGCCGATTCTTGCCGAGGAGAACATCGAGGAGTACGTCGTGGTTCCAGCCGCGGCCGGCGGCGAGGACGGCGAGTACGTGCTCCGCGTTCAAGGCCAGTCGATGATCGACGCCGGCATCCTCGAAGGCGACTTCGTTGTCGTCCGCCCGCAGGATGACGCCAGCGACGGGGAGATCGTCGTCGCGATGGTCGGCGACGACGAGGCAACCGTGAAGCGCTTCTTCCGCGAGAGCGATCACATCAGACTGCAGCCGGAGAATCCGGCAATGCAACCGATCCGCACGAAGGACGTTCAAGTCCTCGGGCGGGTCGTTGGACTCTTTCGGAGCGTCCGATGAGCGCCACAGCGCTCACGCCGCTTCGCAGGGAGCGCCCAAGGAACAGCGGTTGTCGCACCGCTGCTCAGGGCGCTCGAGGGCTCACGCTCGACGATTTGATCGTCGGCGTATGGGAGGGCCTTCACGCCGACCATTCGGTCGCGTGCCCGGTCTGCGGCGCGGCAATGATGCCGCGCGTCCAGACTGGGCCGCGCCCGGTGGCCGGAAAATGTGACAGCTGCCACTCAGTTCTGGGCTAGCGCTGGGCTCTGGCTAGCGGGCGGTGATGAACAGCTTCTGAGCTGAGTTACCACCCACGCCCGAGGGCTCCACTTGAATGTCTATCCCACCTTGCAGCTCGCCAGTCGTCCACGGCGTATTGCGCGGTGGAACGCCGTAGCACCTGCTGCCAATCGCCCACGAAAGCGTAATCGTCGGCTTCGTACCCTGGTCGCTAGCTGTGTCGGTCGGCATCGCCGTGTCGGTCGTGCTTAGCGCGTCGCACTTACCTGAGCCGTTTGGCAGGTCGGGTGTGTACTTAAAGCCGCCAAGGTCGTAGAACGCGTTGTCGGCAAAGCCGGCCTCGCCGTCAAACGCCAGGCGCTGGGGACGGTAAAGCTCCGCTTCCAGTGTCTGGGTCTGTGTAAGCGGGATGCTCGGGCTGTCGACCCTAGGGCCGTCGGGGCCGGGGGTGTTCTTTGAGTAGTCGATAGTTCCCGATGCAGCACCGGTGCTGTATCGAATGACCATCGGGTTCGTCACGAAGACGAACCCTGGACTGCTGGTGAACTCGTGAGTCTTGCCGTCAGCCGTCGTCAGGCGCATCGCGAACGTGTCCTGCCCGGAAGGCAGGTCGGTTGCGCTGAACTTGTGGCCAGAGGTGAGTGCGCGGTTGCCGCAGAGCTTCCCGTTACCGATCGTCCACTGATAGTCCCCTGTGTTGCAAACACTGCCGAGGTCTACATAATCGCTGGGCGCATATGCCACGTCCACGCCCTTCAGTTCGGTCTTTGTTACCTGCGAGCCGCAGACAGTCGGGATCGAGGAGAAGACCATGCTCATCGTGTTCGTCACAGCTTCCGGAACGGAGGTCAAGGTGGCTGCAAATGGCCCTGCGCCATAGGCGTTGATCGTGCCAGCGAAGCCCGGCTGCGTCGCCTTGAAGTTGGTGAAAATCTTGAAGTCCACCGCCGCGCAGGTCGTGCTCGTGTCATCGGTCACGGTCGGCGTTGGCGCGTCGCTATCGGCCGAATCGGTCTTGCTATCGCCGTCATCGTTGACGTCGAAAGCGTTGGGAATGCCGTCCTTATCGAGGTCGCCACCGAGCAGCTTGTCGGGTTGCACAGTTGAACCCGGCTGGTTTGGTTGACCCGGCTGGTTTGGTTGACCCGGCGTTTGGCTGGTCTTTGCTCCCGAGACGGGCTGCTTGCCGTAAGTGCCTACGCCAAGAGGCTTACCCTTGACGGCCTTGGCCGCTGAGCTGCTTCCTGTGTCAGCCGCCTTTGAGCTCGCTGCAACGCTGGCATAGCCTTGTTGTTTCGTTACTTTCCTGACAGTCAGGGTGCCAAGGCTTGTTGTCGCCTGCGCCGCCTTAAGTTTCGTGTAGACGATTGTGGCCGATGCCTGCTTGCCGCCCTTCCATCCGAGCACGGCGGGACCGAAGTACTCGCCCTTGCTGGTCGTCTTGGCGCCGCTGACGAGCTGCAGCGTTGCCCCGGCGATTGTCGCGACGCGTTTCGTTTTAAGCGATACAGCCTGCGAATCTGATTTGATCGGCGCCGAGGCGAGTAGGCTGCCACCCTTGCCGACCAGCAGTAGCTTTAGATTCTTGCCTTTTTTGACCGTCAGCTTGACGGTGTAGGGCTTGTTCGAAGCGGCAACAGCGGGTTGCGCGCAAACTAGGGCTACCAGCAAGGCCAGCGCCAAAAGGGCGGTCTTCGCAAACGGGCTAGAGCGGTCGATCGAAGTCATCTCTCACTCCTTTCCTTGGTACTAAAAAAAAACTACCACGCTCGCCGTCGCCGTGCGCCGGTTAAGTCTGAGACCCTATTCGTCGCCTTTCTGCTGGGCAGCGGCCGATGCAGTCTCGCTTGGCGCCGCCCGCTAATCTCTTTCGCGTACGCCAGACAGTCGCGGGGGGAGAGAAAACCCTTCGAGGAAAGTCCGGACATCGCAGGGCACGGTGGTCGGGAAGCCGACCCGGGGAAACCCGCGGGAAAGTGCCACAGAAATACACCGCCGATGGCGTCAGTGAGTTGGACGTCCGCTCATTTGCGCACAGGTAAGGGTGAAAAGGTGCGGTAAGAGCGCACCGGCGTCGTGGTAACACGGCGGCCAGGTAAACCCCACCGGATGCAAGACCAAGCAGAACCGTTTGTAGGCTGCCCGCCAAGGTTCAGGTAGGTCGCAAAGATGGATGGCTGTCCAAGACAGAATCCGGCTTACCGGCGTGCTAAGGGAAGGGCCTCGCTTGCGGGGCCCTTTCTATTTGGAGCTGCGTTCCGCGTTGGCCCCTGCCGCCCCGGTTTGATCTATCCTCCCGCCGATAGCCGCAAGCGAATCAGATCAGCAGCTCGAGGTGCGCCCGATGACGGCGGACGACGCCGTCGGCGTTGCCGAACTGGTCAGGCGTTGCTACGGCGATACCTACATCCACGAACAGATCTACGATCCCGAGCGCTTCTTCGCCGACCAGGAGGCCGGTCTTCACATCAGCGAAGTCGCGGTAGCCGGGAAGAGCGATGTCGTTGGCCATTGGGCGTACGTATTCCGTGGCGCTGCAGTTGCCGAGAGCGGGATGACGATCACAGACGAGCGCTACCGCGGCCACGGAGTCGCCTCACAAATGGAAGCGAACCTCCATGGCCGGCTCGTGCAGCGGGGCGTCAAGTGGGTGATGGGTGAGCCGGTGCTGGTTCACACGGCGACGCAAGAGATTGCCGTTACCCGCTGGAAGCAAGGAGCGATCACCGGCATTCGGCTGAAGTCGATTCCTCACATCGACCTCGAGGGCTTCGAAGCAAGGACTGAGGCTGGACGAATCTCGCTGGCGGTGGCCTTCGGCCCGCTCGCGCCGATGCGCGGGCATGACGTTTGGCTTTCGCCGGAGTACGCCGAGCTGGTCGCGCTGGTGATCGAGCCCACCGACTGGCCGCGGACTATTCGGACCGAGCCGCCGCAAGATCCGGTGTTGCCGGAGGCGACCGTGCTCGGTTCCACGTTCAATGATGCGATGGCTAGCGCGGAGATTGAAGTTGAGACGATTGGCGCCGATCTTCATACCGCGGTCGTCGCCGCGCGCGACGAGGCGCAGGCGGCGGGGGCTCGCTTCATTGAGCTGCGGATTCCGACCAACGAGCCGGCGTCGGCGCTGGCTGGGCTGCTCGATCAAGGCTTCTCGTTCGCGGCCTTCCTGCCCGAGATGCGTGGCCACGCCGACCTTCTGCTGCTGCAGTGGCTCGACAATCCGCAGGTCGATCGCAGCACCTGGCAGCTGCTGAACCCGCATATTGAGTCGCTCGCTGACGCGATCGTCGCGCAGGCTGAGCTGGCATCCGAGCGCAACAGCCGCTAACTGGCCTGTGGGCAGGAAGGTCGCGCCCGCCGCTTGATCATCGGCGTCAGTTATGCGAACATACGTTCGCTTATGGTTGTCGCCGTCATACTGCCCCGCTTTTCGCTCGCAATCGCTGCCGGTGGCCGCGTTGCCCTAGCCGAAGGGCCGCTGGCGCTGGCGCCGGAGCCGGGCCGCGCGGCGCTGGTTGGTGAGGTTTCGCCGGCCGCCGAAGCGCTAGGCGTGGCTCCCGGGATGAAGATCGCCGAGGCCTTGGCGCGCGCACCGCAGCTGCGGATGATCGCCGCCGACCCGGTTGCCGTTGCCGACAGCTGGGAGCGGGTGCTGGTGCGGCTGGAATCGGTCGGCGCTCAGGTTGAGGACGGGGGAGTGGGGCTCGCCTGTTTTGAGGCGCGCGGGCTTGGTCGCCTTCACGGCGGCTCGCTCGAGGGCGTCGTGAAGGCAACCCGCGGCGCGCTGAAGCTGCCAGCGCGGATCGGCGCCGGCTCCTCTCGCTTCTGCGCCGTTGTCGCCGCAGAGCAGGCGCGCAGCCGCAGGCCGTCGGTAGTTGACGGCGCCGCGCAGCTGGCCGGCGCCCCGGTAGCGCTGCTGGCGCGCGAGCCGGCAACGGCGAAGCTCGTAGAACCGCTCGCCCGCTTTGGCATCACGACGCTCGGCCAGCTCGCCGCCTTGCCGCGCGGCAGCGTCTCCGATCGCTTCGGCCGCGCCGGCATCACCGCCTGGGAGATGGCGCACGGCAACGACCGCCCGCTGCGCCCGCGCAAACCGAGCGAGCCGCTGGAAGAGACGCTGACTCTGATCGAATCGGCCTCCGGCCCGCAGCTGGCGGTGGCGCTCGAAATGCTCGTTGACTCCTTGCTTGCCCGCAGCGAGCTTGGCGGCCGAACGCTGCGCGCAGCAACGCTCTCGGCTGAGCTGACTGAGGGCGGCACCTGGCGCGAACGCGTCGTCTTCCGCGAGCCGCTCAGCGACGCGCTGCGAATCCGCACCGCGCTGGCGCTGCGGCTGGCACTGCTGCCGGCCCCGGCGAAGTCTCTGCGCCTTGCCGCCGAGCAGCTCGGCCCACCGGCGCCGCCAGCCGAGGCGCTCTTCGATGACGACGAGTTCCGCCGCGCCGGGCGGCTCAGTGAGGCGATCGGTCAGCTGCGCGCGCTGGCCGGGCCGCAGGCGGCGCTGCGCGTGCTGCTCGCCGATCCTCAGTCTCGAATCCCTGAGCGCCGCGCCGTCTTAACCCCGTACGAGCGATGACGCCGGCCGCGAGGAGGCTCGGCGCGCCGCGCCCGGTGCGGGTATGCGCTGGCGCTGGCGGCAGGCCGCTGGAGGTTGAGGGCAGCGAAATCAGCGCCGTGCGCGAATCGTGGCTGGTTGAGGACAGCTGGTGGAGCGAGCAGCCACTGCGACGGCGCTACTGGGAGCTTGTGACGATCGAGGGGGGAGACCTAGTCATCTTTCGCGACCTTGTCGGCGGCGGCTGGTTCGGCCACCGCTGAGCGCTAAGACTGCGCGCCGATGTGCGCGCTGCGGCTCTGATTGGCAGTAGCCGCGTAACCGGCGCGCCGCCAACTTAAGGCTCGTGCGCAACGACAGCGGCCAAGCCAGCCTTGAGTACATCGTCCTGCTCGTGATCTCAACGCTGGTGGTCGGTGGCGGCGCGATGGCGGTCAAAGGCGAAGGACTGGCAGCTTCCGTGTTGGCACAGTTCGCGCGCGGCATCTGCGTCGTCGGCGGCGGCGACTGCGAGCGCGACCGCGCGCCGTGCGTGATCGGCTCGCAAACCGCGAGCCAAGATCTCGTCGTCGTTGTCGCCGTAATCCGGCTCGCCGGTGGCCGCACGATCATCCGCCAGCGCAGCTCGGACGGAACCGAGCTGGTGACGCTAGTCGAAAGTGGCGGCGCTGGCTTAGAGCTGACCGCCGGCGGAAGCGTCTCCGTCGGCGGCGCCGACTACGGCGCCGCGGCGAGCGGCTCGTTCAGCGGCCGGATCGCTCGCGGGCGCGCCTGGACGGTGGCCAGCGCGGCGGCAGCCGAGCGCCTGATCGCGCAGCTCGCGCCGGTGGCGGCGACGATGACCGGCCGCGCCAGGCGCCCGCTGACAGCGCCGCCCACCCGCCGCGTTGCGCCGCCTCCCGCTGACATCAGCTTTGGCGAGAGCGGCCTCAGCAGCATCATCGGCGGCCGCCTCGCCGCCGCCGGAATCAGCTTCGAGGCTGAGGATCTAGTCGGCGAGCGGCTCGACCACCGCAGCGGCCAGCGCACGCTGACGATCGCCCGCCGCAACGAGCTGCTCGCCGACCTTTCGCCGCTCCCGGCCAGCGGCGTCGAGGGCGGCCTGCGCCATAGTGAGCTCTACACGCTGACGCTCGACCGCGCCGGAAATCCGATCGACCTTGGCGTCTTCGACTCGCGCCGCTTCCACGCCGGAGCAAAGCTGCCCGGTGCTGTCAGCACGCTCGTCGCCGGCGTCGGCAGCCTGCCGCTGCGGCAGGGAATGCTGGTCGAGGTTGAGCAGCACCTTGACCTCAGTAATGCCGCCAGCCGCCAAGTGGCCGCCTCGTTCATCGCTGCGCTGAGGGACCGCGGCGTCGGCTTCGGCCCGGCGGCAAAAGTCTCCGAGGCGCTGAAGGCAAGGATCAACAGCGACGGCGTGACGCTCGTTCGCAGCTATGGAATTGAGGGCCGCCGCAGCGGCTTTGGCGGCAAGCTCGGCGCCGGCGTCGGGGTGGCCGGCAATTACCAGCGCAGCGCCGAGGACGCGACGCTGCTCGACGCCCGCGTCCGTGGAATCGACCAGAACTGGCGCGCGCGCAGCGATTGCCTGCGCGGGTGATCGCGGTGAACGCCTGCCACTGCGCCGCCGCGCCCTAGCGCCGCCGCGCCCGGCGGGAAAAGAATTCCACAAAGCCTGCGCAACAATGCGAACATACGTTCGTGTTGTACGCAGAACTCCACTCTCATTCGGCCTTCTCGTTCCTTGATGGCGCATCGAGCCCCGATGAGCTCGTTGACGCCGCCGTCGCTCACGGCTACCGCTCGCTGGCGCTGACCGACCACGACAATCTCTGCGGCGCGATGGAGTTTGCGCAGGCGGCGAAGGCGGCAGGGCTGAAGGCGATCCACGGCGCTGAGGTTCGCGTCGCCTACGAGCACGAGCAGGCCACCGAGCATCGCCACCTAACGCTGCTGGTCAAGGACGCCCAGGGCTGGAGCAACCTCTGCCGCCTTTTGACGCTCGCCCACGCCCACACCCGCGATGGCCGCGAGCGTGGGCAGCCGGAGCTGACGCTCGAACAGATCGAAGCTCACACCGAGGGGCTGATCTGCCTCAGCGGCTGCGCCGGCCACGGCTTCCACGACGAGCCGAGCCTGCGCCGCCTGCTCGCGGCCTTCGGCCGCGACAATCTTCGAATAGAGCTTCAGCGCCCGTTCGCTCGCCATGACCGCGCGCTGGGCCGTGAGCTGGCCGAGCGCGCGCGGCTGCTCGGCGTTCCCTGCGTGGCGAGCGGCAACGTCCACGCTCACGCGGCAAGCCGCGCGCCGCTGCAGGACACCTTCGTCGCCGTTCGCAGCCACCTCACGCTCGACGGCTGCGAGCCGCAGCGGCGCGGCAACCACAGCCACGTGATGGCAAGCCCGCAGGCGATGGCTGCGCGCTTTGAAGATCACCCTGAGGCGCTCGCCGAAACCGAACGGATCGCCGAGCGCTGCCGGTTCGACCTAACCAGCGATCTTGGCTACCGCTACCCCGGCGCCGAGGACGGCGGCGCCGACCGCGACCTAAACCAAGCCTGCCAGGCCAGCTTCGATCACCGTTACCCGCCCGGCCACAAGCTCCGCGACGAGGCCGCCGCAAGGCTCAGCGAGGAGCTGAAGATCATCGCCGGGCTCGGCCTCTCCGGCTTCTTCCTGCTCCACCGCGACATGCTGGAGCTGGCGCGCGAAGTTGCCGCTGAGGTGCGCGGCCCCAGCAGCGCCCGCGCGCTGCTGCCGCCGGGCCGCGGCCGCGGCTCGTCGGTCTCATCAATCGTCTGTTATTTAACCGGCCTCTCGCACGTAGATCCTGTAGCCAACCGGCTCCTTCTTGGCCGTTTCCTAAGTGAGCAGATCACCGAGCTGCCCGACATTGATCTCGATTTCCCGCGCGACATTCGCGAGCAGCTGATCCCGCGGATCCACCAGCGCTACGGCGTCGAGCGAACAGCGCTCGTCGCCGCCTTCCCGACCTACAAGGCGCGCGGCGCAATCCGCGACTTTGGCGCCGCGCTCGGTCTGCCGGCAGGGGAGATAGAGCGCGTCGCCCGCTCCAGCGAAGGCTGGTCGCTGCGCGGCTTTGATGAACAGATTGCGGAGGCTATCGGCGAGGAGCGGGCGCAGAGCGGCCGCTGGCGCTGGCTCACAGCGCTGGCGCGTGAAGCGTCCGGGCTGCCGCGCCACCTGGCCCAGCACTCCGGCGGCATGATCGTCGCTACGAGGCCGCTGATCGACTGTTGCCCGGTCGTGCCGTCGGCGATCGAGGGGCGCCAGATCGCTCACTGGGACAAGGATTCCTGCGCCGACGCCGGCTTCCTCAAGATTGATCTGCTCGGGCTTGGAATGCTCTCTGCCGTCGAGCGCTGCGTTGAACAGATAGACGCGCGCCGCGGCGAGCGGATAGATCTCTCGCGAATTCCCTACGACGACGCGCAGGTTTACGAAGCAATTCAGCGCGGCGAAACAACCGGCGTATTTCAAATTGAAAGCCGCGCGCAGATCGCCTCGCTGCGGCGCACAAGGCCAACAAACCTTGACGAGATAACGATTCAGGTAGCGATCGTCAGGCCGGGGCCAATCCAAGGCGGCGCCGTCAATCCGTACATCAAGCGGCGCCAGGCGCTGAACGCCAACCCCGAGTTCAAAATCCCGTACCCACACCACTCGCTGGAGCCAATCCTGCGTGAGACGCTCGGCACGATCATCTTTCAAGATCAGGTGATCGAAGTGGCGATGGCCTTCGCCGGTTTCAGCGCCGCCGAGGCGGCAGGGCTGCGCCGCGCAATGAGCCGCAAACGCTCGGCTGAGGCGATCGAATCGCACCGCCGCAACTTCATCGAGGGAGCGATGGCGCGCTGGCCTGACGTTGATGAAAGGCAGGCTGCTGAGGTTTTCGAAATGGTCGCCGGCTTTGCCGGCTTTGGCTTCCCAAAAGCGCATGCCGCCGCCTTCGGCCTGCTCGCCTACCAGTCAACGTGGTTGCGAGTTCATTACGGCCCCGAGCTGCTGGCGGCGCTACTCGACGAGCAGCCGATGGGCTTCTACCCGCCCGATTCGCTCGTTCACGAAGCGCAGCGCCGCGGCACAACGGTGCTCGCACCGGATCTAAACGAAAGCGCGCTCGGCTGCCTGATTGACGCGCAGGGCGCGCTAAGGCTGGGTTTGCGACACGTGCGCGGCGTGCGCAAAGAGCAGCTTGAGGAGCTGATCGAGGAGCGCAGCGCCAACGGGCCGTTCGCTTCGCTTAGCGACCTGACGGCCCGCGCCGGTGGAGCACGCTCATCGCTCGAAGCCCTCGCATGGGCCGGGGCCTGCGATCGGTTGGGTGACGCCAGCGCCAGCGCCGGCACCGGAACCGGCGCTGGCGTTGACACCGACGCCGAGGGGCAGCAGCAGCGCCCGGGGCTGGCGCGCCGCGCCGTGCTTTGGCAGCTTGGCATCGGCGCGCCCGCCCCGGCCAGCAAAGCGCAGCTCTCACTCGGCTTTGATCTCCCCGCCGCGCCTGCACTCGACCCGCTGACCGCCTGGCAGACGATGCTCGCCGACTACGCCGCAACCGGCCTGACCACCGGCAGCCATCCGCTGGAGCTGATGCGCCCCGATCTAGAGCTGCGCGGCGCCCTGCCCAGCGCTGCGCTCGAGCAGGCACCGCACCGCCGCCGCGTTAGCGTCGGCGGGCTGGTCGTAGCGCGCCAGCGGCCCGGCACCGCTAGCGGCGTCTGTTTCGTGCTGCTCGAAGACGAGCAGGGGACGATCAACCTCGTCCTGAAGCCGCAGGTTTATGAGCGCTTCCGCTTGACGGTAAGAACCGAGCCGTTGGTATTTGTCGAAGGAACCCTTGAGCGCCACGCCGGCGCCGGCGGCACCATAAACCTGCTCGTTGATCGGATCGAGGCGCTTGAGCCAGGTGAGGCGCAGATCGCCGAAATTGGTGAGCTCGTGAGCGGCGACTTCCGTGCCGTCGCTCCGGCCGTAATGTCGTTCGCTGAGGGCCGCCGCCGCTAACGCGTTTGCGCGCCGAGTAGAGCCTGCGAGCGGGCGTTTCCGGCTCGGCGCCCTGTATCGTTTGGGCTAATGATTGGTGTTGCCATATTCATCGGGATCTTCCTGATCGTCGGAATCGTCGTGATCGCCGCGGGCTTCTCATCGAAGCGCAAAGCGGTGGCCGCGGGCTCTAGTGGTAGTGGCAAGCTGCTTTACGTTGGCGTAGCAATCTGCGTCGTCGGCATCGGCCTTGCGATTCCCGCCGTCCTGACCCTCAACAACGGCACAAAGACTTCGCGTGACGCAAGTGGCGGCGTAGTTCTAACCGCAGCGCAAGAGAACGGGCGCGCTCTGTTTGCACAAAACTGCTCCGTCTGCCACACGCTGCAGGCCTCCGGCGCAGCCGGCCAGACCGGCCCCAACCTTGACATGATGGTCCCGCCCGAAGCGCTTACCTTGAACGCGATTCAGATCGGTCGCGCGCGCGGCGCAGGCAACATGCCGGCCGGGCTGGTTACCGGCAATCAAGCTAAGGAAGTCGCTAGCTACGTTGCTGCCGTTGCAGGCCAAGGCTTGGTTGCGGGCGAGAACGACTCCGCTTCAACCCCTTAACGCACCGTTTCGTGCAGTAGCGGAGGGGTTTTGCCTGCTTGCGCTACCGTAGGCTGAGTACATACCGCTGAGTTCCCAGCTGTCGTGACGGCGCTGGGAAGCGGGGGACCCAACAGTCGGGGCGAATCGCCGCTCATTGCGGCGTAGCGCAGCTCTTTCAGCGCGAGCCCGTCAGCTAACCCCGTAAGCACAAGAGAGAGGCTCGAAGAGCGATGTCAACAGAGATCAGTTCCCCATGGTGGTCAGAGGTGGAGCACCTGCGCCCGCAGTCACGGCAGAACGGGTTTGCTGCCGCCGCAGCGCCTGGCGGCGCGAGTGAGGCCGCCGAGCCCGCCCAACGCTCCGGTGAGCGTGGCGCCCCAGCGCCGGTCGAGCGCAAACCGATCAGGCCTCTGCCGGTCGTCCGTCGCCCTGGCGCGCCGAAGGCCCGGGCGCTGATCGAGCAGCGCCGCAGTCGCGCCTCGCAGCGGCCGCTCCCGAATCGCTCCGCCGCGAAGGACTCGCTGACGCGCCGCCGCCCCGATCGGGTCGCTGCCTGGGCCGCAATGCTTGGGCTGGTGCTCGTTCTAACGGCCGCCGCCAGCGCGGGTGCCGCGCCGCTAACGAAGCTCGGCGACCGCACGCTGAAAAAGCCGATGAACGGCCATGACGTAAGGCAGATGCAGGGCAAGCTGCACAAGCTCAATCTGCTTCAGGTAGCTCCAACCGGCCACTTCGGTTCGCTGACCTACGCCGCCGTGCGCCGTTACCAGCGCACGCGCTGCCTCACCGTTGACGGCATCGCCGGCCCGTCAACGATCGCGGCGCTGAGGGCTGGCAAGCGCGCCTGTTCGTCGAAGCGACCTTCCAGCGGCGGTCGCGGCAACAGCCGTGGTATCAACCGCACCCGCGTCGTCACCTGGTACGGCCCTGGTTGGTACGGGCGCAGGACTGCCTGCGGCAACACGCTCACCAGCCGCCTTTACGGCGTTGCGCACAAGACGCTTCCGTGCGGCACCGTCGTCTACTTCCGCTTCCGCGGGCGCACCGTTAGAACGAAGGTCGTTGACCGCGGCCCTTACGCTGCTGGCGTGCACTTCGACCTCACTTGGGCCGCGGCGCGCAAACTTGGCGTAATCAGCATTGGACGCGCAACTGTGCGCGCAAGCCGCTAACCAAAACTGCCAAATTCCCATTGCGGCGCTAGGGTCGTTTGATGGCCGATTCGCCTACCAGCTCGGAGGACGTGAAGGCGCTTTGCGCCGAGCGTGACATCCGCTTCGTCCGCCTTTGGTTTACCGACATTCTCGGGCAGCTGAAGTCGTTCTCGGTCGGCGTTGACGAACTCGATGACGCCTTCGAGGGCGGGATGGGTTTCGACGGCTCATCGATCACCGGCTTCAACGCAATCGAAGAATCGGACATGATCGCGATGCCCGACCCGTCGACCTTCGCTGTGCTCCCGTGGCGCCCTGATGAGCAGGGCGTCGCGCGGATGTTCTGCGACATCCAAACGCCTGAGCGCACTCCATACGAGGGCGACCCGCGCCAAGTTCTTCGCCGCGCGATCGCGCGGATGGAAGAGATGGGCTTCGACACCTTCAACGTCGGCCCAGAGCTGGAGTACTTCCTTTTTAAGGACGCAAATGGAACGGAAGTGCTCGACAAGGGCGGCTACTTCGACCTGACGACGCTCGACGCCGGCTCCGACGTTCGCCGTGAGACCGTGCTCGCGCTCGAACAGCTCGGAATTCACGTTGAATACAGCCATCACGAGGTCGGCCCAAGCCAGCACGAGGTCGACATGCGATACGCGCCCGCCCTGAAGATGGCCGACGACTGTATGACCTACCGAATCACGGTCAAGGAGTACGCAATGAAGTACGGCTGGCATGCGACCTTCATGCCGAAGCCGCTGTTCGGTGAGAACGGCTCGGGAATGCACACCCATCTCTCGCTCTTTAAGGACGGGCGCAACACTTTCTACGACGAGAACGACCCCTACTTCCTTAGCGGCGTCGGCAAGGCCTTCATCGCCGGCCAGCTGCGCCATGCGCGCGAGATGAGCGCGATCTTCGCCCAGTGGGTCAACTCCTACAAGCGGCTCGTGCCTGGTTACGAAGCGCCGGTTTACGTCGCCTGGTCGCGCCGCAACCGCTCGGCGCTCGTGCGCGTGCCGCTCTACCACCCAGGCAAGGAGATGGCTACGCGGATGGAGCTGCGCTGCCCTGACCCGGCCTGCAATCCGTATCTAACTTTTGCCGTTCTGCTGCAGGCCGGCCTTGAGGGAATCGAGCAGGGCTACGAGCTGCCGGAGCCGATGGAGCAGAACCTCTATCACCTATCGCCGGAGGATCGCCAGCGGATCGGGATTGAGCAGCTGCCGGAGAGCCTCGGCGAAGCGGTCGAGCTTGCCGCCGCCTCAGAGCTCGTTTTGCGTACCCTTGGTGAACACACCTTTAATCGCTTTGTTGAAATTAAGCGCCGCGAGTGGGAGGAGTACCGACTGGATGTTTCTCAGTGGGAACTCGACCGCTACCTCGCGATTCTGTAAGTAGTCCGCCAAAGGAGACCAATTATGCCGAGCGCCGCCCGCGCAGGAATGATCACGATCGGCCCGGACCTAGAGGTCAGGCGGATGGGTTTCGGCGCGATGCGCTTAACAGGCGACGGGGTTTGGGGGCCAGCGGATGACGCCGACAACGCGCTCGCCGTGCTGCGCGCCGCCGTCGAGATGGGCGTCACCTTGATTGACACGGCCAACTCGTACGGCCCGGAGGTCAACGAGCAGTACATCCACGACGCTCTCTTTCCCTACGCCGATGATCTCGTGATCGCGACCAAGGGCGGCATGACCCGCAGCGGCCCAGGCGAATGGCACCGCAACGGCGACCCCGCTCACCTCAAAGTGGAGTGCGAAACCAGCATTAAGCGCCTCGGCGTGGATGCGATTCAGCTCTACCAGCTGCACGCGCCTGACCCTGAGATCCCCTACGCCGAGTCGGTCGGCGCGCTCGCCGATCTACAGCGCGAAGGCAAGATCCAGCACGTTGGCATCTCCAACGTTGATTCGATGCAGCTTGAAGTCGCCAGTGACATCGTTGAAGTGGTCAGCGTTCAGAACCGCTTCTCGGTTAGCGATCGCGAGTCGCTTGAGGTGCTGCTGGCCTGCGAGCGTCACGGGATCGCATTCCTGCCATGGTTCCCGCTTGCCTCCGGCGGCCTCGCAGACGACGGCGCACTAGCGTCGGTTGCTGGCGCCCATGATGCAACCATCTACCAGATTGCTCTGGCTGGGCTACTGGCGCGCGCCCCGGTGATTTTGCCAATCCCCGGCACCTCGTCGCGTGCTCACCTGGAGCAGAACATCGCCGCCGCGGCGAT
>SXGR01468963.1_pt1 | contig 22986 bp, 18 predicted proteins | sample 3174711 | NCBI WGS metagenome assembly SXGR01 (sample SAMN11356860, study PRJNA531348) | freshwater metagenome | isolation source: freshwater sample F1-60 | place: China: Fuxian Lake, Yuxi | collected 2017-12-25 | reverse complement strand
TTGGCACACTTACTGCATCCGGCGCACGCCATTCCGGTCTTTTAGTGTGGTTCGCGCTTTTGAAACTTGTGATGAGGCGGATATCGCGCGGTGCGCGGTTTGAACCGTGCTCCGAAGGTGTCCACTGGGTATGCGTAAGGACGAACCGGATTTCCCTCTATCCCCGGGTGGAACCTGCCCTAGTCCGCGAGGCAATAAACATGCTAGCCGAAGGCTATGACGGCGCCGAGAACGTCGACGCGACCTTGGGCCCTGATCCCGCTTGACGCACTGATACTGCCAGGCCGGTCAGCCGACCGCCTAGCCGTGCATGTCAGGGTGGCGTCGCACCTCCGGCCTGAACTCGACATGGGTGACGATGCAACCGAAACAAGTTTCGGATGTCACTCGACAACACAGGCGGTCTGTGTGTGCAAAATGATCGTGGTCTCCATGACCAATCCGCCGTTGATTGCGGGGCAGGCAGGCGTGAACCCGATATGTGGCCGCCAATCAAAGGTGGGGCAATATGCGCCAACGCTTGTGATGAGCATCAAAACGTGAGTGTCGCGCCCCAAGCATGCGCCCGAACATCCGTCCTGCCTCTTCAGATACCCAACATCATCCGATAGAAAACGTCGGCGACGATAGTGGATGCGCCGCCGAAAAGCACAATGTTCAAAACCACTGCCACCCAAACTCCAAGATAGCGTGGTCTACCAGGGTCTCCCGGACGCTGCGAGTCAGACATGTCTTAATCCTACCCATGACATGAGGCGTTCGTCCAGAACGCAAGCTGCAACACCTGACACCCTCGGCGCGAAGAAGGACCGCCAAGTGTCAATCCAGTGGCAATTCTAGGCCCGGGTAACGATACTGGAACGTCAACGGACATTGTGATACCTTTGAAACAGCGGGATAAGGTTCCACAAATGGCGCTCCGAGAGGGAGCGAAGGGGAGTGCCCGTCATTCCCCGGGTTCTCTTGAGACGTAGTACATCTTGGCGAACTGAAACTGCGATTGGACGTGTAGGCAGTCCGGCGTTAGCCGCGTTGCCGTGAACCGGGGGGGTTTTAGAACCTATGGAACTTAAGCAGACTCGTGAAGGGGTACTGCGTCTGGGAAGCGCTGCGAGTGCGGCCGCGGTTGCCGGCACTCTTGGCGTTTTCGACGCACGTGAGGCGGGCGCTCAGGCTTCCGAACTCGCCCGTGGGCGCACCCTGCGCATGGTGTTTGGCGGAAGCGGTGGCAAGTTCACCGACACCGGCATCGGTAACCCATACGCACCCGGCGCAACCCATCAGATTGGCAACGCTGCCCTGTGGGAGCCGTTGTTCTATTACTCCGCATTCGCCGACGACATGATCCCATGGCTTGCCACCGGCTATTCGTATTCCGAGGACTTCAGCTCGCTCACCGTCACCACCCGCAAAGGTGCTGAGTGGGGCGATGGTCAGGCATTCACTGCCAAAGACGTGGCGTTCACCTTCAACCTGCTCAAGGACAACCAGAAGTTGACCTACGGCGGGGACATGAAGAAGTACATCAAGTCGGTTGAGGCAACCGATGACGTCACCGTCACTTTCACCTTCAACTCGCCGAACCCGCGCTTCCTGTTCGAATACCTTGCATTCAAGTTCGACAACGGCGTGAAGCTGCTCCCGAAGCACATCTTCGAGGGCAAGGAAACCACCGAGTTCATGTGGTTCGATCTCGAGAAGGGCTGGCCGTGCGGCACTGGGCCGTACAAGATCACCCTCTGGAGCGAGACCCAGAAATTCATGGATCTCCGGCAGGACTGGTGGGGTGCCAAGTCGCTGTTTGCCTTGCTTCCTCAGGTGGAACGCATCGTCTTCACTCCGTTCTCCGATGACAACCGGACGGCGCAACTTCTTGCGTCGAACGAGATAGACGCCTCTCTCGACTTGCGACCAGGAACGATCAAGGCGTTGCTTCCCCAGAACAAGATGCTCATCACCCACAGCTTCAACCGCCCACCGTTCGGCTACGTGGACTGGTGGCCGAACAGCTTCTGGATCAACACGCAGATGGAGCCGTGGAACGACCCGGAGATCCGTTGGGCGTTGAGTTACGCGATCGATCGCCAAGGAGCGATCGACGTGGCCTATGAAGGTGCCGGCCAAGCGACAGAATTGCCGTACCCGGCTTACCCGGCTCTCAAGCCGTATGCCGATTCGGTCAAGGATCTTCTGGTCAAGTACCCGAACAACAAGTACGACCTGGCTGCGTCGTCCAAGCGCATGACCGCGAAGGGCTATGCCAAGGACAGCGCCGGATTCTGGGCGAAGGGTGGCAAGCGCCTCGTTGTCGACATCTATGGATGGGGCATCTGGGCGGACATCGGACCGGTCGTCGCTGAGCAGTTGCGCAAGGGCGGCTTCGAGTCCTCCTACAGCATGCCCCCGGACTGGTACGACCAGTGCATGCTTGGCAAGCACCCGGGCGGGTGGTTCATGGGCCACGGGGCGAGCATTGCTGATCCCTACTACACCATGTACCTCTTCACGAGTGAGAACTCGATCCCGAAGACCACGACGTCCGGAGGTGGTGGCAACCAGCTCAGTCGCTGGTCCAACAAGGACTTCGACGTCATCGTGGAGAAGATGAACAACATCCCGATGGGTGACCCGCGGGTTCTGGACCTGTTCCGTGATGCGATGGACATCTGGCTCAAGGAACTGCCGAACCTGCCATTCATCCAGTGGTTCCACCGGATCCCGATGAACACCACTTACTGGCAGGGATGGCCGACTGTCCTCAACAGCTACACCAACGGCGCGTTCTGGCACCTCACATTCCCGTTGGTCATCCACAGGCTAAAACCTGCCCAGTAGAAGACTGGTGGCGCCCCATGGCGTCGGCGAGGGCCGGGACACCGCTGCATGCGGTCCCGGCCTTCTCCATGTTCCAAGTAGTCTCTTTACCGCAACGAGGTGATCCGTGCGTACCGGATATGTCGTTCAGAGAATTCTGCTGTTCTTCGCCATCATGTGGCTTGCCGCCACAATCAATTTTGTTCTTCCACGTCTCGCGACCGGACGAGACCCTATCCGGGAGCAGCTCATTGCGCAGTCGATGCGCGGTGGGTTCATGTCCCAGTCCATGGAAGTCATGGTCCAGGAGTACCGGGTAAAGTTCGGGCTCGATGAACCGTTGTCGAAGCAGTATGTTACCTACCTATGGAACACCATCCGTTTTGATCTTGGAAAGTCCCTGACGAACTATCCGAAAGCGGTGATGAACCTCATCAGTGAGGCACTTCCTTGGACACTCGGGATTGTCTCGTTCGCAATCGTTACTAGCTTCACGCTTGGGACGGTGTTAGGGGCGCTGATCGCTTGGCCACAGGCACCCCGCTTCCTGAAATACACCGTGCCATTCCTGTTGACGTTCTCTGCTGTGCCCTTCTACATTCTCGGGCTCATCCTGATTTACGTCTTCGCGTTCCAGTTGAAGTGGTTTCCGATCGGTGGGGGGTACCCGATTGGCACAGTTCCAAGTTTCACTTTCGGCTTCGTAACCAAGCTGGTTTATCACGCCCTGCTTCCGTCCCTCTCAATGATCCTTGCAAGCACTGGGGGATGGGCGCTTGGAATGCGGGGCATGATGGTCACCATTCAGGGCGAGGACTACATGAACTACGCCGAAGCCAAGGGTCTTCCAGACAGGAGGATCTTCTTTGGGTACGCCGTACGCAACGCAATGCTTCCGCAGACAACTGGACTGGCACTGTCACTCGGTCAGTTGATCGCGGGCGCAGGACTGGTGGAGGTCGTCTTCGGGTATCCCGGCATCGGGTCGCTTCTTGGGCAGTCGATCACCCAATTCGACTACACCACTATCTACGGGATTGTTTTCTTCCTGATCGTGACCCTTGGTGTCGTTCTCCTCGTGCTGGACCTCCTCTATCCCCTGATTGACCCAAGGATCAATTATGAGCAGGCATGACACGCCGAATCGAGGCACGACGTGAAAGGGTTCCTGAACTACGTCCGGCGGAATCCTAATCTTGGCATCGGCATACTCATGTTCACCTTCCTGTTCGTGTTCTGCGCGGTAGGTTATTTCCGTTATGACCTGACCAAGGCAGCCTATCCGCTCGCGGTACCGGCTAACAAGCCACCATCATGGCAATACCCGCTCGGAACTGACAGCCAAGGCCGAGAGCTCTACGCGGTCATCGTCGCCGGCACCTTCCTGACATTGCGAATTGGCGTGACCGCCGGGCTGATCGGTCTTGCAACCGGTACCGTGCTTGGTTTCATTGCCGCCTATTTCCGCGGATGGGTCGACGTGGTGATCAAATCCCTGGTCGATATCCTTCTCACCATCCCGGGTCTGATGGTCCTTATCATCATCGCCTCGGCAACCAAGCAAGCGATGAGCATCACGCTTCTTGCGTTGATCATCGCCAGCCTTGCCTGGATGGGACCGACGAGAAATATTCGCGCGCAGGTCCTTTCCCTTCGAGAACGGCCCTTCCTGCAAGCAGCACGGCTATCTGGCATGAACAGTGTCGAGATCATCTTCCTGGAACTCATGCCGAATCTGCTGCCGTACCTCGCAGCCAGCCTCGTGGGATCCGTGACGGGCGGGATTTTCGCATCAATCGGTCTTGAAGCGTTCGGTCTCGGCGCAATGCGCGAGCCAACACTCGGCATGACCATCTATTGGGTCATCTACTACAGCGCCCTCCTGAAGGGCATGTGGTGGTGGGCCATGGCACCCGTCAGCGTCATCATCATCATCTTCGTAGGGTTGTTCAGCCTCGGCGCCGGACTGGATGAGCTGGCGAACCCTCGCACCAGGAGGGTCCTATGAGCGCAGACGCCACTGGCCGTTCTGGAGTTGCATCAGGAACCAAGCCGGTTCTTAGCGTCAAGGATCTCTGCGTTGATTACTACACGGACGCCGGACGGCTTCGTGCCTGCGACAAAGTGTCATTCAACCTGTACCCGGGGCAGCGTCTTGGCCTGGTAGGCGAGTCTGGGTCGGGCAAGTCAACCATCGCGCTCGCCTTGATGCGCATGATCAAGCCCCCGGGACGGATCTCCGGGGGGCAGGTCATGGTCGGAGATGACAACCTGACCGCGATGTCAGACAACGAGATCCGAAGCGCGCGCATGCGACTGATAGGCATGGTGCCTCAGGCTGCGATGAGTGCGTTAAACCCCGTCATCCGGATCAGGGCGCAGATCCAGGACGTCCTGCAAGTCCACGAACCGAACCTGAGTTACTCGCAAGTTCAGGCGCGGATCATCGAGGTCCTCGAAGCTGTCGAACTCCGTCCGGAGGTCGCGAGCCTGTATCCGCACGAACTCTCGGGTGGCATGAAGCAGCGCGTGTGCATTGCCATCGCCGTTGCACTTCGTCCAAAGGTGATCATCGCGGACGAACCGACCAGCGCCCTCGACGTGATCGTTCAGCGACAGGTGATGGAGACCATCGGACGCCTTCAGCGCGAGATGAACATTGCGGTGGTTCTCATCGGTCACGACATGGGTCTCATGGCTCAGTTCGTGGATCATCTCGCGGTCATGTACGCGGGGAAGCTTGCGGAAATCGGACCGACAGCAACGCTTTTCGCCAAACCGAATCATCCGTACACCCACATGCTCATCAGCAGCCTTCCGACCCTCGGACAGAAGGGGGTATTCCGGGGCATCCCCGGCATCACTCCGTCCCTCTTGGCGCTGCCGACCGGCTGCTACTTTCGGACGCGCTGTCCTTACGTCATGGACGTCTGTTCGTCCGAGGCGCCATCCCAGTTTGCCTTTGATGGTGGGCACGTGGCGTCGTGCCACCTCTCTTCCGAACCCGGTGGCCTGACCGGCAGGGTTGAGGCTGAACGCGACGCCGAGGCCAAGCTCAATCCCGCTAACACGGAGAAGGGCACCGGCAAGGCCGGTCCCAACCGAACCGGAGGCTTTTCATGACCGCCCTCCTTGAGCTCCGCAACTGCAGCAAGGTCTACAAGAGTGGGTTTTTTTCGCCGAAGGTGACGGTTGCGCTTGACGACTTCAGCCTGACCATCGACGAAGCGAACCCGACAATCACCGCGGTCGTCGGCGAGTCTGGTTCGGGCAAGTCGACACTCGGTTCCTTGCTCATGGGTTTCATCGGGCCAACCTCGGGTCAGGTCTTCTACCGAGGCAAGGACATGACAACTCTTAGCGGGGCCGAACGATGGCGGTTTCGGCAGGATGTCCAGGCAATCTTCCAAGACCCCTTCGCCGCGTACAACCCGTTCTACACCGTCGATCATGTGCTGACAGTGCCCATCCGGAAGTTCGGTCTCGCTCGCAACAAGGACGAGGCGAGGGAGAAAATGGGCGAAGCCCTGCGCAAGGTTGGTCTTCGTCCTGAAGAGATCCTCGGTCGCTACCCTCATCAGCTGTCGGGGGGGCAGCGTCAACGCATCATCGTTGCCCGAGCCATGCTGTTGAAGCCGAAGATCATCGTTGCGGATGAACCAGTTTCGATGGTCGATGCGTCGCTCCGCGCAACAATCCTTGAATCCATCTACACGGTGCACAAGGAACTCGGGGTTTCAGTTCTCTACATCACGCATGACCTCACGACCGCCTATCACGTTTCCAACCAGATCGTGGTCCTTTTCAAGGGGTCCGTGATGGAGGGTGGCGAAGTCTCGAACGTGGTGAAGCAGCCTCAGCACCCGTACACCCGCCTCCTCATAGATTCGATTCCGTGGCCAGATGTCAGCCTGCAGTGGGGCAAGGAACCGGTCATAAAGGATGATGGGTCAAGCCCCACCACAACGAATGGATGCAAGTTCGCATCCCGTTGCCCGCATGTCATGTCTAAATGCCGCGAGATCGCGCCTCCTTTCTTCGAGGTCAATGCTCAACAGGCATCGGCGTGCTATCTCAGCGAAAGCTCGCCAAGTCTGGCCAAGTCAGACCTTCAGCGTGTCTTGAACAAGGCATAGCGCTTGGGTCCCACCTGACTTAGGAGAGACGGCCCGGGCCGGTGTAGCCTCGGCTGTCTTTCGTTATCCCCACTGCATTCCCCGCCTGTCACGCCGGACGTGGGTAATGAGAGGAGGCGAGTGTCTGTGCCTGAGAGACCAGACCCTCTAACTCGACAAGCCCCTTTTGCCAAAATGAAGCATCGGTGATGTCGATGCCGAGCGGTCGCAAGAGAGCCTCTGGAGTGTCGCTTCCGCCGCGCGCAAGGAGTTCGGTGAAGCGCGGAACAAACGACATCCCCTCTTCCTTGTACATTCGGTACAAGGCCAAGACGAGCAGTTGCCCAAACACATAGGCGTAACAGTAGAACGGGGTATGAATGAAGTGGGGAATGTATGACCAGCCCCACCGGTACCCGTCGGTCAGTGTCACGGCATCGCCATAATAGGCGCGGTTCGCCGCAATCCAGAGATCACCGAGTTGCCTCGACGTGAGGCGACCATCTTCTCTTGCCGAAAACACGGATTGCTCGAACCGGGTCAGGACATTCTGACGAAAAACGGTCGCAAAACTGTCCTCGATCTTTCCGGCAAGCATGTTCAAACGAACACCTGGGTCGGTTTCTCGCTGAACTAACCGGTCAAACACGACCATTTCACCAAATACGCTCGCCGTCTCAGCGAGTGGCAGGGTCGAGTGATAGTTGAACAGTGTCTGCTTCCTCGAAAGCATCGCATGCAGCCCGTGACCCAATTCATGAGCCACGGTCATGACATCGCGAGGCGTGCCTGTGTAACTGCACAGGATCCACGCGTGAAGTTTCGGCGTCGGATAAGAGCAGTATGCGCCACCGCGTTTGCCATCTCGGGGCTCGGCATCGATCCACTGACGCTCAAAAAACTCAGTGGCAAGGGCGCCGAACTCGGTGTCGATTGCGCGGTAGCTCTCAAGGACAAGGTCCCGTGCGTCTGCCCACGGCATTGCCCGCGATTGCACATCCAAGGGCGCATACTGGTCGTAAACCATCATCTCAGGGAGATCCAACATTGATCTCTTGAGCTTGAAGTACGACTGGGCGAGCGGGTAACTGCCCTCGACTGCCTGCATCATGGCCTCTACGGCCGCAGCCGGTATCTCATTGCCAAGATGTCGAGGGGACATTGGGTCGGGATACTTCCGCAACCGATCCATCGTGCGCTTGTCGTGCACCAGAGTGTCGTATAAGTAAGTCAGAGTTGGACCCTGTTCCTCAAGTTTTGAGAACAGCGCGTCATGCCCCCGACGTCGGGTTTCCCGATCAGCATCGTGAAGAAGTGCGAGGGTCTGAGCCATGTTCAGCTGCCTGACTTCTCCGTCACGCTCGACCGCAAAACTCAGGGACGACGTCAGCTCGGTGTGAAGCCGGGCCCACGCGCTGTTGCCTGTCACATCCTTCTCGTTGACCAGTTTCTCTTCCACCTCGGAGAGACGGTGGGGCCTGTATGAACGCTGGCTCTCAAGATGGTGTCTGTACTCCGCCAGGACCGGGTCGCTCACGATACGTCCTGCGTCGTCGTCGAGCACTTCAAGCCACTCGAGACCAAAGAAGAGAAGTAGGTTTCCGATGTGTGTAAGTCGCTCCTCAACCCTTTGGCTGAGCGATCGCGAAGTTTCATCCCGAGTGTCTTCATCGTATCGCAAGTGCGCGTAGCCACTTACGCGCCATTGACGCTCATAGAGGTCCTCGAGGGCGACAATACCTTCGAGCAAATGCTGCGAACTGGGCCCGCCCGGAATGGAAATGGTGCCCCGGTAGCGAACTGCAAACGCTTCAGCATCAGCATCCAAGGATGCGAGTGACGACTCGATCTTCGGGTCATCCGGTCCCGCAAAAAGATCGGAAAGATCCCATCGCACGCCCCTTGCCGATGCAGTATCGGCCACTGAACTCCCCGCTTCGCTCTCAGGCAACCGACCTGTGCGCCGACCCGACATCCCCCACGCGACGAGAACCTTGCCGCAGCTGAACATTACTTCAATCACTCTCCACTTGAAGGATCCTGGCGTCCAGCCGGCAATTCGGATGGACCTGCCATAGTCAAATCTAAGGAATGTCGATGGTGCACACGGCCCGGGTGTTGGCGTCGCAGTACCACAAGGCGCCATCCAGATACGTCATTCCGTGCGGTTCTGGCCCTTCCGCCGGACCATCATCCATCCTCAGAACACGTTCGGCGGTACCGTCCAATCGGTACCCGGTGATCGTCCGGTGGGAAGTCTCAACAACCCACAGCAAGTGTCCGTCCCATGCAATCCCATGCGGCCTGTTTCCCGGAGCAGGGAACTGTCGAAGGATCGCGCCGGTCGCAGGATCCAGCTGGTAGGTCGTGGCAGACGGTGGAACCGTCACCCAGAGCTTGCCATCGATCCACTCGAGACCGTGTGCACCACTCTTCTCGGACGCACCCGGTGTCGGCAAACGTCTCAGTTCCTGTCCATCTACGGAGTACCGGAAGAGTTCGATTGGCGTAAAGGTCGACGCAATCCAGAGAGCTTCACCATCCCAAGTGATGCCACTCGAGTGGCTCGTTACGGTAGGAAACTGCCTGATGGTGTGTCCGGTCGAGGGGTCCAGCAGATAGCACTCCAGATCGTGTTGATCAATGACCCAAATGCCCATCGACGTGGCCTGCATTCCATTTGGTTGAGGCCCTGGCGTATACCAGCGGAATTGAGCGTGTATTGTCTCGTCGCGTACGGTCACGGTCTCTTCCCTTTCAATGCTTCCAGATACATAAAGACACTTTGCCGATCCCGACAGGTCGGTCTCGAGACGCGTTACCATCCTCAGGTGTTGGCCAACGTCGGTGAGCCCACTTAACCACTCGGCCGAAGTTGGAGTTCCTGACGCCCCCATACTACCCGGCACCGATGCACGGTGAAAACACTCTATCTCCCAGGAAAGTTGAACCCGAGATGAGCGCCAAGATACAACAGTGGTCTGGCGATTCGGTGCACGTCCTTTCCGACGACACCGGCGCAACCGCCCACGTGATTCCGGACGTCGGGGCAAACTGCATTGCGTTTTCGACACCTGTGGGTGCCAAGCGCGTTCATCTGCTATCCACTCCGGCTTCCAGTGAAGTGCTTCGGGGGCGACCGACCTTCTGTGGGTACCCAATCTTGTCACCCTATCCCGGGCGCCATGCGACGCCTTTCTCGTGGGAAGGGACGACCTACAACGTAGAGACTGTTGAGCGCCCCGGTGTCATGCTCCATGGCTTTGCCGCTTCCGCGAAGTGGCAGGTGGTAGAGGCAAGTTCCGACACGTTGGTTTGCGTCCTTAACTCTGAAACCGTGCCGGACCGAGGCCTCTCATGGCCGTTCCCCTTCACCCTGGTCGCAACACATCGCGTAGCCTCAGGTGCACATTCCCTGGTAGTGGAACTGACTAATCGTGGTGACTGCGAAGTCCCCCACCTTCTTGGTCTCCACCCATATTTCCCACTGCGGTTCACCACTCACGATGCGTCCGAACGCGTCCTTCCCACGGCATCCGAACTGGTTGGACCCGATGCATCAGGCACGCGTGAAACCTGTCACCCCTGGGTTCAAGCTGACGACTGGTGGGAAATGATCGCCGGACTCGGAACAGGCCGAGTTGAGGATTTCACATCGGATGCCGGCACGCAAACCGATTTGCGCAACCCAAGGTCCGTTGCCGAACTCGAGCGGACCCTCGGATGGTCTGGTGCACCAGGCGTCATCCCGTCCGGCACGGCCCCGAGACTGCCAGTACTCCTCTACGGCTGCCGCAGCGCTCTGTCGGGTGCGCGCCAAGGTCGTGCCCCTTGGGCCGCAGGTGGCATCACGAGCGGGGTTGATGACCTTGCTTCGGGGATCCGCGCAACGCTTGCGACAAGCGCCGGGTTCCCCGCAAACGCGCTCTTTTGCCCGCCCGGGTTCCCCTTCATTTCGTTGGAGCCCCGATCAGCCATGTCCAATGCCCTCGGCCTACACAGCAGCCACCCAAACCTTGATACGGGGATATTCCGTCTCGCGCCGGGCGAAACTTGGCGGGCGTGGGCACACCTCTCCGCCTCGGCACTATGATGGCGGGGCTGCAAAATTTTCGATCCGGCAACCGATCCGTCTAATTTCCCGGCAAAGGAGCACGAACGATGACCCCCCGCGACACCGACGAGCAGATTGCGAATAACTTGAAGCATGGTTCTGTCGCTACCTTGACACACTGGCTCAACACGCGTGGGTACCGGAATGCCTTCATCGGCGGGCTACTATCAGTCAACCCTGCCATTCGCATGGCCGGACGAGCGCGCACTATCCGTTTCGTCCCCACGCGCCCCGACCTCGCCGAGATGTGGCCCGATAGGGAAACCAACCCGCACCGCAAGTGTGTCGAACACATCGGAGCGGGGGAAGTCCTCGTCGTGGACGCCGGGGGCAACCCAGAAGGCGGCGTCTTTGGCGACATCATGACCGCGCGCCTTCGTGGACGCAACGCTGCCGGTCTGGTGGTCGATGGAAGCCTGCGCGACATTTGGCAAATACGGCAAATCGACTTGCCGGTATATGCCAGGCACACGAATGCCGCTGCAATCCAGCGAGCCGTCGTGGCAGTCGAAATGGACGGAATCATCAACTGCGGCGGCGTAGCTGTGTGCCCAGGCGACTGGATTGCGGGCGACCCCGACGGCGTCGTCGTGATCCCGGCGGTACACGTCGCCGAGGCCGCGGCATACGCAGCCGAGCACGAAGACCTCGAGATCTTCCTGAGGGAACAGGTCCTTGCAGGCGCGTCGCTCGCCGACGCCTATCCCCCGAACGACACCATCAAGGCGCTCTATGCCGCGCAGACCGGCAGGCCGGCTCACTGATCCGACAGGATGTAGGGAGGCCTCTACATTCGAAGAGGCTTCGTCTGGAGGCGCTCATGGCCGACGATGACGTCGAACTCTACGCCCGAACCTACACGACGCTGTTGCGGAGCCGGAATGACGTGCGTGTCCAGGCGTTTGTGCCCGCACACACCCGCATGGGTTCAAGCCTGCATGCCCTGGCCGACACACCACTTCCGGACGCCGGCGCGTTCATCTACGCGATGCAACGTCTGCCGGAATGCATCGCGCAGGTCGAGCGCGTTGTCCTCGGCCAGGAAGGCGACCAATTCCGGGCGGTCCTCGGCGACCAGGTTGATAAGTGGTCGCGCGTCGAGGCTCCCGCACGACGCCGCGCGTGGCGATGGGACGGGAATCAAACCCTGACCGTCCACGTTTCTTCCCCATCAGACTTGGACGATGTACTTCCGTGCCTCGTGGCGTACCAGTCCGAGTGGAACAAGCTGCACACCGCCCTCCATGTCCATCAGCGAAACCAGCACGTCGCAGTGATCCTGTCCAGCACGCACCACGACAACGGCGAAAGCATCGCCTTGTCGTTGCACGAACTGCGCAAAGTGCTGCAAGTGGAGGCCGACGACTGGGATCGGCTTTCTTCCATCTTGGGATCGGGTCTCGTCCCCTGGCTGAACCTTGTGGCGAAGTCCGAGAAAGACGTCACCGTCCGCCTGTTGGGTGGCTTCGACATTGCGTACACACGACTGGTCCGCAGATGGTGGAATCCCATTGGCGAGGTGCTTTCCGAACGTGGGATCGAAGGACGTCCCCTTTACTTCGTGTCCTCTAACCTTCACGCAATTGTCAACCTGCTGTCAGGTTATGTGAAGCGTCGCCACCACACGCTTCGGGAGTTCATGGATCAGACAAGCTCGGCCGCCAACGGTCAATCCGAACTTGCTCAACTCAGAAGCCTCAGGGGACATTCCAACGCTGAAAACATCCTTTACTACGCATCTCGACTTTGGCACCGCGCAGACCGCGACCCGAAAATCCGCGAAGTGCGACGGCTTGAGGAGGCATCCAGGGGTATCACGCAAGTTGACGCAACGGGTGGCTTCGACGTTGGCGCACAGGTGATCGAGCTGAACCGAATTGAACCGGAGGATCTGGACCCTCGCCTCTCAAGATTTGCGTCGGTACTCGGACGGTCTGACGCCGTCGTCCTGAATGTTGACTATGCACTCGGACTTGCTTCCTACCACATTGTTCGCGAAGTTGCGACCGTCACTCCGGATCTGCGCGCAATCTACGCCGTCGGGAAGGCGGCAACGCTCAACGCAGCAGTCGGGGACGTGATGTTGTCCGAAATGGTGTTCGACGAACACTCGCGTAATACCTATGCATTCCCCAATGCGTTTACGGCGGTGGGATTGGCACCGTTCCTTGAACGCGGATCCGCCCTCGATAACCAGACAGCCGTCACGGTCCGAGGCACCTTCCTTCAGAACTTTGCCTCACTTGAGCGCTATTACCGTGACCGCCATACCGTTGTGGAAATGGAAGCCGGACCAATTCTGTCGGCAGTTTTTGAGGCAACGCGACCGCATCGGCATCCAACCGGTGAGCGCGTCTACTTCAGGGAACTGCCGTTCGACTTCGGCATCATCCACTATGCATCCGATACGCCATACACTCAGGCTCGGACACTCGGGAGCCGTGGCCTGTCGGTTGAAGGCGTCGACGCAACCTATGCGTCCGCACTGGCGGTGGTTACCAGGATCCTTAGCGTTGAAGCGCAGCGCCTTGGGGTGTCCATTGACCCTACGTGCCAACCCAGGCTTTAGGGAAACCCGGATTTGGGTGGACAAACGCGCACGAATGTACTCGTCTGTCATACCCGGACGGCCGGTTTGGTCGTCCCAAAACCAATGACCATCACGACACTTGGCCCGAAAGGGAACTGGAGGCTTGGGTGACTAGTTCTGACGGCGCTACCGTCTCCCGAACACACGAGTTGCACGGCGCCACTGAGAGAGCCAATGATGGACCAACGCCAAGTCCGGCACGCACAACGCCGCGCGTTGAAGCCCATGACGCCTCGCGCTTGGAGGCGCCAGGAAGTCGCGCTGACCGGTTCCTCAATGCCCAAGTGAGCGTCCTTCACTTTCATGAGAGGGTCCTCGAGGAAGCGCAAGACGCCTCCCACCCGCTGCTCGAACGCGTGAAGTTTCTTGCAATTTCCCACGCAAACCTTGATGAGTTCTTTGAGGTTCATGTGTCCGGCCTACAGAACCAGCGCGAAGGAACCTTGATCGGCACCGCCGGTCTCTTGCCTGACGGGCGGACACCGTCGGAGGCATTGACCATGGTCGAGCGCGTGGTTCGCCCGATACTCGAGGCACAGGATGAATGCTGGGTTCACCTCCGAACACTTCTCAGCGATAACGGGATTCATGTCCTAGAAACTCAGGCGCTGACGCCGGAGCAACAGGCTTACACCCGTGACTACTTTGAGCGCGAGGTCTTCCCCGTCCTGACCCCTCTGGCCGTGGATCCAGGCCACCCATTCCCGCACATTTCTCATTTGAGCCTGAACCTAGCGGTTGTCCTTGATCATCCCGAGGCCGGAGAACGGTTCGCACGGCTGAAGATCCCACAGAACCTGCCAAGGCTTGTGCAATTGCCTGCGGGCAACAGCAACCCTGAAAACCCGGCCTCGACCATTCATCCACCGGTTTCGTTCGTGTGGCTGGAGTCTCTCATCGCTGAGCACCTCAATCTCCTTTTCCCCGGAGTACCGGTTCGCGCGAGCTACGCCTTTCGTGTGACGCGCGACGCCGACCAGGCAATTCAGGAACACGACTCCATTGACCTGCTCGCCAGTGTGCAGGAAAGCCTACGCGAACGCGCCTGGGGCGTCGTTGTCCGAGTTGAAGCCGAACATGAATTGCCCGTCAGTCTCCGCACCCGACTGCTCGAGGAACTCGAAGCCAGCGACGCAATCACCGATGCCCGAAGCGCACCTCTGGGGCGCCGAGACCTGATGGCACTCGCCGCGATTGATCGTCCCGACCTCAAGTACCCTCCTTTTGTCCCACGCATCCCACCATCGCTCGCGCCAGGGGAGGACATCTTCGCGGCAATCAAGCGTCGCGACATCCTTCTCCACCACCCCTTCGATTCGTTCGCTCCGGTTGTCCAATTCATTGAAGCCGCCGCTGCGGATCCAGACGTCCTGGCTATCAAGCAGACGCTCTACCGGGTCGGAAAGAATTCCCCCATTGTCCAGGCACTCGTCAGGGCGCGCCAAAACGACAAACAGGTCGCCGTACTGGTCGAACTAAAGGCCCGCGGTGACGAAGAAAACAACATCGAGTGGGCCCAGACCCTGGAAAATGAAGGCGTCCACGTCGCCTATGGTCTTTTGGGACTGAAGACGCATTGCAAGACGACCCTCGTCGTTCGTCGCGAACCAGACGGCTTAAGACGTTACGTCCATCTGGCGACAGGCAACTACAACGCCACCACCGCACGTATCTACACCGATATCGGCTATTTCACCTGCCGGCCTGAAATCGGTGCGGACATGACCGACCTGTTCAACACACTCACCGGATACTCCCGCAAGGATCAGTACCGCTCACTGCTTGTGTCACCGCGGTCCTGGCGACGGCGCCTCGTAGAACTGATCGACCGGGAAATGTCATGGCAAGCCCGTGGCGAACCGGGGCGCATCGTGATCAAGGTGAACGGTCTCACCGACCCGCGGATCATTGATCTGCTTTATCGCGCTTCAAATGCCGGGGTTTCAATCGACCTCCTTGTCAGAGGCATGTGCTGCCTGAGACCTGGCGTCAAGGGACTGTCGGAAAACATCCGCGTCACGAGTGTCCTCGGTCGCTTTCTCGAGCACAGCCGCATCTTCTACTTCCGGAATGGTGGAAACGAGGAGACGTTTCTCGGCAGTGCGGACCTGATGCCACGCAACCTTGACCGGCGGATTGAGGTGGTGTTTCCCGTTCTGGACGAAGGATGGCGGTCGTACCTGAGAGACCATGTGCTACGGCTTTACCTCCGCGACACTGCGAGAGCGAGAGCGCTCAAGCCCGACGGCACCTATGTCCGTCTCTCACCGAAGCGGAAGGGCGAACTATCGGTCGACGCCCAACAGGCGCTGCTCGCCGCTGCGCGTTCGGGGGCGTGAAGGGCCGGGGATTTGACAGTTGTCCGGGCCGACCAACCCCAGCCAGACAGCGAAGTCCGCGTCACGGTCGTGGCCTCAGAGCGTCCTGCGTTGCAAGCCAGGCCATGGGGTCACCCGTGTCGTGGCGGGTCCCAGACACGACCGTCGCGAGATACGGCTCCTCACCGCACAGGCGAGCCTGCGCTGAAGTGAGTTGGATCTCGCCTCTCTCCCTGCGCCCAAGCCGGTAATCGTCTTCCAGAATCCCAAACAACCGCGGGGTCATTGCGTGGATCCCAAACCATGACAGGTACGTTCCCGCAGCTAATCCTGGGATACGCAGGCGCAACCTCGCGGTCTCAACGTCCGGCTTCTCCACAATAGCTGAGACGGCATACGTACCTTGTGCGTCCTCAAGTTCAACCGCCGCGACTGTTCCAAAACCACCAATCTCGCTCTCCGGAGTGACTGCCACTCCAGACGTCGCCATCCCATGCCGGGCGAAGGTGTCCAGCACCTGTCCCGCACAACCCACCGGTGCATCGGTCGAATACACGTGGTCACCGAGCACGACGAGCACTGGTTCGTCCAGTGCGAAATCACGGCCACACCAGACCGCATGGCCAAAACCGAGTGGCTCCGGTTGTGTCGCAAAGTCAACGCGTAGATCACGAAAACCGTCGTCGACACCACTTCTGCCGAGTGCCTCGAAGTATCGGAGGTATGACGCGTCATCGCCGGGTCCAGTTACCAGGCACACATCGGTTATCCCCGCCTGTTGTAGCTCGGCGAGGATCCAGCCAATGACCGGACGCGCAACTCCGGTCTGATCAATCAGAGGAAAGAGCGCTTTCGGGATTGCCAGGCTCGCAGGCCACAGGCGGGATGCCCGTCCGGCCAGAGGCACGATCGCCCTTCGAGGGCGGTATCCAAACCATCGTCTCACTGGGGCCTCGTGGCTCTCGTACATCAGAGTGTTCCAAAACGTTCGAGTTCACGACCGAAAGTGGAGCACATCCCGTCGACGCACCCAATAGGGAAACCAACTTAGACAATGACGATCAGGATCGTTCCACCGGGTAACCGGCGTCGGTCCATGCGTCAAGTCCTCCGGTCATGGCACAGACGTCACGCACTCCCACTTGGCTCAGGAGGAACGCCCCACGGGCGCTCGTGTGTTCGGATGGTCAAGTGCAATAGAAGACCGCAAGCTTTCCGCTTACCATCCGTCGACGAGCGTCAATGGCATCTCGCTCGATATCTGCGATCGGAAGGCTTATCGCACCCTGAGCATGGCCCGCAGCAAAGGATTCCGCGCTACGCGTGTCGTACAGGGTTGCCTTGCCTGCCTGAACGCGCTTGAACGCATCCAAGACGGTCACACGCGTCACGTCATCATCGCTCTTGGGTGCAGGGTTCACCGCGCGAGACACGCCCGACCCTTCAATCGGGTCGCGGAGCGACACGCCGCATCCCAGTATCCATTGGCCAAGGAAACCAGCTAGCAAGAGGTTCCGGCGGGTGCGCTCCATCACGCCTCACAATTCCACATGTGGTTCTTGAGCCACACGTTCTGGGATGATGTATCCGGCACCTGCGACCGTTCGTACATACACTGGCGACTGTGGATCATCCTCAATTTTCTGACGCAGTCGGTGAACATGCACCTTGACAAGGTCCTCATTTCCGGATCCGACGTATCCCCAGACGTGCTCGACAATTGCCGCACTCCCGAGGACTGTGCCTTGGTTGCGAAGCAAGTAGACCATGATCTTGTATTCCAAAGGTGTCAAGTGAATGACTTCGCCCCGGCGCGTCATGGTTCGGGTCCGCTGATCAAGGTGCAGGTCACCCGACCGAAGTTCTTCCAACTCCGAATGTGCTGAACTCAATGAGTTCGAGGTCGCACGGCGCAGGACCGCCCTCACGCGGGCGATCAACTGCCGGGGCGAAAAGGGCTTTGTCACATAGTCGTCTGCGCCGAGACCAAGTGCCCGGATGATGTCGGCCTCTTCAGCACGCGCGGTAAGCATGACGACCGGGACAGTAGATGTCTCGCGTATGCGTCGGCACACCTCAAGACCGTCGATCCCTGGCATGTTGATGTCAAGGATGACGAGGCTCGGTTGATCACCTTGGAACTGTCGCCACGCACCTTCGCCATCGAACGCTGCAACAACTGAAAATCCGTCGCGTTGCAGGACGTAGGTCAGGACCTCCACTAAGTCGCGATCATCGTCGACAAGAAGCAGTCGCATACCTCTAAGGTACGCGCACTACGGCCCGTTTTGCCACAGAAACAGGCGAACCCAGCTCCAACAGCATTCATGCCTCTCCCAAGGTGACCCAGACAGTCGTCCCGCGGCCGTGATCACTTTCGATTCCGACCTGACCACCATGGGCCTCGATAATTGCACGGGTAATCGCAAGTCCGAGACCAGTTCCTGGCGCCGCGAGGACGGCCGAGGAAGCCCGAAAGTGCCGCTCAAACACGTCGGCCTGTTCAGGCAACGGTATCCCTGTGCCGTTGTCCGACACGGACACTCGCACCGTGGACGAAAGTCCGGCGACTGCGGGTTTCTCGCGTGCAAGGCGGATGGTGATGGTGTCAGCCTCAGGGCCGTATTTTGACGCGTTGCTCAGCAGGTTTGCGAATACCTGGCCAAGGCGTCGCTCATCTCCCCAAACGATCGTGACGTGACCCGCAATCGTGGTCGTGTCGCGCGTCGACTGATCCAGCGGGTCCGCAGCCACAACTCTTGCAACCTGACCCTTCTCTTCAAACAGTGGCGCGACCGTCGCAAGAGCCTGATCGATGACGTCATCCAGGTTGACCCTGCCCATTCGGATCGAAAATCGACCAGCCCTCAGGCTTCCCGCATCAAGCACGTTCTCGACGAGGGTGTTGAGGCGCACCACCGCCCGAGCGACACGCCCGATATTTGCTCGAACTTCCGCCTCCGGCATACGTCCGATGTCATCGGTCATGACTTCGACAATTGCGACCAGAGACGACATCGGCGTTCGGATTTCGTGCGCAACTGAGAACAGGTATTCATCTTTCAGAGTATTTAGTTCTTGGAGTTTCGAATACGTCGACGCGATGCTTGCACGCATTTCGTCCATCTGCTGGGCAAGACGGCCAACCTCATCGCGAGACGATCCACCGGGGATTGGTGTCACAAAATCGCCAAGACTCATCCGTTCGGCACTGGTCACCAGCCTCCTCAGTGGGACTGAAAGGACGACCGAGCCAAGCGAAGCCAAAACCAGCGTGGCGATTGCAACCGCTCCCATCAGGGGCACGTAGACACTAAGGATTTGCGCACGTGCATCAAGAACAGATTGAACCGGGTTCCCAACCCCGTACATGCCGATTGCCCGGCCCTCGAAATCGACGAGGGGCACCCACCTCGCCCGATACGCGCGTCCGCCAAGGAGGGTCAAGGTCGCCTCGTATTCCGAAGCCCTGCCGATCACCGCGCTCGTCACGTCTGCCGGTGCGCGGGCACCCGGCGCGCCCGTGCCCCCGGGCAACGTTGTGGCAATCAATCTGTCGGCGCAGTAGATGCTTGAGTCGAGCCCCGTATCTGTCTTGACCTGACGCACGAACTCTTCATCCAGTGGGAACCGCAGTTGGATCACACCCATCGGTAGCCGGTCGTAGCCAAGCACTGGCGCACTTACAGACACCATCAGCTGGCAATCCGGAGCCACCGAAAGGGCACTGACTGTGGTTCCCGCCTCCATTGCCTCCAATGCGCCCGCAATGCCGAAGATGCGAGTTTCAACAACAGTCCGCGCCCGCGGCTTGGGTGCACGGACCAGGATCACACCCGAAGCATCGGCAATCATTAGGCTGTAATAGGGCCTCAATGTCGGCACTGGGTCGATGATCGACATCAGCGATGCGACATTTCGCGTCTCAATGGCATCGGCTGCCTGCGGACGCTCGCTCAACTGGCGCACAACAAGTTCGGCTTCCGCAACCCGTTGCTGATACATCGACGCGAACGTCAAGGTTGCGATGTTCAGGCGGTCGTTCGAAGACTGTTCGAGTAGGCGGTCAAGGATTTGCCAAGCCGCCGCAGCCGACCCTCCAGCACCGATCACAACCAGTGCCACTGAGAAAATCGCCAATTTGGTGCGCAGGCCAACTGCCCCGAGGCCCCGCCACACACGCGTCCAAGCCTGTGTGGCCCATTTGCCATTGACACCCCGACGAGGTGGACCATGCGAGGCTCTGGGTCCGTCAGTCGCTTGGTCAGTCCCAAGTACCGGACCTGTGGGAGACACACCCCCAGTACCCATGGCTTCCCGCACCCTCTCAGGCTATCGGTTGCAAGTGCAACCCGAACCGGTGTGCCCGGAAACCACAAGCACGGGTCCCAGTCGCACTCCTCGACCTGTTCACATATCCACTGACAGGGGCTTCATCATGCGGACGTGGGGAATTCCATCCTCCAGGAAAATGTTTCCCGCCCCGTCAACGACATATCCGAGCCGATCATAAAACGACATTGCCTGAACTTGCGCGTGGATCATGACGCGCGTTGATCCCCGGGCGAGGGCTACCTCTTCAAGCAGCCTCATGATCCGGCCTCCCAGACCAGTGCCTCGCCACGCTGGGAGAACCGCAACACGTCCGATCTGCGCAATCCCCTCGGGGCGCCGCACAAGCCTGGCACCACCGATCGCATGCGCGGTGCGCCCGTCGTCCTTATGGCCCCCGCGGGCACCAGCCAAACTCATCGGCAAGTAGCGCCCTGCCTGAGCACTGGCCCTAAGTGCCGCGCCTTGCCGCGTTACTGCGACACCGCTCGGAACCTCATCGCTACCGACGATCATAGCCACCGCGTGCACGGCACTCCGATCATGGTCGTCAAGTTCCCCGGAAACCGGAACCCCTTGTTCATCGCAAAAAACGGAAAGGCGCACCGCAACGAGGCCAATCCACTCGCCTGGTGTCTCCGCGAGCTTAACGCGGATGGTCTCGGACGCCGAAAGATCGTTCAATTCGTCTGCCTCATCGACGGTTAATCCAGCGCAGGTCACTCATTTCAGGCAAGGCGGTTCCGGCGTCTGTACCGCACCCGAAACCCGACCAGACATGGCACTTCGGCGGCCGTTCAAGGTCGTCTGTGGTGACCCGAGGGTAGCGCACCGGGCGTCGCGTTTCGCCGTTCAAGAGGCGGTTTCAGCCTGGACCCAATCCCGGCGTTCTCGTAGCCCGCAAGCCCTTCGGTACCAGCCCGGTCCTGGCCGGACACGGAATCTCTGAACCCGCACGGTACCCAGCTACGCGTTGATCGGATCTCCCACCCGAGGCCCGCACCCATTCTTCGATTAGATCGGCAAGTCGAGCCACGTCAAGGTCGGTGCCGAGATCCGCACCCCGCGATGCGAGTTCCATTCGCAGCGCAAACCAGGACGCATCAGTCCCACTCTCGGTTCCCCACACCGGAACCACAGGTAGCACCTCCAATGGGAGACCAGCCATCAATATTTGGCCACCCGGACCGAGAAGGTAGACACGGTCGGCGATGTCAGGGACTGATTGCAAATAGTGAGTGGTGAGGATGACCGCCGTCCCGTGCCTGGCACGCATGTCCACGATAAGGTCCGACAGCGTCTTCCTGCCCACGGGATCCAGAGCCGCAAACGGCTCATCGAGAACAATCAGCTTCGGACCGTGCCCCTCTCCATCGCACAACACGAGGGCACCGGCAAGCGCAAGCCGCCTTCGCTCCCCGACCGAGAGCGCATGGACAACCCGGTCACGAGCTTCCCAGAGCCCAAACCGGCGCAAACTCGCCTCCACCAATCGAGCGACATCCCCGCGGGCGATCCCAAGGTTGACTGGAAGGAAAGCAACATCGTCCTTCACTGTCGGCCCGATGAGTTGGTCGTCTGGGTTCTGAACGACAGCAGCGATGTGGGCCCTATGCTCGTCTTGCAGCAAATAGGATGGCTTGCCCAGACTGCGGACGGTCCCGCCAAAGGGCTTGGACAATCCAAGAATGTGGTTCAGGATTGTGCTTTTGCCAGACCCGTTTGGCCCTATGAGGACAACGCATTCACCCGGGAAGACCTCAAGACGAACATCGCCAGTGCTGACGGATGTTCCGTCCTCAAAGTGGTGTCGCAGATCGTCGACCTCCACAACTGGGGCACGTGCCGGACCTGCCAGTCGATCAATCCCACGGTTCATGCTCCTGACCTTCCCTCCGCGCAAGGTGACCTGATGGTCAGTCGCCGAAAAGTGATCCCGCCAGATCCCAGCCCATAAGACGAACGGCGGTCGCAACGCCCACAGCGGACGCGCACCCACCCCATAAGATGAGCCCGGCAGGGAACCGGCGTACGCCGTCACGACGGGTCGGGTGCATCAGACCACGGTAGCCCCTGAGGCGCAACCCATCCTCGTACGCTGCGCTGAGATCAATGGCACGGATGACGGCAGTTCCAACCACTATCCCGCCAACCTGGGGCAATCTCACCAAAGGCGTCCCGGAAGCGTCCCATGGGAGACCGTGGGTTCGCCTGTGCCTTATCCCGCCGCGCACCTGGATCGCTCTTCGGACGCTCTCCAACCGGTCCCACAAGACGAAGACGGCACGGTAAGTCAGGACAAGGCTTTGGCTGAGGATCGCCGGCATCCATCGTGTCGGCCCGGCCAGCAGGTCCGGGGCGGGTGTTGTCAGAACCATCAAGAGTGAGGCACCGACAGTGACCATTCCCTTCGCCAGAATGACAGCGACGACTGACCACTCCGATTGCCACTGTGAAAGTGCGTATAGCCCGACCATCGGGACCGGAAGTATGGTTGCCATCACAATCCGCGCTATCGGAAGAGATGCCGACCAAGCAACCAGTATCAGCACTGCGTAGAAACTCACAAGTGGCGCTGGCGAAGATGAGATGGCTGCTACGCCGAAGGCTGCGAGTGGCATCGACACCTTGTCGGCTATCGAGGCCCTGTGAAGCCAACTGGTTCCGGACGTCGCGGCATGGTCGATTGAAAGAAGCCTCATT
>SXGR01498682.1_pt1 | contig 22996 bp, 19 predicted proteins | sample 3174711 | NCBI WGS metagenome assembly SXGR01 (sample SAMN11356860, study PRJNA531348) | freshwater metagenome | isolation source: freshwater sample F1-60 | place: China: Fuxian Lake, Yuxi | collected 2017-12-25 | reverse complement strand
CCGCCCGGGATCTTGCCGGCGGCGTAGGTCTTCTCGACGTAGTCGCACGTCAGCGGGAAGAAGTCGGTGCCCGGCTTCGACGGCCCGTAGCACAGGGTGACGAGCACCTGCGTCTCGCCATAGGTCAAGAACACGGCGCACTCGGCTTGCTTCGCGAGGCGGCCAATCTCCACGGTGAGCGGGCGCCCACCGAGGCTTACGGTTTCACGGATCATCATCGTAGTGTCTCCATCGGCCACGCCCTGGTGGCGCAGCCGTTCGTGTGAGCACGACGAGATCTTCTTCCTCGGTTCCTGCGCGCGAGCCACCGAGCTCACGCGCACGAATCGAAGACGAAGGAGTTCGCCGTACCCGGCAGGCGAGAGTCGCGATCGCGCACCGTGCGCGGTCGCGAGCCCCCACCCAAAAGCGACCGGTTACTTGCGGAGCCCGAGGCGGTTGATGAGGCCCCGATAGCGCTCGAGATCGATGCGCTTGAGGTAGTCGAGCTGGCGGCGGCGCTGGCTGACCATCTTGAGCAGGCCGCGGCGCGAGTGGTGATCTTTCGCGTGGGTCTTGAAGTGACCCGTCAGCTCCGTGATTCGCTCCGTGAGGAGCGCGATCTGGACCTCGGGCGAGCCCGTGTCCGTCTCGTGGGTCTGGTATTGTTTGACGATCTCGGCTTTCTTCAGCGGGTGAAGCATTTCGGTCTCCGACGCCTGCGCGTGAGCCCGAACCGCAGACGCGGCGCGAGCCCGATACGAGGCCTGTGTTGAAAGGCGCGGCACTATACTCCCCGACCGAGTCGAGTCAACGGCCAGCAACACCGGCAAGCAACACCGGCAAGCAACACCGGCTCTGGGCGGCCGCGCCGAGTGCGGTCACCTGCTGGCGATCACGAGCGGCGGAGCCCGGCGTTGAACGGGGTCCGGGGATCGAGTACGAGGCCCCGACCGACGAGGAGCTCTCCATGAAGTCCCCAGCGCGCGCGCCGAGTGCCCCGAATCCATCGAAGCGAGCGGGAGCCATCGCGCTCGCCGCGGCGACCCTGCTCTCCTTCGGCTGCGCCGATCCCGCGCCGTCAGGGCACTGGCAGTCGCGCGAGAAATTGTCGAACAGCCGGCGCAACGAGCTCGTGCTGGCCGACGACCTCGACGTCGATCTCGGGATGTTCGCGCGCCTCTACCAGGGCGGAGAGCTCGTGCCGCTCGAGTACGACGGCACGTGGGAGACGGACGGCAACGGCGACCACGACGTGGTGCTCACGTGCAAGGACTGCGCTGGCTACGACGGGCTCGACTTCGAGCTCGAGTGTCAATTCGACTCCGAGACCGAGCACCTCGACTGCGCGGCGTCGCAGCCGTTCACGACCTACGGCTTCTTCGAGTTCGAGCGCACGCCGGAGTAGCGCCGTCTCCGCTTGCTCTTCGGTCGACTCGCAGCCCTCCCAGGCCTCCGCGGCTCGCGAGCGGTGACGAGCCGTGCCGCCTGCGATAAGAGTCGCCCATGCTCGCCCCTCGCCGCCTCACCCTCATCGGCCTGGTCCTCGCCGGCTCGCTCACCGCGTGCGACGCGCCCATCGTCGGCGAGTGGCGCTCGGACAAGAAGCTCGGCAATGGGGAGCGGAACGTGCTCACCGTCGCGTCCGATTTCACGGGCACGGCGGAGATCTTTGCGACGCCGGCGTTCGACCACGCGCTCTGGACGCGGTTTCGGTTCGACGTCGAGTGGGAGGACGACGTCGAGGAGTATGACCTCGCGATGGACTGCGACGAGGGTCCCTGCGACGGCGACGACTTCGTGATGGAGTGCATCGTCATCGACGAAGAGAACGGCGAGGTCGAGAAGCTCGAGTGCAAAGCCGGCGGCGAGTGGCATGGCTACGTCTTCGACTTCGAGCGCCACGTCGAGTGACCACGCCGAGTGACCCACGCCGAGTGATGCTCCTTCTCGCGGCGCCGGCCCTGCGATAAGCAGCGCGCATGCACGCTCGGGGACTCGTTCGGCAGGCCGCGCTCGCGGTCTTCGCCACCATGCTCGCTGCGGGCTGCTTGCCCGCGCCGCCCCCTGCGACGCCCGCCGCGGTGGCTGCTGCGGAGGAGCCCTGGCCGCTGTCGTTCGAGGGGATCCCGGACGCTCCGTGGCGCGCCGAGCACGCGGACGAACACACGAAGGAGCTCGAGGGCGGCGCATTGCTCTTGCTGCGCGGCGCGCGCCTGCTCGTCGGCGATGGCACCGAGATCGCGAGCGGGCACGTGCTGCTCTCGCGCGGACGCATCCAGGCCGTCGGCCCGGGCCCCGGGCAAGCTCCGCCGGGCGCCACCGTGCTCGACGTCGCAGGGAAGACCATCACGCCGGGGCTCATCGACACACACTCGCACATGGGCGTCTATCCGATGCCGTCCGCCGCCGCGCATCGTGACGGCAACGAGATGACGGCTCCCGCGACCGCGGCGGTTCGGGCGATCGACTCGGTGTGGGCGCACGATCCGGCGTTCGAGCGCGCGCTCGCCGGCGGGACCACGACGGTGCAGGTGCTGCCGGGCTCCGCGAACCTCATCGGCGGCCGCGCCACGACGTTGAAGGTCATCCCGGCGCACACGCCGGCGCGCATGCACTTCGGCGGAGCGCCCGATGGCCTCAAGATGGCGTGCGGCGAGAATCCGAAGCGGGTCTACGGCGGCCGCAACCAGGCGCCGATGACCCGCATGGGCAACCTCGCGGGCCAGCGCAGCGCGTTTCTCGCGGCGAAGAAGCTCATCCTCGCGTGGGATCAGTTTCGCGTCACCGAGGCCCAGCGCCGCGCGAAATACGCGGAGGCGACGGCGCGGTTCGAGCGCGAGAAGAAGGAGCGCGCCGGGAAGCTCGCGGAGTGCCGCGCGACACCTACGCGCAGATGCCGCGAGCTCGAGGCGAGCTTCGCGAAGGAGCCGCTGAAGGCGCCCGACCCGCTCGACCCGCGGCTGCCGCCCGACCGCGATCTCGGCGCCGAGACGCTCGCGGCGGCGATCGAGGGCCGCGTCATCGTGCACGTGCACTGCTACCGCGCCGACGACATGAGCCGCATGCTCGCGCTCGCCGACGAGATGGGCTTCTCGATTCGCTCGTTTCACCACGCGCTCGAGGCGTACAAGATCCGCGACGTCCTGAAAGAGAGGCGCATCGGCGTCTCGACGTGGGCGGACTGGTGGGGCTTCAAGCTCGAGGCATGGGACGGCATCCCGGAGAACCTCGCGCTGATCCAGGCGTCCGGCGGGATCCCGATCGTGCACACGGACTCGGACGAAGGCGTGCGCCGCATGAACCAGGAGGCGACGAAGGCGATGTGGTCCGGGCGGCACGCGGGGCTCGCGATCGCGGACGCGGAGGCGATCCGCTGGGTGACGATGAACCCGGCCTGGGCGCTCGGGATCGACGCGTGGGTCGGCAGCCTCACCGTGGGAAAGGACGCCGACGTGGTCGTGTGGGACCGCGATCCGTTCAGCGTCTATGCGCGCGTCGAGCGTGTGTTCGTCGACGGCCGCGAGCTCTTCAACGTGGATGTGCCGAAGCAACCCTGGAGCGACTTCGAGGTGAAGCCATGATTCGCATCGGCCGAAGAGACGCGCTCATCGCGCTGTCCGCAACCTTGGCGCAGCTCCCCCTCGAGGCGCACGCACAGCGAGCGGAGAAGGAGCCGAGGGCGAGGGCCGCAAGGCCCAAGGCGCAAGCGACAAGAGGCGCCGCAACGGGGAGCCTCGCGATCGTCGGTGCGCGCCTGCACCGCGCCGGCGAGGCGCCGCTCGAGAACAGCGTCGTCGTCGTCGAGGGCGAGCGCATCGTGCACATCGAAGACGCGGCGGGGTTTGCGCTAGCCTCCGGGCAGAAGCTCCTCGACGGCGCCGGCAAGGTCCTCACCGCAGGCCTCGTCGATCCGCTCACGCGCGTCGGCGTCGCCGAGGTCGAGCTCGAGGAGGCCTCGCGCGACGATGCGCTGCTGACGAAGAAGCCATTTCGCCCGGCCTTCGCTGTCGCGGACGGATACAATCCCGCCTCGACGCTCATCGCGATCGCGCGTCGCGAGGGGCTGACATCGGTGGGCGTGACGCCGACCGGCGGGCTCGTGATGGGCCAGAGCGCGTGGGCCGATCTCGCCGGCGACAGCGCGGCGGTGGCGCTCGCGGAGAAGAGCCTCGCCCTGCACGTGCTCTTCAGCGACACGGCCCTCGGCGACTCGGGCCTGAACCGCGCGTCCGCGCTCTACCGGCTGCGCGAGCTGTTCGACGACGCGCGCACGTACCGCGCGAACGAGGCGGGCTTCGACCGCGGCGCGACGCGTGAGCTCGGTGTCGGCAAGCGAGATCTCGCGGTCGTCGTGCGCGCGCTCGAGGGCAAGCTCGCGACGTGCGTCCACGTCGACCGCGCGAGCGACATCCTCAACGTGCTCGCGCTAGGAAAGGAGCATGGGCTGAAGCTCGTGCTCGCTTCGGTCGCGGAGGGCTGGAAGGCCAAGGACGCGATCAAGGACGCCGGCGTGCCGTGCATCGTGTATCCGCTCGACCATGGGCCGCGGAATTTCGCGGCGCTCGGCGCACGCGAGGACAACGCGGCGATGCTGCACGCGGCCGGCATCACGATCGCGCTCTCGACCGGTGAGAGCCACAACGCCCGCAAGCTGCGGCAGGTCGCAGGAAACGCCGTACGCGCCGGGCTCCCGTGGCCCGCGGCGCTCGAGGCCATCACCGACGCGCCCGCGAAGATCTTCGGGCTGGGGGAGCGCTACGGCGCGCCGAAGGTGGGACGGCTCGCCAACCTCGCGCTCTGGTCGGGCGATCCGCTCGAGCTGTCGAGCCGTGTCGACGCGTTGCTGATCCGCGGCCGCGAGACGAGCCTCCGCTCGCGGCAAACGCTGCTGTTCGAGCGCCACAAATAGCCGCACGACGCCGCGCTTCGCCTTCGCGAGTCCGCACTCCGCGGGCGGTCTGGCCGCGAGCCTCCCGGCCGTCAGGCAGCGAGCCGCCGGGCCGCGAGCCGCTGGGTCGTCAGGCAGCGAGCCGCTCTTCGGGCTCCTTCCCCGCTTCGGGCTCCGCCGCCGGCGGACTCATGAAACCCCAGGCGAGTCCGCCGAGCGCGTACACGGTGCCGAGGCCGAAGAGGTATTCCGGCAGGAGCATGAGCGGCGCGAGCACGTAGCCGGCCGCGACGTTCGCCAGCTGAAATGCGTTCACCGCCTTGTTCTTGCGGAGCTTCAGCTTCGGGATCCGAAGCGAGCTGACCATGAGCGCGCTCGCGACGACGAGATACACGGGCGCGAGCTCGAGCAGCGCGGTGGACAGGCCGTACTTGGCCCAGGTGAGGTAGCCGCTCGCGAGCAGCGCGCCCATCAAGGTGCCCGGCAAGCCGAGGAAGATCGACTCCCCGCCGGTCGTGATGTTGAAGCGCGCGAGCCGCACCGAGAGCGCGACCGCGTAGAGACCCGCCGCCGCCGCGACCACGGGCGGGGTCACACCAGAGTGAAGCGCGCCGAGGCGGTAGTAAAAGAGCGCGGCCGGCGCGATGCCGAACGAGACGAAATCCGCGAACGAGTCGAACTGCACGCCGAACTCGCTCGTCGCGTTGCAGAGCCGCGCCGCCGTGCCGTCCGCTTTGTCGAGCAGGGTGCCCCAGAGGATCATCCACGCGGCCAGCTCGAAGTTGCCCTTCGCGCTCAACACGACCGACGCCAGGCCGAGCAAGAGCGAGAGTGCCGTGACCGTGTTGGGGACGAAATATTTGAGCGGTGGCATGGGGCGGGCTCGAGGCGTCGGCGGCGCGCAGGCTCGAAGGCTCGACTACTAACACGCCCTCGCGACCTCGGGGGCGGCGAGATCCGCTTCGTCGCGATGGAGTCCGTCGACTACACTCGCTTGCCATGCGCGGAGTGATCGCAGCCGGGTCGACGACGACCGCCGACGCGGGCGCGGAGATCCTCGCGCTCGGCGGCAACGCCGTCGACGCCGCCGTGGCCGCGTGTTTCGCGACGGCCGCCGGCGAGCCCGCGCTCACGAGCCTCGCCGGCGGCGGCGTGATGATCCATCGCAACGGCGCGACGGGTGACGTGACGATCAGCGATTTTTTCGCGGACGCCCCGCGCGCGCGGCAAGACGACGTGCCCGGCTTCGACTTCGTCGGGGTGGATCTCGACTTCGGCCCGACGACCCAGCGGTTCCACATCGGACGCGGCGCCGCCGCCGTACCCGGCGTCATCCCCGGACTCTGCGGCGCGGTCGATCGCTGGGGCTCGCTGCCGCTCGCGGAGATCGTCAAGCCCGCGTGCCGCGCGCTGCGCGAGGGCGTGCCGGTCGACGCGTATCAGGGCTTCGCGTGCAAGCTGCTCGGGCGCATCCTCACGCACACGGAGGGCGCCCGCCGTGTGTTCGGAGTCGACGGGCGCTCGCTCGCCGCCGGCGACGTGTTCCGCTCGCCGCTCCTCGCGGACGCGCTCACCGAGCTCGGGCAAGGAGACTGGCGCGCGTATTATCGCGACGTCGTCGGGCGCGCGATCGCCCTGCAACTATCGCCCGAGCAGGGCGGCCTCATCACGCGGGAAGATCTCGAAGCCTACCGCGTCGAAGAGCGCGCCCCGCTGCGCGTGCGCTATGGCAACGCGACCGTGCTCACGAACCCGCCGCCGGGCGCAGGTGGCGCGATGATCGCGCTCATGTTGCGGTTGCTCGACGCCTCGGACGCGCGCCGTCACGCGCCGGACAGCCGCGAGTACACCGAGCAGCTCATCGCCGCGATGTGCGTCGCCGACGAGTCGCGCGACGAGGGCGTGGCCGCGCTCGCCGATCGGTTCGAGGCGTGGCGCGCGCGGTATTTCGAGCTGCTCTCCGCGGGACGACCGAGCGCACCCAAGGGACCGGGGGGACCCGCGTCGACGACCCACGTCAGCGTGCTCGACGAGGCCGGCAACGCCGCGGCCATCACCTTCAGCTACGGGGAGGGCAACGGCCACGTGCTCGGCTCCACGGCAATCATGATGAACAACCTCATGGGCGAAGAAGATCTTCACCCCAACGGGTTCGGCCGCTCGCCCACCGGCACGCGCCTCTCGACCATGATGTCGCCGAGCCTCGTCTTGCATGACGACGGCGCCATCACCGTGCTCGGCACTGGCGGCGCGAACCGCATTCGCACCGCGCTGGTGCAGGCGATAGCTCTCCTCGAGCGCGGCTACGACCCAGAGCGATGTGTGGCGACGCCGCGCATCCACTACGAGGACGGCGTCCTCAACGCCGAGGTGTTCGCGCGAGCCGACGGAGGGGCAAACCTCGCGCCCCTCGCCGCGCGGAAATTCGTCCCCTTCGCGGAGCGCAGCCTCTACTTCGGGGGCGTTCACGCGGTGCGACGCGCCGCGGACGGCACGCTGAGCGGAGCCGGGGATCCTCGGCGCGGCGGCGCCTTTCGCCGCGTGTGAGCGTGAGCGGGGGCAGGCCAATGCGCGGCTTCTTCTTCCGGCCGATCGACATCGCGGGCCTCGTCGTCTTTCGCATCGCGTTCGGCGTCCTCATGGCATGGGAGACCCTGCGCTACCTCGCGCTCGGGTGGGTCAAAGACCACTACGTGCTTCCTGTGTTGCTCCTGAAATACCTCGGCTTCTGGTGGCTCGAGACGCCGCAGAGTCCCGTGATTTACGGCGTATTCGCGATCATGGCGGCGTCGGGGCTCGGCATCGCGCTCGGCGCCCATTACCGCCTCAGCGTGGCGGCGTTCCTGCTGACGCACTCTTACGCGTTCCTGCTCGCGGGCGAGCTCTACCTCAACCACGGCTACCTGCTGTCGCTCGTCGCGCTCCTGCTCTTGTTCATGCCGGCGCACCGCGCGTTGTCGGTCGACGCGCGCCGCGACCCAGCGCTCTACGCCAACACGATCGAGCGCTGGCCGGTGCTGCTGCTCGCCGGGCTCTTGGCGGTCGTCTACGCATACGGCGGCATCGCGAAGCTCAACGGGGATTGGCTCGCCGGTGAGCCCATTCGCCACTGGCTCGCGGACGCCGCGAAGGACCTCCCCGCGCTGACGGCGGTCCTCACGTCCGAGGCCTGCGTCGGCGTCATCGTCTATGGCGGGCTCGCGTTCGATCTCGGGATCGTGCCGCTGCTCGTCGTGCGCCGCACGCGCGCGCTCGCCGTCGCGTTGTCGTGCGCGTTTCACCTGACGAACGCGCTCATCTTCCACATCGGCGTCTTTCCGTGGTTCATGCTCGCGGCGACGACGCTTTTCTTCTCGCCGAGCTGGCCCCGACGCGCGCCGCTCATCGGGAAGGACCTCGACCGCGTGCTCGCCGCGCCGCGCACCGCTCGGACGACGGGCATGAGCCGCCTCGCCCTCGCGGCCTTCGCCTCGCTCTTCGCGCTCGTGCAGCTCCTCGTGCCGCTGCGCCACTGGCTCTACCCCGGGGACGTCGCGTGGACCGAAGAGGGGCATTTTTTCTCGTGGCGCATGAAGCTGCGCGACAAGCGCGGCCGCGTGACGTTTCGCGTCGTGGCGCGCGACGGGGGCGCGAGCTCACGCTTCGATCCCGCGAGCGAGCTCACCAGGGACCAGCTCGCGAAGCTCCTCACGAAGCCAGACTTCATCCTCTACTACGCGCACGTGCTCCGCGACCGCTACCGACGCGCGCACGGCCATGACGTCTCGGTCTACGCCGACGCGTTCGCGAGCCTCAACTACCGCCCCGAGCAGCGCATGCTCAAGCCATCGGTGGATCTCGCGAGCGTCGCGCCTTCGCTCGCGCCGTCCGATTGGATCCTGCCGCTCGTGAGCGGGCCGTACGACGCCTCGCCCACGCCGCGCTGAGCGCAAGAACGCGCCCCGCGCGATGGGGCGAGACCCGCGTCGCGGCTCAGAGGCTCGCGAGGCGGCGCACCTCGACGACCTCGGGGAGCTGGTCGATGCGCTGCAGGATGCGAACGACTTGGTCGGCGGACGAACAATCGAGCGACATCTGCAGCGCCGCGACGCCGTCCTTTTGCCGTGCGGCGCGCGCCGAGGCGACGTTGGCCCCGAGCGCGGCGACGAGGCTCGAGATCTCGCCGAGCAACCCCGGCCGATCGTGCGCGCGGATCTCGACCTCGACGGCGTGCTTCTCGCCGGCGCCCGGCCCCCAGTCGATCGTCACGAGCCGCTCGGGCTCGGGCGTGCTCGCGATGTGGCCGCAGTCTTTGCGGTGGATCATGATGCCGCGCCCGCGCGTGACGAAGCCCACGACGCGATCGCCGGGCACCGGGTTGCAGCAGCGCGCGCGCTTGCCGAGAATGTCGTCGACGCCGTCGAGCGAGAGCCCCGACGCGGCGCGCTTCTGCCGCGCGGCCGACGGCACGGCCGGTGGCAGCGGCGGCTCGCTCGGGGGCGCCTTCTCGCGCTCGAGCTGCAGCGCCGCGAGCCCGACGCCCTGAGGATGGCGATCGCCGTAACCGACCGCCGCGAACAGCTCGTCGGGCGACCGGTGATCGAGCGAGGCCGCGACGTCCTCGACGGTCGTGTGCACGAGGCCGAGCCGCGCGAGCTCGCGCTCGACGAGCTCCTTACCCTCGCGCACCGCCGTCTCGCGCTCTTGCTGGCGAAACCACGTTCGCACCTTCTGCCGCGCGCTCGAGGTCTTGAGAAAACCGAACGTCGGGTTCATCCAGTCGCGGCTGGGCTGCTCTTGCTTCTGGGTGAGGATCTCGACCCGATCCCCGGTCTTGAGCTGGTAGTCGAGCGGCTGGATCTGACCGTTCACCCGGGCGCCGCGGCAGCGACTGCCCACGGACGTGTGGATGCGATAGGCGAAGTCGAGCGGCGTCGAGCCCAACGGAAGGTCGATGATGTCGCCCTGCGGCGTGAACACGTACGCCTGGTCCTCGAAGATGTCGGTCTTGAGCGACTCGACGAAGTCGTGCGGATCGGCGACGTCGCGCTCCCAGCTCATGAGCTGGCGCAACACCATGAACTTCTCGTTCTGCTTCTCGTGCGCGCTCTTGCGCTCCTTGTACGCCCAGTGCGCCGCGACGCCGTACTCCGCGTAGCGGTGCATGTCGGACGTGCGGATCTGCACCTCGAACGGGTGACCGCCCGGCCCGATCACCGCCGTGTGCAGCGACTGGTAGCCGTTCTCTTTCGGCTTGGCGATGTAGTCGTCGAACTCGTTCGGCACCGGCACCCAGCTCGAGTGCACGACGCCGAGCGCCGCATAGCACTCGGAGAGTTTGTCCACGATGACGCGCACCGCCGTCACATCGAAGATCGCTTCGAGCCCGACGTCCTTGCGCTGCATCTTCTTGTAGATGCTGTAGATGTGCTTGGCGCGCCCCGAGATCTTGGCCTCGATCCCGTCGGCCGCGAGCTTCGCGCGCAGGGTCTCGATGAGCTCTTCGAGGTGGCTGTCGAGCTCCTCGCGCTGCCGGTCGATGCTCCGCGCGAGCTCTTCGTAGACGGCCGGGTCGAGGACGCGCAGCGACCAGTCCTCGAGCTCCCACTTGAGCTGCCAGATCCCGAGGCGGTTCGCGAGCGGCGCAAACACACTGAGGGTCTCCCGAGCGAGCCGCTCGCGGTCGCGCTCGGGTAGCGGAGAGCCGTCCTTCAGCGCGCGCATCGCCTGGACCCGCATCGCGAGCACCACGATGACGACGCGCACGTCGCGCGCCATCGCGAGGAACATCTTGCGCAGCGTCTCGGCCGCCTCCTCTTCGATGCGGTCCCAGCGGATGTCGACGAGCCGGCACACGCCCTCGACGAGCGACGCGACCTCGGCCCCGAACCGCTCGCGTACACCCTCGACGCGGCTGCGGTCACGCAGGACGTGGCGAGCCAAGAGGGCGCTCGCGACCGCGGCCGGATCGAGGCGCAGCGTCGCGACGACGTGCGCGGTGTCGAGCGCCATGTGCAGGCTCTCGTGCCCGCGGTCGTCTTGCTCGAGCTCGGCGCAGGCAAGGCTCACGACGCCGAGATCGTCGCCGGGGTAGTGCTGACCCAGGGTCGCGAGCAGCCGCTCGAGCGGGCTCGCCGACGCGTCGTGCGCGGGCCCCGGCTTCGAATGCTCGTCGCGTGTCACGGGGCTTCGCTACCCCCTTGATGCGCGCGGATCGAGGACCGCGCGTAGCGCCGCAGCCGCGCGCCGACCGCCGCGAGCCCGAGCGCGAACGCTGCGGCCCCGCCCCAGGAACCGGGTCCCGCTCCGGTCGACCGCGGCGGCACGAAGAGGCTGATCTGGTCCGTGTCGACCGGCTCCTCGTCGCATGGATGATTTTTGTGGAGCGGCGCGAGGATGTTGCTTCCGAGCTCTGCCTGGCTCGCCGCGGCTTCGAGCACGAGATCGTCCGCGAGCGCGGCCCGGGGCAGCTCGGCCTCGAGGCGCGTCAGCCACACGTCGCGCGGATGCATGCCGGTCATGGCGACCGCGAGATCGTCGAGCTGCGCGCACGCGAACGCGCCCGCCAGGATCTGCCCCGGCTCGGGCGCCGCGCACACGCCGTCCTCATCGCAGGGGTCGACGACGAGCTCGGTCGAGTCCGCGAGCGACGTGGCCGCTGCCTCGCAAGCCGCGGGTTCGACGCCGCCCTCGGGAGCGTCGCCGTTCACGTACGCCTGGTTGAAATACGCGCCCACGATGGTGCCCGCGCTGAGGCTCGCGCCCGCACTCGCCGCGACGTAGCTCACCGGAAACCCGGTCACGTCGTCGAGGATCGTGGACAAAAAGGCTCCTCTTTTCGCGTATGAGGTGAGGACGGTGCGCCCCTCCTCTTGCGCGAGCGCGCGCTGGCGGAGCTTCACGTAGTTCGAGGCGTCGGTGGCGAAGTTCCACGAGAGCTCTTCGCGCGGCATGATCGCGTTGCCAAAGTTCTTGGCGCCGTAGCGCCCCTCGGCGATGACGAAGAGCTTGAGCGCCGTCGTCGCGCCGGTGCCCGCCGCCACCATGCGGAGCGGCAGCGTGAACCCCGCCCCCGGCGTCACGACGCGAACGGGCTTCATGTGCTGCACGTCGATGCCCGGGATGAGCCGCAGCGCGATGAAGTCGAAGCCGTCCTTCACGTAAGCGTCGATGACGGGCTGGATCGCGCTCGGCACCGCGTAGCCGTGGCCCTCGAGCCAGTCGTTGAGCGCCCCGGGCACGTCCGTCGCGAGCGTCACGGTCTCGTACGGGCCCACGGTGCCCTGGTGCACCACCGTGACGGGCGACGTGCCGTCGACGGCGCCGTCGGCGCTCGCCTCGGACAAGCCCCGCGAGACGCCGAAGAAGCCGCACCCGAACCGCGAGGGGCACGGCACGAAGGGCGCCGTCACCTGGGTGGTCGTCGCGGCGTCGAGCGCCTCGAACCAGGCGTCGTTCGCGAGCTCGAGCCGCGCCCCCGCGCGCACCGGCAAGACCCACGAGAACTCCTCGGGCTTGCCGGCGTACTCGATCTGATCCCAGAGCGTGCTCTGCGTCGTCGAGACCGAGATCGCCATGCGATGCCCGGTCACGACGGTGGTCTCGGACCGCCCGACGAAGCAGCCGCCGCAGGCGTGCGCCTCGAAGGCGTGCCCAAGCAGCAGCGCGAGCGAAGCCACGCCGAGCGCGAGTGCCGTGCGTCTCATGTTCGAGCATTGAACCCGGGACGCACCCGCGTGGCAACCCGCGACGACCTGCTCTGGGTCAGGCGAGCGTAGGGGCCGCTCGCCGGCGCAGCGCCACCGCGAGCCCGCACGCCGCGACGCCGAGCGCGACCACGCCGCCGGCACCGCCGAGCCCCGTGTTTTTCGGCTTGGGCGGGAGCGCGACGACCGCGTCCTCGTCGTCGCACGGGCCGTTCACGTAGTTCGGCGCGACGAAGCGCGCGACGAGCTCCGCCTGCGACGAGGCGGCCTCGAGCACGATGTCGTTCGCGAGCGCCGCGCGCGGCAGCTCCGCCTCGAGGCGCGTGACCCACACGTCCGCGGGGTGCATGCCCGTGAACGCGGCCGCGAGATCGTCGAGCTGCGCGCACGCGAAATCGCTCGCCGCGATCTGTCCGGCGGCGAGCGCGGCGCAGGTGCCCTCGTCGTCGCAGTTGTCGACGACGAGCGCGGAATTTCCGGCGTGCGACGTCGCGCGGGCCTCGCAGGTCTGCGGCGCGAGCCCGCCGTCCGGCGCGTCCCCATTGGCGAGCGCTTGGAAGAAGTACGCGCCCGCGATGTTGGTCGCGACGAGGCCGTCGGCGGGGTCGCCGATCTGATAGGTCGCGGTGCTCATGCCCGAGTCGTCCCAGAGCTGCTGGAGCAACGCGCCCTGCCGCGCGTACGCGCTGAGGAACGCCGCGCCGCCCGCCTTCTTCAGCTCCGCGTCGCGCAGCGATTTGTAGTTCGAGGACTGGGTGTCGAAGTTCCACAGCACCTGGTCGCGCGACACCGAGACGTTTTCGAAGTTCTGCGTGCCGTAGCGGGCCTCACCGATGACGAAGAGCTTCAGCGCCGTCGAGGCGCCCGCGCCCGCGGCCACCATCCGGAGCGGCAGCGCGAAGCCCGCGCCCGGCGTCACGACGCGCACCGGCTTCATGTGCTTCACGCCGACGCCCGGGATGAGGCGCAGCGCGATGAAATCGAAGCCCTCGCTCACGTAGGAGTCGACGACCGGCTGGATGTCGGCGGGCACGCTGTAGCCGTGACTCTCGAGCCAGTCGTTGAGCGCTCCCGGCTGCTCGGTCGCGAGCGTCACCGTCTCGTACGGACCCACCGTGCCTTGGTGAACCACGGTGACCGTGGGCTCCTCGAGGCCGCGCCCGTCGGCCGACGCCATCGCCACTTCGTCGCTCGCGCCGCAGCCGAACACGCTGCTCGAGCCGTCGAAATCGCCCCCGCAAAACACGAACGGCTCGACGACCTGCGTGTTCGTCGCCGCGTCGAGCGCCTCGAAGAAGGCATCGTTCGCGAGCTCGAGCCGCGCGCCCTTTTTCACCGGCAACACCCACGAGAACTCTTCGGGGTCGCCCGCATACTCGATCTGATCCCAGAGCACGCTCTGCGTCATCGAGATCGACATCGCCATGCGGTGACCAGTGACGACGGTGTTCTCGGAGTTGCCCACGAAGCAGCCGCCGCAGGCGCTCGCGTCCGGCGCATAGACGGCAAGCGCGAGCACGGAGGAACAAGCAAAGAGGGTGTTGCGAAGCTTCATCAGAGGTCCTTTCTCGAAGCGATCGGTGAAAGGCATGACAATCGCGTCATGCGAAGAGCGGCGATGTCGCGGTCCTGTCCGGATCCTGCTCGCCGAGGCGTTCGCATGGCAAGCCCCGAGCCAATCGCAGCCGGAGACGCGAGCCATGCCGCGCGCACTCACCTCGACTCCGGTCACGAGGAAACGCCGGCTCCTCTGGCCTCGTCCGCCGACACGGCTCCGCCCTGCGGCAAATAGCGCGAAGCCCCGCTCGATGAGCGAGGCTCCGTGGTCCGATCGGTCGTAAGCCGAGTCCTGTCGCGCGCCCGGGTCGCCCCCGGCGTGCTGGCGATCATTCGTCTAGGAGCCGCGTTACCGCGGCCCTCGAGCAGCCTACCCAGAGACATCGGACGGGCCGTCCTCTCGCCGCGCGGAGCCTCTCGGCGTCGTGCGACTTTGCCTCCCTACATGGCCTTGCTTCGGGTGGGGTTTGCCTTGCCGTCTCCGTCGCCAGAGACGCGGTGGGCTCTTACTCCGCCTTTTCACCCTTACCGCGCGCGCGCCCGCCGAAGCGATGCGACGCGCGAGGCGGTATGTTTCTGTGGCACTTTCCTCGGGGTCACCCCCACTGGGCGTTATCCAGCACCCTGCCCTGTGAAGCTCGGACTTTCCTCCCGCCGCGCGCGCCTCGAAAGAGACGCGGTGCGGCCGGCGATCACCGTCCCCGGTCGGACGCGTCCACTATGGCACCGCCTGCGCCGAAACAGAAGCCGCAGCGCCGCGTGCCCAGACGCGGAATGACGAGGGCCGCAGCGCCGCGTGCTCAGGGGTACAGCAGAAACCGTCGCGAGCGCGGCGCCGGGCGGGAGGGCGACGCAGTCGTACGCGGAGTACGGCGAGGAGCCCGACCGATTCGGCGCCGGGCGCAGCGGGTTGATGCTCTGCCCCTCAGACGCTGAATGACGAGCCGCAGCCGCAGGTGCTGGTCACGTTCGGGTTGCCGAACTTGAAGCCCGACCCGTAGAGCCCGTCGACGAAGTCGATCTCGGTGCCGTCGAGATACTGGTAGCTGAGCGGGTCCACGAACATCTTGACGCCCTTGTCGGTGAACTCTTCGTCCGTGCTGGTCGGCGCGTCCTCGAAGTAGAGGTCGTAGTTGAAGCCGGCGCACCCGCCACCAATGACGCGCAAGCGCAGCCCCTGCGAGCCCAGCCCCTCTTCGGTGGCGATCTCGCGGACCTTCGCGGCGGCTTTGTCGGTAATCGTGATCATGGCAAGGGATCCTTAGCGAATCCGCGCCGCCGACGCCAGCCCGGCGCTTCCCCCGCCGAACCCCGCCGAACGCCGCAGGACCTTGCGGTCGCGCTTGGTCCACGGTCAAAGTGCGGCTACACGAGGCGCTGTGGATGACGCTGGCCCGCTCTCGAAGACTCCACTCCACGCCGAACACGTCGCGCTCGGGGCACGCATGGTGCCGTTCGCCGGCTACGAGATGCCGGTCCAGTACGAGGGCGTGAAGCAGGAGCACCTCGCCGTGCGCGGCGCCGCGGGCCTCTTCGACGTGTCGCACATGGGCGAGCTCCTGCTCGACGGCGACGCGGCGGGCGCCGTCATCGACGAGCTCATCACCAACGACGCGAGCAAGCTCACGGACGGTCGGGCGCTCTACACGTGCGCGTGCAACGAGGCAGGCACGATCCTCGACGATCTCATCGTGTACCGCAAGGCGAGGGACCGGTGGCTCATCGTCTGCAACGCCTCGAACCGCGAGAAAATCGCGGCTCACGTCGCGGCCGCGGCGAAGGGCCGCTGCGACTTCGAGGATGCGTCGGACCGCACGGCGCTCATCGCGCTGCAAGGTCCAAGGGCGCTCGAGGTCGCGGCGCGAGCTGGCGGCGACGGCCCCGCGCTCGGTGAGCTCGCGAGCTTCGCCCTCCGTGAAGCCGAGCTCGCGGGCGTCACGTGCACGGTCGCGCGCACCGGCTACACCGGGGAAGACGGCGTCGAGATCTTCTGCGCCAAGGGCGACGCGGTCGCGCTGTGGCGCGGGCTGCTAGCGGCCGGCAGCGAGCTCGGCCTCGCACCCGCCGGGCTCGCGGCGCGCGACACGCTGCGGCTCGAAGCGCGCCTGTCGCTCTATGGCAACGACATCGACGAGACGACGAACCCGCTCGAGGCCGGCCTCGGCTGGACGGTGAAGCTCGATAAATCGCGCTTCCTCGGCAAAGAGGCGCTCGTCGCGATCAAGGCCGCGGGCCTCGCGCGGAAGCTCGTCGGCTTCGAGATGACGGGGCGCGGGATCGCGCGCCATGGCTACCCGCTGCTCGACGAGTCCGGCCGCGCGCTCGGGATCTGCACGAGCGGCAGCCCCGGCCCCACCGTGAACAGGAACATCGGGCTCGGCTACGTGAAGGCCGGCCACGCGGCCTTGGGCACCAAGCTCCTGGTCGACTGCCGCGGCAAGCCCATCGAGGCCGTGGTCGCCGCGACGCCGTTCTACAAGCGCCCGAGCCGCTAGCCCCCTGAGTCCGAACTGAGCAGACCAATTCGCTCGCCCCCGTTTGGGGCGAGGCTTCCCGATCCCGCGAATGCACAGCTTCCCCGAGCCGCGATGCGAGCGCTGCCACCGTGTGGCGGCGCGCACCCAAGGCTCGCCGCTTCGAGAAACCGAGGAGAACCATGTCAGAAATCAAGACGGACCGCGCGTACACGAGCGATCACGAGTGGGCGAAGACCGAGGGCGGCGTCGTGCGCGTCGGCATCACCGCCTACGCCGTCGAGCAGCTCGGTGACATCACGCTCGTGAACCTCGACATCGCGGCCGGCACGGCGCTCGCGGCGGGCAAGCCCTTCGGCACCGTCGAGAGCGTCAAGACGCTCGCGGATCTGTTCTCGCCGATCAGCGGGACCGTGGTCGAGGTCAACCTCGCGCTCATCGACAAGCCCGAGCTCGTCAACGACGACTGCTACGGCGGCGCGTGGATGATCGCCATCGAGCCGAGCCAACCGAGCGAGGTCGAGGGCTTGCTCGACGCCGCCGCCTACGGCAAATTGCTCGCTCAATAGTTTGTGTCTCGAGGCGACACCGAGCCGAGAACGACGATGCGTTACCTGCCCCACACCGAAGGCGAGATCGCCGAGATGCTCTCGGCCGCCGGCCTTCGCAGCGTCGATGAGCTGTTCTCTTCGATCCCCGAGCCCGTTCGCACCAAACGGCCGCTCGAGCTCGGGGACGCGCTCGACGAGCCGACGTTGATGCGCCACGTGCGCGAGCTGTGCGACAAGAACCGCGGTGGGAAGATGCTCAGCTTCCTCGGCGCCGGCGCATACGACCACGTATTTCCAGTCGCCGCCGATCAGCTCTTGCTGAGAAGCGAGCTCTACACGAGCTACACGCCGTACCAGCCCGAGGTCGCGCAGGGCACGCTGCAGATCCTCTTCGAGTTTCAGACCATCGTCAGCGAGATCCTCGGCCTGCCGATCGCGAACGCGTCGATCTACGACTGCTCGACGGCGCTCGCCGAGGCCGTGCTCATGGCGCGCCGGCTCACGGGCCGCGACAAGGCGGTGCTGAGCGGCTGCGTGCACCCGGACTACGCGGCGACCGTGCAGACCTACACGCGCGAGCTCGATCACGGACACGAGCGCTGGGCGGTCGTGCCGGCGCGCGCCGACGGCGCCACCGATCTCGCGGCGACTGCCGCCTCGATCGACGCGAGCACGGCGTGCGTCGTCGTCGGGTACCCAAGCTTCTACGGCACGGTCAGCGACGTGCGCGAGCTCGCCGCGGCGGCCAAGGCTGCGGGCGCGCTCTTCATCACCGTGACCGCCGAGCCGTTCGCGCTCGCGTTGCTCGAGCCGCCGGGCGCCGTCGGCGCCGACATCGCCGTCGCCGAGGGCCAGGCGCTCGGCCTGCCGCCGCAATACGGCGGCCCCGGGGTAGGCCTCTTCGCGTGCCGCGATGAGCGCAAGTTCATGCAGCAGCTGCCGGGGCGGCTCTGCGGCGAGACCGTCGATCGCCACGGACAGCGCGGCTACGTGCTCACGCTCTCGACGCGGGAGCAGCACATCCGCCGCGAGCGCGCGACGAGCAACATCTGCACGAACAGCGGCCTCTGCGCGACTGCGCTCACCATCAAGATGTGCATGCTCGGCAAGCACGGCTTCATCAAGGCGGCCGAGCTCTGCCTCGCGAAGGCGCAGTACCTGTCGGAGAAGCTCGCGGAGCTTCAGGGGTATTCGGTGGTGAGCGCGGCGCCGACCTTCAACGAGCTCACCGTGAAGGTCCCGGGCGAGGCCAAGGCCGTCGTCGGCGCGCTCATCGCCGAGGGGATCATCGCGGGGCTCGACCTCGGGCGCTACGACGCGAGCCGCAAAGATCAGCTGCTGGTCGCGGTGACCGAGAAGCACACGCGCGGTGATCTCGATCGCCTCATCACCGCGCTCGCGAAGCTCTCGAGCTAGTGCCTCAATTCATGAGCATCGAGACCTGGTAATGGGATTCGCCGAGTCGAAATCACGCGAAACCCTGAGCTATTTCGATGCCCCCAGCTGGCGCGGGGGGATCGCCGCGTGCAAGGATCGATGAGCGTGGAAGAGGCCGAGGTCCCGACCCTGAAGAAGGTGCACATCCCGCTCGCGCTGGTCGTGGGCGGCACCGACGTGCTCATCGCCGCGGTCGGCGAGGCTGCGCTCGGGGCGCAGGTGCTCGTGGTCGAGTGCACCGCCGCCGACGCGCCGACCACCGCCGCGCAGATGCGGCCGCTCGTCCTCGTGCTGCCGGAGGACGTCTACGCGGCGGATCGCGAGGGCTACGACATGCTCGCGCGCGACGTCCGTGGGCGGGTGCTCGCGGTCGGCGCCGGCGCCATCGACCCGGCCGAGCTCGAAGAAGAGCTCCGGGAGCTGATGCTCGAAGCCGAGCGGGATCGCCCGAGCTTCCCTGGGTAGGGGGGCCGAGACTGTAAGCGCGAGCGGGCGCGCTCGTTGTTGCGTCATCGGAGGCGATGATGATGACACGCACACACGCAAAGCTTGGTCTCGGGGTCTTGGCGGCGACGGCGCTCCTTGGTGGGTGCACGGGAGGCGGGATGCGGAACGTCCCGGTGGGGAGCTCGGGCGGCGGCGCGAAGGACGGACCCGCGCACGAGAGCTACGGAGTCGAGTCGCGCGGCGAGGCAGCGCCGAGCGTCGCGCCACCCGCCCCGACCTTCGACGAGTCCGCACCGACGACGTCGGCCCCCGAGCTCGACTCCGATGGCGAAGGCTTCGGCGACGCGGCCCGCGCCGATGCGGCGAGCGGTGCGAGCAAGAGCGCGCCACGAGCCGGCAGCTCGCAGCCCTTCGAGCGTGAGAAGCGTCCCGAGCACCGGCCCGGGCTCGCGACCCAGTTCGGCGAGCAGCGCTTCTCGCGTGTCACGTCGGCGCCGTTCTCCCGCGCCGAGCCGCTGAGCCCCTTCGCGCTCGGCAAGGTCTTCTACAACGATCCGCAAGGGATCGACGCGATGGCGTCGGGCCTCGGGCCGCGCCAGCATCGCGGGTCCTTTCCCGTGGCTTCGGGCCACGTCGACGTCGGGCTGCGCGACGGCCGCGGGCGCTTCCTCAGCGGCTTCACCGCGGGCGGAGACAACTTCGTCAGCGGCATCAAGGGCGAGCGCTACACGATCGTCGTGAGGAACCACAGCCCCGGCCGCGTCGAGGCCGTGGTGTCCGTCGACGGGCTCGACGTCATCGACGGCCGGCCCGCGGCGCTGAAAAAGCGCGGGTACTTGCTCGAAGCGCACGACGAGGTCGAGATCGACGGCTTTCGCACGAGCAGCGACGAGGTCGCGGCGTTCCGCTTCGGCAGCGTGGCGAGCTCGTACGCGGCGAAGAAACACGGCGAGACCCGCAACGTCGGCGTCATCGGCGTCGCGCTGTTCCACGAGAGCGGCGATCACCCGTCGCGCTGGCCCTCGCCCTTCGACGGGCGCGAGGTCGACCGGCGCCACGGGGCCGATCCGTTCCCGAGCCGCTTCTCGTCGCCTCCGTGAATCGCGGTGACTGCTGCGCGGGTGTACGACTAGCCCTCGGACACCGTGCGGATCGTGAGCGTGTCGGTGTGCGCCGTGCCGCCACGGCCGCTCGCGAGCGTGACGAGGAGCGGAGCCCCGCAGCTCGCTGCCCCGCGCTCGCGCAGGAGCGCCGCGACGCGCTGGACGATGCTCTCGGCGGCTTCGTCGCCCGCGGCCACGAACTCGAGCGGATGCACGCCCCAGAAGGCCGCGAGCCGGCGGCAGGCCTCGGCGTCGGCGCAAAGCGCGAAAATGGGCACGCGCGGGCGGTAGTCCGAGAGCAGGGTCGCGGTGCCGCCGTCGAAGGAGACGCAGGCGATCGCCGAGACCCCGGCGAGGCTCGAGGCCGCGGCCGCAGCGGCGTGCGCGATGGCGTTGGCCGCGAGCGAGAGATCGAGCGGCGGCAGCGCGGCCAGGCGCCGGTAGCGCTCCGAGCCCTCGATCTCCGCGATGATACGCACCATCGTCTCGACGCAAAGCGCGGGGTGCGCGCCGGTGGCCGTCTCGCCCGAGAGCATCACGGCGTCGGTCTGATCGAGCACGGCGTTGGCGACGTCCGAGGCCTCGGCGCGGGTCGGAAACGTCGAGGTGACCATCGACTCGAGCATCTGCGTCGCGGTGATGACGAGCTTGCCGCGGCGGTTCGCCTGCTCGATGCACTCTTTCTGCACGAGCGGCACCTTCTCGGGCCCAATCTCGACGCCGAGATCGCCGCGCGCCACCAAGATGCCGTCGGCGACTTCGAGGATCGCCTCGAGGTCGGCCACGGCCTCGGGCGTCTCGATCTTCGCGATGACGGGCGTCCTCTTTCCCAGCGCGAGGAGCCGCTCTTTCGCCTGCGTCACGTCCGATGCCGCGCGCACGAACGAGAGACCGACGTAGTCGACGCCGAGCTCCGCGCCGAACGCGAGATCCTCGAGATCTTTCTCGGTCAACGACGGCGCCGACACGCGCACGCCCGGGAGGTTGATGCCCTTCTTGTCCCTGAGGACGCCGCCGACCTTGACCTCGCAGCGAACGACGTCGCCCTCCTCGCCGATGACCTCGAGGCGCAGCAAGCCATCGTCCATGAGGATCGTGGCACCGACGTGAATGTCCGCCGCGAGCTCCGCGTACGTCGTCGGGATGGTCGCGAGATCGGTCTGCTCGCGCGCGTAGCTGATGGAGACGAGCTGGCCATTCACGAGCTCCATGCGTCCACCGGCGAGGCGGCCGACGCGGATCTTCGGCCCCTGCAGATCCTGCAAGACGGCGACAGGTCGCCCCACGGCGCGCGACGCCTCGCGGACGGCGCGCATCGACGCGCGGTGATCGTCGTGGCTGCCGTGCGAGAAGTTGAGCCGCGCGACGTCCATGCCGGCGCGCATCAGCGACTCGAGCACCGCCGGTTCGCGGCTCGCCGGTCCGATGGTGCAGACGATCTTGGTCTTTTTCACGGGCCGTACGCTAGCCCCAGAGGACGGGAGAATCGAGCGCACAGGGTCGCGCCCCGGTGCGACCCGAGGCGACGAACCGGCGGTGACCGACGGCACGCGCCCCCCGTGATGGTCGCGAACCCGCCTCAGATCGGACGGCGGGCGGCGAGCAGCGCCTTGAGGACGCTCTCGGCGCCGGCGAGCTCTTTGCCCGGGTCGGGGCGCGGCTTGTCGAGGATGTCGACCTTGTCGACGAGGGCGTCGGGGATCTCGAGCAAGAAGCGGCTCGGCACGCGCTTCTGTGGCTTGCCGCGCACGATGCGCGCGCCCGCGTGGGTGAGCCAGAGCTGCTCCTTCGCGCGGGTGACGCAGACGTAGAAGAGGCGCCGCTCCTGCTCGACCTCGTCGATCTCGCGGCCGTCGAGCGGAGCGCCGTCGGTGGCGCGCGTCTCCATGACGCGGGCGTGGGGCAAGAGCCCCTCTTCGAGCCCGACCGCGAACACGAAGCGGTACTCGAGCCCCTTGCTGCCGTGCATGGTCCCGAGCGTCACGCGCTCGGCCGCGTCGGCCTCGTCGGCGTCGGTCCGAAGCGTGAGCAGGCGGATGAACTGCGCGAGGGCGTCCTTCGAAGCCGGCCGATCGGCGGGCTTCATGTCGGCGAGCTTGGCCGCGCGCTTGCCGAAGATCCTGATGAGCAGCTCGACGCTCGCCCAGCGCCGCGCGAACGCCTTCACATTCGGGCCGGTCTCGCTCGAGATCTCGGCCTTGAGGGCGATGCGCTCGGCGAGGCTCTCGAGCACCGCGGGCATGGCGAGGCGCTCGACGTCGCCCTGAAGCTCCGCGACCAAGCGGGCGTACGCACGGCAGCCCTCGCGCGCGACGGCGGAGAGCTCGGGCACGGCGTGGCTCTTCTCGATCGCCTCGAACAGGCTGAGGTCGTGCAGCGTGGCGAACGCGCCGAGCTTCTCGAGGGCCGCATCGCCGACGCCGCGCGCGGGATAGTTGAGCGTGCGGCGCACCGCGAGCTCACTTCGGTGCGGCGCGACGGCGACGGTGAGATACGCGAGCACGTCCTTCACCTCTTTTCGCTCGAAGGTCTCGGTGCCGCCGTACACGCGAAACGGCACGCCGCGCGCGCGCAGCTCGCTCTCGAGCTCGGGAGCCTGCAGGTTCGAGCGGTAGAGGATGGCCACGTCGCGCGGCCGCACGTCCTCGCGTTCGCAGAGGCTCATCACTTGCTCGGCCACCCAGATCGCCTCGCTCGCTCCGTCGGGGAGGCTCACGAGCTTGACGCGGTCGCCGGCGCCTCGCGTCGCGCGCAGGGTCTTACCGTGCCGGCGCGAGCGGCTCGCCGCCAAGACGGCGTTCGCGACCTCGAGCACGGCCTCGCTCGAGCGGTAGTTCTGCTCGAGCCGCACGACGCGCGTGCCCGGAAAATG
>SXGR01302456.1_pt1 | contig 23010 bp, 18 predicted proteins | sample 3174711 | NCBI WGS metagenome assembly SXGR01 (sample SAMN11356860, study PRJNA531348) | freshwater metagenome | isolation source: freshwater sample F1-60 | place: China: Fuxian Lake, Yuxi | collected 2017-12-25 | reverse complement strand
GGGTGAGGACGCCGATGATGACTATGGCGTTGACTTCGAGGTGGATGATCTTGCCGACAATGGCGAAGACGCCCATCGTAATGAGCACGTCGTGTGCTAGCGGTATCACGGATGCCAGTGCGTATCGCCACGACGCAGGCACTGAGCGGAATGAATACATGATGTAGAGCATGACGAAACCAGACCCGACGAGCACCGCATAGATCGCTGTTCGGATTGTTTCCTTTGCAACCGCCGATCCGACGGTAGTTATTTCGATGATTTCGTAGCGATCAGGAAACCTGGATGTCAATTCGGCTTCGATAGTCGCCCGTCTGGCGTCTTCCGCGCCGGGCACATCGAGTTCCACAGTCCGTACGAAGTACTCACCACCGCCTGCGGACTGCACAACTGCCTCATCTCGACCCGCAGCAACGAATGCCTCCGCGATTGCCGCCCGGCCCGGGTCGTCTCCGGTGAAACGAAGAGTCATGCTGGAACCCGAGCTGAAGTCCACACCGAACTTCAGTCCGGGGTAGAAGAGCGCAACGACACTTGCCGCCATCAGGACGATTGAAAGGCCTATGAAATACCTGCGTTTGCCTACTACATCAATCATTTTGAGCCCCCTGCCGGGGCAGACGCCTCAATGGCCGTTTCATCGTTGACTGGCACGAACAGGTTCTGTTTCTTGCCAACTGGAGTACGTGCAACCAGCCGAAGCAGGATCCTGCTAACGGTTACCGACGTGAACATGCTCAACAGTGTGCCGATGCCAAGCGTGAGGGCGAACCCCTGCATCAGCCCAGTTCCCAGCCGGTCACCGAACCAGAACAGGACGCCCGCAGTGATGATCGTCGCGATGTTGCCGTCCCTGAACGAAGGCCATGAACGGTCAAACCCTTCCGCAAGCGCTGCCATCAGGGTACGGCCAGTACGCAACTCCTCCTTTGTACGTTCAGCGATCAGTACGTTGGCGTCGACGGCCCAGCCGAGCGACAGGATGAACCCCGCAGCCCCGGCGAGAGTCATGGTCACGGGAATTAGCTTGAAGATCGCCAGCGAAAGGGCCGTGAAAATGATGAGCGATACCGACGCCACGAGACCAGGCACGCGGTAGTACAGCGTCACGTATGCGAAAAGCAGAGCCAATCCAACGCCACCGGCGACAAGTGTCTTCTCCAACGAGTCCTTGCCGAGCGTCGCGTCGATGTTGCGCTCCTGGATCAGGTCCAGACCGACCGGCAGCGCACCGGACCTCAGCTGAATTGCGATTGTCCGTACGCGCTCTGCCGTGAAATCGGGGCCTTGGATGAACGCGCGTCCACCCGATATGCCCTGGCTCGCGGAAGGAGCGACAAGCTCTTCGCCGTCGAGGAATATCGCCAGCAGGTCGCCTGTCCTACTGATACGGTCGGTTACGTCGAAGAAGGCCTGTGCACCAACATCGTTGAAGACGATGGTGACGATTGGCGTGCCGATATTCGCCTGTGTGCCGGGGAACGCGTCGACAAGGTCTCCTGACTCGATTCCAGCAGGCTGCTCGGTGTAGTAGAGAGGGTCTGAGCACCGTAGCGTCGGCCACAAAGCATCAGGGACATCGACGAGTTCTACCGGTTTGATATCGGGACCGCATATGCGTTCGCGGAATTCGAGCTGAGCGGTCGAGCCGATAAGTTCCTTGGCCTCCTGGACGCCGCCTCCAACCGTCCAGGTGCCGATCCGATCCGCTGCCCCCAGCACATCGAGCTCACCCGCGGCGAGCAGCGCGTCGCGCAACTTCTCATCGTCTGAAAGAGTCGGATTCCCTTCAGCGTCTTCGCCACCGTCCTTAAGGCCCGCGATAACGATGTCGAACGTGCCCACAGCGGTCTCGGTCACCACCGCGTCCTCACGTACCGACTTTGCAGCGGCCTGTATGTCGGCGAGCGACGGTACTTTGAATTCAGGCGTGGCGGTTGCGGTAGCCGCTGGCGTGGCGGTTGCCTCAGGCGTCGGGGAGGCGGTCGCGGCCGCGTCGGGCGTGGCAAGCGGATCTGCTGTGGGCGCAATAACTGGGGTGGGTGTGGCAGGCGGGGTCGTCACGTATTCGACCGAAATCTTAGTCGGGAATGTTCTTTCTATGAGTTCACGAATCGCGTCCGCCTCGGACCGTTCAACGACCGCACCGGTGGCGTCGAGTCGTTCGGGCTTTAGCTCGTTGAAGCGCATGATAAACGCGCCCTGGTCGTTTCTCTCGACGGTAGCCTCGGGGTGGTTGCCCTCTGCGCGGAGTAGCGCTTCGAGGTTATCGATGGTGATTACCCCGGCAGAGATTCCGGACGTGATCGATGCCCCGGTAAGGCCCGGGAGCTGGATGACGATGCGGTCAACGCCCAGGGTGTTGACGAGGGGTTCGCCTACGCCAAACTCGTTGACGCGCTTCTCAATGATCCGCTTGACTCCTTCGAGGTCATCAGCGGTTACGGTCTGGCCTTCTTTCGGTACCGCCTTGTAGACAAGGTGAGTACCGCCCTGGAGATCGAGGCCGAGCGTCATTCCCAGGACGTTCTGAGACTCGCCGCGCTTGAATTCGCCGCCGAAAGCCTTGATGTTTACTTCAGGAATCACCAGAACGGCGACGGCAAGGCCGATTAGGATGGCGACGAGCGCCAATCCGCGTATATCTCTACCCAATCCTGAACTCCGGTCTTTGCCTATCGGCCTGAAGCAAACGCACCGCGGGAGCGGCGGAAGCGGTCAGACTGGTGGAAGTTTGGACGAACTATTCCTGTCCTGTTGCGATATGAGCACGCGTATGAATTCAGCGGCATCTTCGCGTGTCTGGACTTTCCCCTCTGCTTCAGCGCTCTGGAGCGCGGTCAGCAGTTCCCCTACTCTGCGCCCCTGATGCAGGCCGAATTCCTTCATTAATTCGTGCCCGTTCAAGAGCAAAAACGGCTTCGTCGCCATAGGCGTAACGAAGCCGTCTGCGAGTATAACACCTGCCACGCCGGCGAATCTTGACCAGTCCTTCATGTCGATTTCCGGTCCGCGGGCGGCAAGGTAGTCGGCTAGGCTGAGGAACAGAGTGTCTACGGCGACATCACCGAGGTCGCGCCAGTACCGGAACAGCGCCCGCGGGCTTGGCGGGACTCCGCCTTGTGTCGCTCCGATGTGCGACGGTCGCATATGGTGACGGACCACCTGGCTTACGTGTGTAACAGTCCGGCTGCTGCACCGAAGCCGCAGCAGCATCCCCCGTGCCATATCGGCGCCCGCCTCATCGTGCCCAAGGAAGCGCGTCCGGCCATCCGCGTCTACCGTCTTGTGGCGCGGCTTTGCGATGTCGTGGAGCAGTGCTGTGACCTTTAGTAACGTGGCGCGGGACTGTCCGTCCGAGACTACTTCATCGAAGTGCCCCTCAATCTCGCGTCGCCACGGAGCCATGCGAATGGTCAGATCGCTTTCGCCGGCGCGCCTGTCGATCAACGCCTCGGCCCTGCCGACCGAGTGCAACAGGTGCTCGAACACGTCCCAGTAGTGGTGCTCACGCGGCTGAGTTACGCCGCGCGTCTCCCTTATTTCGGGAAACACCACATCGAGGAGCCCCAGCGCGTCCAGCAGACGTAGTCCGCGCTCGGCAGGAGAATTTGCGAATACCGAGAACAGCTCGTCGCGCACGCGTTCAGGCGCCGTCGTCACCAGCGATGATGCATTCATTCGGATCATCGATTTGGTGCCCGGTTCGATCATGAACCCGAGCTGATTGGCGATCCGCGGGCCGCGGATCAGCCTGACGGGGTCGTCGAGCAAGTTCTGCCTTGAAATCGCCCGTAAGGTCCTCGACCTGAGGTCTGGTAACCCATTCATCGGGTCGATCAGCCTGGATTCCAGTCGGCGGATTTCCGAATTGGGGGGCACCGATGGACAGGCAAATAGGCCTGGCGGGCAGTCGGACACGTTCAGAGCAATCGCATTGATCGTGAAGTCGCGCCGTGCCAAGTCTGAGGTTAGAGTTCCGTCCCGGCCCGAGATATCGACCCAGCCCGAGCTATCGTCGGGTGGAACCAGCCTGAAATAACCTCTTGCGTCGTCAATGACGACGATGCGGGCACTTGTCGTCTCACCGAGGCACAGCGCGACCGCTTCTGCATCGTCGGCCACAACGATGTCCAGGTCGTCGGGGCACCGCCCTGAAAGCACGTCACGGACCGCGCCGCCGATCATATAGGCCTCGACAGCCTGCAACCTGAGCGATTCGACCACGGCCTCGAAGAGTTCCGCTGTCGGGCGACTCGGGGCCGCCGTCAAGTCTGCCTGCGAGTCTGACGCGAAGTGCCTGCCGACCTCTCGGCGGATTTCCGCTCGCTCGCGTCGATATCTACTGGAGTCGCGGGCTTGCGCGTGGGCTTTGCCACATTGGTGACTTGCACTCGATGCAGGTCGAAGGCGAGGTCTGAAGGCGAAGCATCGCGAGTCAGACCTGCAAGTCTCGCTTTCGCGATGAGTAGCTCGTTCCCGCTGGCAGGAATCTCGGCGGCGTAGCCATGTTTCGCAGTCTCGTGATCGGCGTGCACTTCGTACGTGACATCGTGTAGGTGCGGAGCGGACGCATCTACCGATGGGGTTGCGGTTGCATCGTCGGCTGAGGCGGCGTCGGCGGCAGGACGCTCCACTTTGCGGAGCTGCTCATGCGCGACCAAGTGGTCGACGTACAGGATGCCGTTGAGGTGGTCGACTTCGTGCTCAATGGCCTGGGCTAATAGCTCGTCCGCTGAGATCTGGAGCTTCGCCCCCCATTCATCGAGTGCGCGGGCTTTGATACTTACGCTCCGTGTGACAAGCCCCACGTAACCGGGCAGGCTCAGACAACCCTCGTCTATCTGTCGCTCACCGATGCGGCGCATTATCTCGGGATTGATCATGATGCGCGGGTCTTCGTCAGGCAACTGCAATACGATCAGGCGTTTCAGCACCCCGACCTGATTCGCGGCAAGGCCGACGCCGTGCGCATCCTGCATCGTGGCAATCATGTCCTTAGCCAGTTTGCGGATTGCGTCGTTAATGACCTTTATTTCTCGCGCCCGGCGCCTGAGCACAGGGTCGGGGGCGATGCGGATTTCCAAAAGTGGCATTCCTCTATTTTCGCATTTCGCTGGCTTGAAGTGGTGCTATGCGAGCGATACGGGGTCCACATCGGTCACCCAACCACGACCGGGGCGCAGGCGTTCGAGCAGCGACGATGGGTCTGGCCCTCGCAGGACGACCTGCCAACGCCACCTACCGCGCAATCGGTGTGGAAAACAGGGGGTAGGCCCGACCACTTCGACCGAGGTATCGCCCGTCGTCTCTCGTTCACGCCTGAGCGTCGCAGCGAACTCACGAGCAGTGCCTTCGGCAGTTGCTGCTTCAGGGTCGGAATACGTGAGTCGTATAAGCCTCGTGAACGGTGGGTAGGCGAACTTCGACCGCACTTGCAGTTCTTCCCTGTAAAACGCTTCATAGTCTTCGTTCAGCGACGCGGCCACGGCGTAGTGCTCCGGCTGAAACGTCTGGATGACCACTCGGCCTGCGCTCGTACCGCGCCCCGACCGTCCGGATGCCTGTACGAGCAGCTGGAACGTGCGCTCGGCGGCCCTGAAATCGGGGAGCGCCAGCGATATGTCCGCTGAGACGATTCCGACAAGTGTCACCGAGGGCACATCAAGGCCCTTCGCGACCATCTGCGTCCCTACCAAGACATTTGAGTCGCCGCGTTCGAACCGCTCCAGCAATCGCGTGTGGTCGGCAGCGGTCCTGGCGGTGTCACTATCCCAGCGGACTACACCAGCCTTTGGGAAATGCAAGTGCACGGCATCGGCCACGGCCTGGGTACCGGCGCCGACCCGCAGGACTTGTTTTCCCCGGCACGTAGGGCACGCGCGGCCCGCAGAAACCTGATAGCCGCAGTAGTGGCACATGAGGCGGCCTACGCCTGACTTCCGTTCGGCGCGGTGATACACGAGAGACGTGTCGCACCTTCGGCACCGGCGGACAGCGCCGCAATCGCGGCACTGGATGAACGAAGCCATGCCGCGGCGGTTGATGAACAGGACGACGCGGCCGCGGCCGTCGAGCGCTTCACCTATGGCGCCGAGAAGGGACCTGCTCAATACCTCTATATGCCCGGCGCGCAGCTCTTCGCGCATGTCGACCAGCTCTGTGCGCGGGCGTGCCGGCAGCAGGGCCGGCTGCGAGGCAACCGCAAGGCGGTACGGGAGGCGTATGAGCCGTAACTCACCGCGCTCAGCGCGTCGGAACGAGACGATATCCGGCGTCGCGCTGCCTAGGACCAGCGTCGTACTGCATTCGGCACAAAGCCGCTCCGCCACGTCTCTTGCGTTGTAGCGCGGTGCGGTGTCTGCCTGCTTGTAGGTCCACTCGTGCTCCTCGTCGATCACGACCAGCCCGAGGCTCTGAAGTGGCGCGAACACCGCGCTCCTTGATCCGAGCACTATGGGGTACTTTCCCTGCCGTATGAGGTACCACTGGTCGAATCGCTGCCTATCGGTCAGTCCTGAGTGTTGGAGCGCGACCTTGCCAGGAAACCTGGACGCGAACGTCCTGAGCATTTGCGGGGTCAGGCTTATTTCAGGGACGAGTACGATTGCCTGCTTCCCGGCCGCGATACAGGCCTCGACCGCTCTGACGTAGACTTCAGTCTTACCAGAACCTGTGACACCGAACAGCAGGAACCGGGCCGCCATCCCGCTCGCGATCGAGGCGACTATCGCCCCTGCCGCGCCGGACTGCTCGGGCGTCAGGTCGGGAGCAAACTGCTGCTGGACCCGGTACTGGGCGAGCGGGTCCTCGAAGACCGGCCTACGATCGATCGCGGCTGCCCCGGCCCCAACAACTGCGGCCAGCGCGGCTGCACCAAAACGCGCTACCAGCTCTTTGCGGCGCGCAGGAGAGTTGCCAGCGGTCATCCATTCGAGTAGTTCGCGCTTCCGCTGGCCGCGCGTCCCTGCGTTTATCGCTGCTAGCGCGGCGGCGTCAATTGACGGTTGCGACATGATCACGACTTCTTCGCTCTTCACGTGGGCGGGCGACTCGATCTCAGCTGCGGCTACCAGAACACCGCGCCGGATCAGACGGTCGACTATCACACGCCCGCCGGTACCCAGGCGGCGCACCATTCGGTCCTTTCTTGTTCGGGTGCCCTCCGGGACCAAGTCGAGCGCCCGCTGCTCTCCCGGCGTGAAATCTCGCACGTCCGCGCCCGGTTGAGCCAGCGTCAGCCAGTAACGGACTTGTCCGAGAGCACCGGGCGGAAGCATGACAGACGCTGCGTTGAAATACGTCGTCCGGTAGTAGGTCGCGATCCACCGGGCCGTGGCGATGCGTTCAGGCGCAAGGTAGGGGGCGTCGCTGATCTTAGACGCAACCTGGCGTGCCTCTGTCTCCGGTGCACGGTCCGTGCCACCGAAGACAATGCCGGGTTGGGCCTGAGCGCCAAATGGAACGATGACGAGGTCGCCGAGACCAAGCGACATCCCGGTGGGGACCAGGTACGTGAAGAGCCTGGCGCGGTCATCCGGAAAATCGACGGCGACTTCGACGTAGTGCGTATCCACAGTGGTTACCGAACTCGAGCCGAACAGTGAAAACACGGCGCGGACCGTGGGCGTCAACGACGGTCGTTACTGGATCGCACGCCACGCGCCGATGATAGCCGCGCTCAGCGCCAGCGGGCGGCCAGATGTCCTACTGCGAGATGACAGGAGACGCTTTACGCCTTCTCAGCTGGCGCGGCAGTGGGCTCGACAACCGGCGTCGCAGCCACAGGGGCCGGCGTTTCGGCTGGTTGGACTGCAGCTGTCGCCACCGTGTCGGTCGGGACAATTGCGTCGGTAGCAGCTTGAGCCCCCATGTCCGACGCGGACTTCTTCCCAGCGCCAGCTATCTCCAGCAGGCTCCGGCGCTCCTTGATTCTCGCCGCCCTGCCGGTTAGGCCGCGCAGGTAGTAGAGCCGTGCGCGACGAACGTCACCCTTCCGTACAACCTTCACGGATTCAAGCATGGGTGAGCAGATCGGGAAGATACGCTCGACGCCGACGCCATACGAGATACGGCGGACGATAAAGTTGGCGCCGGGAGCGGGGTTCTCGCCCTTGCTGTAGGAGCCCACAATCACGTTCCCCTGAAACGCCTGGACGCGCTCGCGTTCACCTTCGCGGATCTTGACGTTTACGGTGACGGTGTCGCCGGGGCGAAACGACTCAATAGATTCCTGCGGCTTTGCGCCGGAAAGGCTGCGGGCATTCATTTGGGAGGATCTCCAGAGCCTGTTAGGCCCCTGCGACACGACGCAATGAGGCGTCCAAACACCGTTCGCCTGCTGCTAAGCGCAGCCGACACCCAGCCGAGCTGGGCGCAAGGCAAGGACAGCCGCGGTTGAACCGAGGCAGTCTCGCAATATTAGCCCCTCTTACGTCGGTCTTCAACAGCTAACTGCCGGCGTATAGGAAAATCTCGGATGTCCGACCCGCCAGAGGCCGGCAAATTGCGACACGGATCCTGAACGAGTTCAGGATGACATGTTCTGGATACGCTCTAGGCCATCTCCCACGGGATCTTCACACCGGGGTGCTCCCTCGCGTATCGGGTCTGCCGGACAGCCATGTTCTCCTGGAGCTGCATAGATAGCCCGCCATCGACGACGAGGGCGTGGCCCGTAATGAACGAGGCGTCATCAGAACACAGGAAGGCTATCGACTTCGCGATGTCGTCCGGCACGCCCGTCTTCCGCAACGGGTACTGGTTGGCAAAGAACTCAAGTCCTCCGGGGTGCTTCTCCCAAAGCTTCGCCATGCCCTCCGTCACTATGTGCCCCGGACAGATCGCATTCACCCTGATGCCGTCAGGCCCGAAGTCGCACGCCATCTGCTTTGTCATTCCGATGACAGCGAATTTGCCCGTTTCGTAGACCAGGTAGTTCGCCGCTGCGAGCAGGCCATGCACCGACGAGATGTTGACGATGCTGCCGCGTTTGTTCTGCCTCATTACAGGTACCGCGTGCTTAGCGCCGAGGTAAAGAGCCTTGACGAGGACGTTCATACCCCAATCCCAGGCGTCCTCAGACACATCGACGGCAGAGCCGCCACCGTAGGCCGTGGGGTCCGATGCGGGAAAGGCGTTCTGCACAAGTATGTCCAGCCTGCCCCAGCGGTCGACTGCCGACTTGACCATGCGTTCGACGTCCTGTGACTTCCCGACATCGGCGTGCTGCGCCTCTGCAGAACCACCCGACTTTCTTATGCGGTCGACGTTCGACTTCGCACTTGCGTCGTTAATGTCGGCGACGAGCACCTTCGCACCGTCGGCGGCAAGAAGACGCGCAGCAGCGCCGCCGATGCCGCTTGCACCGCCTGTCACGATAGCAACCTGACCCTCACACCTGCCCATTGACATCTCCTTTTGATCTTATTGAACAGCGCTCGCGGCGCGGGGAGTTTTGGTGGCAGAGTACTCCGAGTAGCCTGCCGCCGAACAAAAGGGGAACTAACTTACCCCTCACCCTGGCCCTCTCCTTCAAGGGGAGACGGAGGGAATGAGCGATCCATCGCTCGCTCTGGCGGCAAGACACTCGCGAACCCACTCACAGTCCGTTGCTCGCTTGTTCGCCGGGGCGATTATGCGGCAAGTGATGAACACGTACCATGCCTCACGCGCTGCGGCGATCGATTTCGCGATCTTTCTGGTATTTCGTGGGAACTAACGGAATCCGTCGGGGTACGCGGCTTTCGGCAGTGACACTCGACGATTGTCCGCACCCGTTGCCAGATCGTCCGACGAGTCCGGTCACACGGCACGCAGAGGTCCACATAACGTGCGCCAGAATGAGCCCAGATTCCGGCCTGTGACACTATTGACACGGGCACAAAGGGTAGTGGTAGTCTCAGCCTCAGACACTAAATGTTGGGCTTGGCACGAGTCTCGCTCAGCTTCGCAACCCTCATTCCCCAGACGCCCGGACCATTCTCAACAGCGCGGCATGCCGCCTCGATGGATGTCCTCTCTCCCATGAGCTGCCCCTTCTGCGGAAACGACGAGTCGAAAGTCATCGACTCGCGCGAATCTTCTGACGGAATCCGTCGGCGCAGAGAGTGCATGCGATGCGAGCTCCGTTTCACCACCTACGAGCGGGTTCACACGACGCCGGTCATGGTGGCAAAGCGTGATGGGCGACGCGAGCCGTTCTCGAGAGAAAAGCTCGAGCGCAGCCTGCGACTGGCCTGCGCCAAGCGGCCGCTTGAGGCCGGGGCAGTCTCGAAGCTGGCGGCAGACATAGAGAACGAGTTGCAGAGGCTTGGCAAGGCGGAAATAGACAGCCAGGGGATCGGCGAGATGGCGATGGAACGGTTGCGGACGCTCGACCGGGTGGCGTACATCCGGTTTGCGTCTGTGTACCGGGACTTCCAGGACGCCGACAGCTTCGCCCGGGAAGTCGAGGCGCTGCAGAGCGCAGACACCGAGGCGAAGGCGAATAGCAGTCAGCTCGCGCTGATTCCGGACGGCGATTCCGAAACAGCAAAGAGAACCGGGCAAAAGCGCAGGAAACCGGTCGAATCACGGCCTCAGTGACATCTCTCGTATTGTGTCGGCAGTGAAGACAGCGGTTTTGGGATCGGACAAAGTCGAACTATACTGGAACTCCAATTATTCAGACCCAGAGGCGATAGATCATGGCAGCATCCCTGAACGGCCACAACGTCAAGAATAGCGCGCAGACGTCACAGGCTGGCGCATCACCGAAGGCCAAAACCGCCTTCACGATCACGCAGCCGACCGAAAACGCGCAGGTCGTCCTGAAGAAGCGGTACTTCCGCAAGGACGACAAGGGCGCGGTCATCGAGGACGCCGCGAAGATGTGGCGCAGAGTGGCCGACGCCCTGGCCGAGCCGGACCGCAAGTACGGGAAGTCGCCGGCGCAGGTCAAGGAGACCGCCGAGCAGTTCTACCGCGCCATGGCGTCGCTCGAATACCTGCCCAACTCGCCCACGATCATGAACGCCGGCACGGGCGCGGGCACGCTCTCTGCCTGCTTCGTCCTGCCACTCACCGACTCAATGGAAGGCATCATGGGCGCGGCGCATGACGCCGCAATGGTCCAGAAGTTTGGCGGCGGAACCGGCTTTGCGTTGTCCGAAATCAGACCGAAGGGTGCCCCCATCAAGACAACGCACGGTCGCGCCTGTGGGCCGATCGCCGTACTGCGCCACCTGTCGTCTGTCTCGACGCTCGTCACCCAGGGCGGGAAGCGCGACGGGGCGAACATGGCAGTGATGGACGTGCACCACCCGGACATTGAGGAGTTCATCAACTGCAAGTCGGTCGAGGGCCAGATCCACAACTTCAACATCTCGGTCGGCGCGTCCGACGAGTTCATGAAGGCGGTCGAGGCTGGCACAGACTACGCGCTGCGAGATCCGAAGTCGGGCGCAGAGGTAGGCCGCAAGGACGCGCGCGAACTGTTCAACAAGATCGTCATGGGCGCTTGGACCAACGGCGAGCCGGGCATGATCTTCCTCGACGAGGTCAACCGCAACAGCCCGGTGCTACACGTAGGCCGTATCACATCGACCAACCCTTGCGGTGAACAGCCGCTACTGCCGAACGAGTCGTGCAACCTGGGTTCGATCGACCTCTCGAAGTTCGTTACGGGCAAGCGGGCCACAGGCCTGATAGAGCGCGATGCGATCGCACCCGGCAAAGCGACGCCCGCTGGTATCCCAGGCTTCGACTGGGACCGCCTGGGCAAGATGGTGCGGCTGGCCGTCCACTTCTTGGACAACGTCATAGGCGCCAACAAGTACGCCGTGCCCGCGATCGAGGAGATGACCAACAACACGCGCAAGATCGGGCTGGGTGTCATGGGTTACGCCGACATGCTGATAGAGCTTGGCATCGCCTATGACTCCGAGGCGGGTATCGAAACAGGTCGCAACCTGATGCGCTTCATTAAGGAGCAGGCCGACGCGGCGTCTGCCGACCTCGCACGCGAGCGCGGGCCGTACCCGGCGTGGGAAGGCGGCGCTCCCCAGAAGCGCGGCGAAACGCCGATGCGCAACGCCTGCCGCCTGACCGTCGCGCCGACCGGCACGATCTCGATGATCGCCGGGTGTTCAAGCGGCATAGAGCCTGTGTTCTCGCTCGCGTTCCGGAAACACAACATCCTCGAAGGGCAGACGCTTTACTACGTCGACCGCAACTTCGAGCGCGTGGCACGCGAGCGCGGCTTCTACTCGGAACCCCTCATGGAGTTCCTGTCAGACGGCGGCTCGCTGCTGGAGCGCGACGATGTCCCGGCAGACGTGCGCCGCCTATTCCACGTCGCCTCGGACATTTCGCCTGAGAACCATGTCATGATGCAGGCGGCGTTCCAGGAGAGCACGGACTCCGGCATCTCGAAGACCATCAACTTCGCGAACTCTGCGACTGTCGAGGACGTCGAGAGCGCGTACATGCTTGCGTGGAAGACGCGCTGCAAGGGCATCACCGTGTACCGCTCCGGGTCTCGAGAGAAGGAAGTGCTGACGACCGGTCACGCGAAGAAGCCGACCGATGCAAAGCAAGAGTCGGCGGCGATCGAAGGGACCATCGTCTCCGAAACTCAGGATCCGGCAGCGGAAACCGAGACCACGATGATCCCGCAGTACGTCACGCCTCGGCAGCGACCCGATGTCATCACGGGCGTCACGCGCCGGATGCGTACGGGCCACGGCAACATGTACATAACGCTAAATGTAGACGAACACGGGCAGCCGTTCGAGGTGTTCGCGACGTCGGGCAAGGCCGGGTCGTGCGATCAGGCGTTGACCGAAGCGGTGACGCGCCTGGCGTCGCTGGCGATGCGCTCTGGGATCGACCCCGAAGAGATCGTGCGGCAGCTTCGCGGGATTACATGCCACCCGGCGTGGGACCAGGGCCAGCTTATTCAGTCCGGCCCCGACGCGATAGCCATATCGCTCGACAAGCAACTCAAAGCGCGGTTGCCTGCGCCCGAAACACTGAAGTCTGGTGAACACGGGCAGCTCGGTATGTTTGCCCGGCCTACAGCGAAAGAATTGGGCAGGCCAACTGCGACGGCTGTGCCGTTGATCAAGTCGCCGGTTGCAAGTCGCTCAGAAGTGGTTGGGCGAGACGAGGCAACCGGCTCTGCTGGCGCGGGTCGTGCTGAATCTGTCGAAGGACGCCGTATGCAAAAGCCTGATGCAATAGGCTTCGACGGCCTTTGCCCGGACTGCTCATCGCCGCTGGCCCACGAAGAGGGCTGCAAGAAGTGCTACAGCTGCGGCTACAGCAAGTGCTGAAATTGAGGTGTGCTCGACGACCCCTATCCTGACCTTCCCCCTGTGAGGTGGAAGGGACTCCGAGCGGGCGCGGCTATCTCAATTTGACGCTTGTCGTTCGCTGGTTCCGGCATGGCCTGATGCCGCGGCAATATCCACAACAGTCGATGACGCGATTCCCTCCACCTTTCAGGGGGAGGGTCAGGGTAGGGGTCGTCTGTCCCTGCGAATCTCAGGTACACGATCCAAAGCTTCCCCAATTCTGATCAACACCCCGTCCGTATTTGTCAATACATCACTATTCCAAAATCGCAGCACAACGTAGCCCGCTGCGTTCAGGCTGCTGTCCCGCAATGAGTCTCTGGTGGATTCGGCGTGCTGCCCGCCGTCGACTTCAATGACAAGCATCGCCTTTCGGCAGCAGAAGTCCACAATGTAGTCGCCAATCGCGAATTGTCGAACGAAGAAACGATTGCGTACTTGCCGTCCACGCAACCGCGACCATAGCGTGCGCTCTGCATTCGTCATGGTCTGACGCAGGCGGCGCGCACGAGCTACCTCTCGAACCCTGCTACTGTCGGCGGTCATCATGCGCTGTCTAGGCGACCCCTATCCTGACCTTCCCCATCTCAGGGGGAAGGAGCTGTCGCAAACCTTATTCTCACAGCCGACATCGGCGTCCCGATACTGCCCGACCATGATCTTGTTGTCCTCACGTTTCACCTTAAGACGACGTTGCTGATTGTCAGCGCCTGTTCGTCGTCCATGGCCATGGCGATCTGGTCAATGGTCACCTGTGACGGGTAGCCTAGGCTCGGCTCATACGTGACTTTGATTGAGTCGGCCTCGCGTCCGATCTGTTGTTTGATGAAGTCGAACACGCCTTCGATAGTCATGTAGCGAGTCGGGTCTGGAGGCCCCGCAAATTGCGCCGTGTCCTTGTACCGTACCGATTCGATCGCGCCGACCCTTACTGTGATGACCACCGGAGCGATGTACTCCGGCGGGCAGAAGCAGCCCCACCTCATTTCGAAATCGTAGTCGCCGCCGCTCTGCGCGACCCAGACCTTGCGCATGGCCTCGGCTTCGGCAGCAAGGACCGAGTAGTCACGGCCCAGGTACTTCATTGATGTGACCTGGAAGCCCATCTCCTCATCTGCCAGACGTTCGTCAAAGTCGATGAATGCCGATAGCGGGTGTCCGTCGGTCGGGTCGAATACTGCGGTGATGCTGGCTGCATCACGCTCCATGGCGTCGCGTACGAAGTCGAACAGGCCGAGCACTGTCCTGTATGAGGCAAGATCGGGCTCGCCGTCCGGGAGTTGCCAGCCTGGTTCCGGCGCGTAGACCGCTGACGTTATCGCGTCGTCCATCACAGTGATCCGCGCAGCCGTTGTCGTCTGAGGCGCACAGAAGCAGACCCACTTGAAGGTCATCTCGTATTCGCGACCACCACTCGCCATCCAGCGTCCGAATGCCTGGTCGAGTCGTCGCGACAGGTCCGCATCGATAGATGTTGGTGTCGAGGTTGGTTCTGCGGTCGGCGCGATGGTCGGAAACGGCGGTGGTGTGGCCACGACCACTGGCGTCCGCGTAGCCAGCACGGTAACCGTGGGCGAGGGCTGGCTCGAAGGCTCCGCCTCACACGCGGCTGCCACGAGGATCGCAATCGCAGTTAGGACCAATATGACTTTCAAACAGAACTCTCCGGTGCGCTGTCTATTTGCCACGGACTACGCGCTTATCCCGCGTCATAAAGTTAGACGTTCAACATATCGGGTTGGTTCCATCACCGCTTTCGAAGGCTATCCGCGGACGCGGCGCCATTTGCGCAGGCTTGCCATCTCTCGCGGGGGGTCCAAGTGTCGGCCGACCTCAACATAAGAGACTTCGGCAACGTAGATGTCGCCCCGCGAGTCTACTGCGACCGAGTGGGGCCAGAGAAACTGGTCGGCTGCCTCGCCGGGCAGTGGCGCGCCCAGCCGGTGAAGCCGCTTGCCGTCGCGAGTCCATATGCCGAGCGCGTGTCCGATGTTGGGCACGTCTTTCTGGACCTGCGGCGGCCCTTGTTCGGCAATGTACAAGTTCCTGTCGGCGCCCTTGCCGGCGAATACCGCTACAGCCTTGTGCACATGCCATTCGGTGACGTACTTGCCGTCCTGCGTGAACACCTGGACCCTGTGGTTTTCGCGGTCGCAGACGACGACTTTGTCGTTGAAAAGAGCAAGGTTGTGGGGCAGGCTGAACGTGCCCGGGTCGGTGCCGGGAGTGCCCCAGGACATGATGTGTTTGCCCCGCTTGTCCAGCCGGTGCACGCGCGAGTTGCCGTACCCGTCAGAGATGAAAATGTCGCCCGAGACCGGCGAAACGGCAACGTCTGTGGGTTTGTTGAACATCTTGCCGCTTTGCTTCGGAGCGGGTGTGCCGGTGCCGATGGTCAGGAGCACGCGGCCTTTCTTGTCGCACTTGTAGATGAAGCAGCCGACATCATCGACGAGCCACAGGTTGTCTTCATGGTCGATTGTGATGGCGTGCGGACGCTTGTAGCGGGAGCCGGCCCATCCGGTTACGGTCTGGCCATACGGGTCCTGCATTACACGGAAGCCGCCGTACGGGTCGTCGTTGCCCCACTTGTCGAGGAGTTTCCCGCCGGGACTGAATTTGAGGACAGGCCAGTTACCACGGTTGAAGACGAAGACGTTGTCTTCAGAGTCAACGGCAACCGCGGTCGCCTCGCGCAGCCAAATGCCGTGGGGCACCTGCGCCCAGCCCTCGACGGCTTCGTAAGCGGTGTTCTTGTCCGCCGGTTTTAGCACCATATTGGAGTTCTCATTAGTTGCGACCCTTGCTCGTGACCCTATCACTAAGAGTTGGAGTGGACTACCGGCAAGCTACTAGCACACGTCGTATACGATACTTCCGCATCGGAAGCATACGGAGGCACACGTTGGACGGCAAACCCTTACTGGCGATCACGATGGGCGACCCCTCGGGCATAGGCGCAGAGGTCATTGCAAAGGCTCTCAACAGGCGCGAGCTCTACGAGATTTGCCGACCGTTCGTCGTAGGCACTTTGAACGGCATGACGGCGGCTCTCGGGCAGATCGGCCCGCCCGACAAGGCCGTTCCCATCAAGTCGGCAGCCGAAGCGCAGTGCAGGCCGGGGATTGTTGAGGTCCTTAATGTCGACGGCTTTGAAAGCACTCGTTTCCCCGTAGGGAAGCACTCTGCGGAATCCGGCAAGGCGTCACACACCTGGGTGGAACGCGCCGCCCTGCTCTGCATAGAAAAGCAGGTGAGCGGGATGGTCACCGCGCCCGTTAACAAGGAGTCATGGCAGATGGCCGGGACCGGCGGCGATATTGGGCACCAGGAGGTGTTCAGGCGCATGACCGGCTCGCACTACGTGGCGACGATGCTTGTGTCCGGCACGTTACGGTGCATGCACCTGTCTACTCACAAGCCTCTCAAGGAAGCCTGCGCGTACGTCACGCGACAGAACGTGCTGCGCGCGATACGGCTGACCGACAAGCACTTCAAGGAATGGGGCTTCAAGTCACCGCGAATCGCGGTCGCAGCGCTCAACCCTCATGCAAGCGATAACGGCCTGATCGGGCGTGAGGACCTTGATGAGATCAAGCCGGCCGTGGACGATGCGAAGGCGGAGGCGATTAACGCAACCGGCCCGGTCCCCGCGGACTCTGTATTCAACCAGGCATTCGGCGGAAAGTATGACGTGGTCGTTGTCATGTACCACGACCAGGGTCACATCGCGATAAAGGTCCACGGGCTCGAAGAGAGTGTGAGCGTCAATCTGGGCCTGCCGTTCCTCCGGACGTCGGTCGATCACGGTACGGCGTTCGATATTGCGGGCAAGAACAAGGCGGATGCTAAGAGCATGGTTGAAGCGATCAAGCTCGCCGCTTCCCTAGCTGGAAAGTCCGCGCTTGCCAGCTAACTGGCTGGTTGCCCTCAGGTCGCTGATTGGCTGCGTTCGTATAATCTAAATTCATCGGGGGCATCGCGCCTGAGATAGCTGGCCGGTCCAATCTGTCTGGGAATCTAGAAAGACTCACCCATGCGGCTCGGATTCATAGGCGGCGGAGTGATGGCGGAAGCCATCATCTCTGGGATAACCGAGGCAAAGCTCGCCGCGACAATAACCGTCGGCGAACCTGACAAGTCGCGCCGTGATGCGCTTGCCAAACTCAAGGTGAAGGCGGTCGCAGCGAACGCCGAGGCAATGCGCGGCGCGGACATCGTCGTGCTTGCGGTAAAGCCACAGCAGTTCGACGCCGTCGCTGCTCAGATCAAGAAGTCCCTGTCGCCCGACCAGACTCTGCTGTCGATTATGGCCGGCGTGAAGTTGCACTCTATCGGGTTGAAGACCGGTCACCGCAGGCTGGTCCGAGTCATGCCGAACACGCCTGCACAGGTCCGGCAAGGCATTTCGGCGTGGACGGCATCTGCCGAGGTACCGCAAGAGCACCTGGATTTTGTACAGAAGATGCTGGGGGCGATAGGCGAAGAAGTCAGGTTCGCCGACGAGAAGTACGTGGACATGGCGACCGCGCTGAGCGCCAGCGGGCCTGCTTATGTATTCGTGTTCATAGAGGCACTGACCGACGCCGGCGTCTTGCTGGGCATGACGAACGCAGTCGCCCGCCAGCTTGCGGTCAAGACCGTGCTCGGTAGCGCTGCGCTTGCGAAGGAAACCGGCAAGCACCCCGCTGAACTCCGAAACATCGTGACATCACCCGGCGGTACGACTGCCGCCGGACTGCTTGCGCTCGAAGAGGGCGGCGTACGGTCTGCGGTGATAAACGCCGTGAAGGCTGCACACAAACGCGGTGAGGAGCTAGGGGCGCTAACAAAGTGAGTAGTGATGTCCTGCGCCTGATCGGAATCGTTCTCGAAATCTTCGCGTGGATGATCATTGCGCGGTCGTTGATGTCATGGTTCCCGAATGCCCGCGGCAACCCGATCGTGGATGCGCTCTTCGCTGTCACTGACCCAATACTCCTCCCGCTACAGAAGGTGATACCGCGGATCGGCATGATCGACATCAGCCCGATGATAGCGACTCTGGTGCTATTCGCGGTCGCTAGGACGCTGCAGTCAGCCGCGATCTAGCGTCGAAGTCGCTCACGCCGTCGATTTCTACGATCTTGTTGCGCGAAGTTAGCCCACCGATGACTCTGATGCGCGACTTCGGCACGCCGAGCATAGCTGCCATCACCTCTACGACGGCCTGATTGGCAGCGCCATCTACCGGGGCCGCTGTCACGCGGACTTTGAGCACGCCTCCTGCGTCGAAGCCCATCACCTGACTAGTCGAAGCTCGTGGACTGACGCGTAACGTGATCCGGCAGCTATGACCCTGACTGAATGTTGGCACTGACGCCTGCCCCGTCTGGACGTTCGGTCACGCGTGCGCCATCGCTCCGCCGTCGATGAACACGGTCTGTCCTGTTACAAACCCGGAGGCGTCCGATGCCAGGTAAATCATCAGCCCCATGTAGTCGTCCGGGTGGCCTTTTGACCGGAGCGGCAGAAACCGTACCAGGCGTTCCTTCTGCTGTTCATCCAGAGGACGGCGTTCCGTATCGACCCAGCCGTAGCCGATACCGTTCACACGCACACCTACAGACGCCCACTCGAGCGCCAGAGATTGCACCATAGAATCGAGCGCCGCCTGTGACATGCCAAACGCGGAGCCGTTGACAAGCCCACGACGTGCGAGTCCCGATACGAACGTGATGAGATGCCCGCGTTTCTGCCCCGCCATGTGAGCGCCTACAACTCGGCACCACCGGTAGACAGTACCCGTGTGTAAGGCCATGCCATCGGTAAACGTCTGGTCGCTAACTTCCGAAGCCGGCGCGTACGACGGCGTATGAGGGAGGTTAATGAGCACGTCGAGCCGACCGTATTTATGGAGGACCGACCGCACTCCGGCCTCGACGGCCCCCTGGTAGCTAAACGGACCCTGGACGACCATCGAAACAGCGGACTGATCTACTCCGGACGCGGCATCGGGCGAACCGTTCGCCAGTACAACGGTCGCCCCTACGCCTTCTAGCGCGGCCACGGCCGACCTCGCCCAACCCGGCGCGCCCGCATGGACGATGGCTACCTTGCCGGATAGCGGCCCAGTATCCAACTTTGCGCTTTACCCTTTCCCTACCGGCGCGTAGCCCGTTGGTGCGTACCCGCCCGCGAGTCCTCCGCCGTCTATTACGAAGACCTCGCCGGTCATGTAATTCGATGAATCGGAGGCCAGCCAGACGACCAGCGGGCCCAACTCAGACGGATTGCCTACCCGACCGACCGGCACAAACTCCGCCGACGGCAACGCCATCGGGCTGGCCGCTGTTCCTTCAGTCGGGAAGTATCCGGGCACGATGCAGTTCGCCGTAACGCCCGACCGGCCCAGGCTCACGGCGAGTGACCTTGTCAGCTGTAGTACCGCGCCTTTAGCGCACGCGTACATGTAGTTGTCGCGTGCGCCGCGTAGTCCCAGTCCAGAGGAGACGTTAATTATCTTTCCGCGCCCACGGTCGGACATCGACTTTGCAATTGCGCGTGAACAGAAAAAGGCAGGGTCCAGGATCCCAGAGATTCCTGAACGCCAATCAGAATCGGTGACATCCCAGATCGCTTTGCCGCCCTGCCCGGCGACAAGCCCGGCGTTATTCACAAGGATGTCGACCGGCCCAAGCTCGGCGGCGACCCTATCGAATGCCGCGTTTACGCGCGATCCGTCGGTGAGGTCCGCGGTGACGGCCAGACCGCGTCGTCCCATCGCCGCGACCTGAGCCATCGCCGCTTCAAGGGGCGCGATGCGCCTGCCCAACACGGCTATGTCTGCCCCCGCGCGCGCAAGCGCAAGCGCCATGGCGAGTCCTAGCCCGCCTCCGCCGCCAGTAACAACCGCCACCTTGCCGGTCAGATCGAACATTGGCCTGTTATCAGTCTGAATCATTCGGATCCCGGAATCGCTCGCGCAGCAGAGACGCTCGGATGCTCACCGCGACGCTTGCAGGGTAACCTCTCCCGCAGACACGGGCCACAAGTCGCCGTGAACATCTCTAACGAGCAACCGGCCAGCCTCATCGACGCCTTCAGCACGGCCATGAATGGCCTGACTAGCACGAGCATCCGCCCTGAACACCACTGTCACGTCGGTGCCTATCGTTTCTAGCTTCGATGACCATTCAGGCACCAGGCTCTCGCCAGAATCCAGTTCTCGGTACAGGCGGTCGCAGTGACCTAGCAACGACTTAAACGTTTCCAGCCGGGAAACTGTCCGGCCGACAATTTCGGCGAGGCTTGTCGCGTCGATACCCGAACTTCGGGCCGCGACAGAGTCCAGGTTCACGTTGAGGCCGATCCCTACTACCACTATGAGATCGCCCCCTACCTGGTACGACTCGGCGAGCACTCCACAAAGTTTCCTGCCGCCATACCGGACATCGTTGGGCCATTTTAGGGTCGCCTCTACGCCTCCCACGTCATGGGTGGCCCGCGCCGCCGCGAGCGACGCGAGCATCAGCAACTGGGCCGCCACCGACGGGCGCGGGCGTAGCGCGATGGACAGGAGTAAGTCCTGACCAGGTACTGATACCCACTGACGACCGTGCCTGCCGCGCCCGGCGGACTGGCTGTCGGCGATCACAACTAATCCGCCTGATGCTCCCTCTCGGGCCAGCCTCGCAGCTTCGTTCATGGTTGAACTGAGAACGGTGTAGTGCCTGATTTCGCAGCCAACCGTAGAGCCAGCCCGCCGTCCGGCCGCCTCGAATTCAGACCCGGTCAGTCTGTTTGGGGCTGGTCCGCGGTCAGTGGTCACGCTATTCACCGGCGTATCGGGGCATCAGGCAGGCACGCACTGAGGACGCCGAAAGCCTGGCCCTGCCGCTGAGTGGCTGCCCACAGCGCGATTCCGTGTCTTGTCCAGTCAATGTCGCCCCGACCTGAAATAACCTTTGGCTAGTAGGTGTCCCGGCTTCCGGCAGGCCTGCCGATAACTTGCCGGTTCAGCACCCGAATACTATCCCTACCACCTGAGGAAGCACCGAATGTCTGACAGCAAGACCTCACGCAAGGCCAGCATACTCGACATGTTGACTTCGGTACCGAGCGACAGCCCATCGGCTGAAGCGGTCTGGCGGCAGGCGCTACTTCTTCGTGAACTTGCGAAGGACGATCGTACAGCGTCTCGAGAACGTCGGGCAGAGGCAGTCGCTGCGCGGTCTCAGGCCGAAAGCGATGCCATCACTGCGACGCGACAGGTGTGCGCCGAACTCCAGGCCCAGGCCCGGCTCAAACTCCAGCAGGCCGAAGATGCGTTGGCGCATGCCGAGCGCGTCAAGGCTGAGTCGGATTCGAAAGCCCAGCGTATGGTCGACGAATCGAAGGCCAGATTGGAACAGGCACAGGTCGTGAAGCGGGAAGCCGACGCCTACTCAGAGGAAATCCGCGCTGGCGCAAAGGCCGCGGCCGATGCACTACTGGCCCAGGCGCGTGCCGGGTCGCAGGAGATCGTCAACCGGATGCGGCACGAGACTGCAGAGGAGATCAGGCGCGTACTCGCTGACGTCGAGGTTGCCCGATCTGCGGCTGAGGATGAGTTGGAGACGCAGCGGATACTCAGTGACACTGCCCGCATCAGAGCCTTTTCGAAGAAGATAGTCCCGGGCTCCGATGATGAAAGCGATACCGGTACGGACGACGGCGAAAAGATTGTGCCTTTCTCGGAAAGTGACGACGCTCAGTCCGAACCGGAAACGAAGACCTCTCGCCCTGTCGCACGCAAGCAACGCAAGCCGTATTGGGGCCACCCGGCAGACAAGGCACAGAAGCGCCGCAAGATCCGCCGTGTAGCCTAGCCGTCGCTGAATGGCAACCGCCCGACACATGGGTGCCCACCGATCGGGAGAATCTGCCCCAAAACACAAGCCCGCCGGGGGCCGGTCCCGACGGGCTTAGACTACCCGGGCATGTCATGCGGGCTGGCGTGAGCCCGGGCATTGATAAGCATCGCCTGCCTGTCGCGGTCTACCAGCCCTTTACGCCGGTGGGGTTGGCCATGCGACCGCGCGCGCCCAACTGGTGCCGCAGGAACGGCGGTATGTCCAGATTCTGACCGCTTGTGAGTGCGGCCTGGACCGCTTCTTTCGCTACCTGTCGAGCGTCTTCCGCCTGTGCGGATGAGAAGCCGGTCGCGATGACGGTCATTTTTACTTCGTTCTCCATCTTCTGGTCCTGCGTCGTGCCGAAGATGATGTTGGCCTCGGGGTCGGCGACCCGGTGCAATACCTCGGACGCTTCGTTGACTTCCTGAAGTGTCAGGTCCTGGCCACCGGTGATGTTGAAAATGATGCCCTTGGCGCCGTCGATCGATACCTCGAGCAGTGGGCTCGCGATCGCCGATTCTGCGGCCATGATGGCGCGCTCCGGGCCAGTGCCATGGCCGATGGCCATCCACGCAGGCCCGGCGTTTTTCATAATGGCCTTCACGTCTGCAAAGTCCAGGTTGATCTCTCCCGGGAGCAGGATTAGTTCTGCGATTGCCTGGACGCCCTGCTGGAGTACATCGTCGGCCATCCGGAACGACATCTCCATCGAAAGGCGTTCGGTTGCCATGGCGACGAGGCGGTCATTGGGGATGACGATCAGCGTGTCGACTACGGACTGTAGCTTGGCAATTCCG
>SXGR01385770.1_pt1 | contig 23015 bp, 19 predicted proteins | sample 3174711 | NCBI WGS metagenome assembly SXGR01 (sample SAMN11356860, study PRJNA531348) | freshwater metagenome | isolation source: freshwater sample F1-60 | place: China: Fuxian Lake, Yuxi | collected 2017-12-25 | reverse complement strand
TCGCCGCGGTTGGCGATGAGGATCTTGTTCATGCTCGGAAGCCCGCGCTCAGCTGACCTTCACGCGGAAGAGAGGCTGGCCGAATTCGACCGAGGTGCCGTTGGCGACGAGGCACTCGACCACCGTGCCGGAGATTTCCGACTGGATCTCGTTCATCACCTTCATGGCTTCGATGATGCAGACGACGGAGTCGGCCTTGATCGGGGAGCCTACGGTGACGAAGGGCGGGTTCTCAGGGGAAGGGGTGGCGTAGAAGGTGCCGACCATCGGGGAGGTGACCAGCTTGATGCTGGGGTCCGAGGCGGCGGGGGTGGTCGGGACGGGGGCAGCCGAGGCCACCGGGGCCGGAGCCGCCGCCACGGGGGCGGGAGCGGCCGCCACGGGGGCGGCCGGGGCTGCGACCGGAGCACGACCAGGGAGGTCGCGCTTGATGCGTAGTTTGAAGTCCTGGTCCTGGATTTCGAATTCGGACAGGTCCGACTTCTTCATCAAATCCACGACTTGTTTGATCTTAATTAGGTCCAAGGTGTTGTCCTCCGTGAGGGGTGCGCCTATCTGATACAGGGTATCAGGGGGGCAAATCAACCCCTCATTCAGAAATCGAGGCAGGTATTTTACCTAAGTCGTTATCCTTCTTAGGTTTAATGATATCTTTAAGGGTCCTAAGAGCGGTGGTCTTAGGTTGGGAAACCGGCCCCTCCAGCCTGATTTTCGTGAGGCTGACCAAGGCACGGTTTAGGTTGATCATGTCAAGGGGGTTAAATCCCTGTTTCCGGGGCAAGGAGAAGTCCCCCTCGAAGAGCACCGTGGAGGCCCGGAGGTCCATTTCGCCGGCCAGGTCCAGCCGCGCCTGCGGGCCGGTGATCGCCATGTCGGGGAAGTAGGCCTTGCCGCCGGTGCAGCCGAAGGTGCCGCGGGCTTGGTTGAGCTCATAGGTCGTCGCGCCCACCCCCAGGGTCTCCAGCAATCCGGAAACACCCCCGAGCAGACGCACTTTCTTCAGCCCAGGATCGGTGAGCGCGTAGGTGCCGCGGCCGTGGAGCGAGCGGAGGTCGGCGACATCGACTTCCCCGGTGAAGCCCAGGTCGAGCCGGCCCTGGCCGGCGGGCGCCCGCGCCGGAGCATCGGCGGCGGATATCAGCTGCCCAACCTGGACCGGGTCGCATCCCTGCAAGGAAAGACGAAGCTTGGCGCGGCGCAAAGGGTCGCCTTCCAAGGTCAGTTCCGCCTGGCCGGCCGCCAATCCGAGGCGCGCTTCGATCCGCATGCGCTCCGGAAGCGTGGTCGTCTCCGCCCGCAGGTCTCTTCCTGGCACGCCCCAAGCCGTGAACTCGCCCGCGCACTCCAGGGTCGTCCGGATCTCCAGGCCGGCTTGACCGGGTTCGAGGCGCAGGCCGAGACGCCGGGTCGGCGGCAGGTCTAGTCCGCGGAGGGCCTCGCCGAATTCCTTGCCCCCGCAGCGGGCCGCCACCCACGGCCGCAGGTCGCCGTCGAGTCGTACGACCGGACCGGCGAGCGCGACAGGTTTGCTCCAGTCCCAGTCCGCCGTGCCGTCCGCGGAGCCGTCGGCCGCCGAGTCGCCGCCTTGCAGCCCGTGCAGGCCGATATGCGTGCGGCGCGCGTCGGCGGCGACCGACACTTCGACCCGCCGGAACGGCGCACCCATGAAGTCGAAACGTCGCAGCAGCACGCGCCCTTTCGTCATGCTTTCCCGGGCGCCCCAGCGTCCGTCGACGTCGATGAAGGCGTAGGGGTTCTCCCGTACGAGGAAGAGACGCCACAGCGAGACCCACCAGTCACCGAGCACCCCGTCCAGGCTGGCCGGGGCGAGTTCTCCGCGGAGGCGGAGAGAGAACGCGCCGCCCGCCGCCAGCGCGCAGTCGGCCTCGCCTGTCACCGAGGCCAGCCGGAGCTCGCGCAGCCGGAGCTGCGCGTCCGTCCGCCCGGCCGCGTAATCGAAGCGGGCGCGCAAGGGCAGGTCGGCGTCGGGCGAGATGGCGTCCGCCGAAAGCCCCAGCCCGCGGAATCCGCTGAGCGCCAGTTCGCCGCTCGCCGTGGCCGGCTCGCCGGCGGCGGTCAGCATCAGTTCGCCGTCGCGAAGGAGAAGCTCGCCGCGCAGCTCGACCGCGGCGCGCCGCAGCGCCCCGGCGACGACCGGCGCCGCGCTGATCTCATCGCCCGACATGACGGCGTGGCCGAGCCGGGCCCGGATGCGCCCGTCCGCCAGGCGTTCGACCGATCCCTCGGCGAAGGAGGCCCGCGACTGGATCCGCAGCGCGATGCTTCCGCCGCGACGGGGGTCGCCGGCGAAGCGCGCGACGACGCGCGGGAGCTCGAGGTCGGCCCCGCGGACGTCCGCGAGGGAGATTTCCGCGCCGTTTTCGTCGGCTCGCAGTTCGCAACGGGCGGCCGACCAGCGGGCCCACGAGATGGCGCGTGCCTCCGCGGTCAGCCGCCAGGCCCCGAGGTGGCCGGCGGGCGACACTTGCGCGGAGCCCCGCAGCCCGAGCCCCTGGGCCTGGATGAGGCCGACCTGCTCTCCCGCCCAATCGTCGCCGAGCAGCGCCTGCGCCGAGATCTCCGCTCCGCCGTCGCCGCGGCCTGCGCAGACGACCGACACGGTGGCTCCGCCCGAACGTTCGGCGACGTCCATCGCCTGTTCGATCGCTCCCAGCGCGTGGGCGAGCAGGCGCGCGGGGGGCTCGTCCGCGCCCTCTTCGTCGTCGTCGGCGACAAACAGGTCCGCGGGTGCTTCGCCCCGGAGATGGCAGGTGATCTTGCCGCCGCGCGCCTGCGCGAGGCGCACGGTCATCCAGCGTCCCTCGCGGGCGAGGTCGACCGCGAGTTCGTCGACGAGCTGGCGGCGGGCTCCGCCGCGGGCCACCGACGCCGGACACCAGAGACGCCCCCGGCTCAGGCGCAGCCGGGTGACGGCGAACTCACCCGCGAGGAGCCGGCCGGGATGCAGCGCGAGCTCCGCCCGCCCGGCGGCGAACACGTCTTCGCTCAGCCCGTCGACGGAAAGGGCGAGGTCGTCCGCCGCCAGCGTCAGGTCCGGCAGGATCCACAGCGCGCGCGCCCGCAGGCCGATGCCCTCGGCCGCGAGCGCGGCGGTGACGCGCTCGGCGAGGAAATCAGGCAGTCGCGCCGGCCGGTCGAGCTGCGCCAGCCAGACAAGTCCGAGCTGCACCGGCAGGAGGAACAGGAGGCAGGTGTTCGTCAGGCCGCGGAGGAAACGGCGGAGCGGTGAGCTGGCCGGCTTCGGTCTCATCGCCCGGGTTCGGACAGAAGCGGGATCAGCAAGGCGGCGAGGGCGGGCTCGAGGATGAAATCGTCGTCATCGGCTTCGTCGCGGACCAGCAAGGCCCGGTCGTTGAGCGGCGCCGAACAGAGGTAGGTGCGGATGGTCTCGCTGGCCGCGCCGACGCCGCTGGCGGCCTGGTCCGTGATGCGCAGTTCGTAGCGCCAGTCGCCGGCCCCGACATCGCGTCCGGGGAACTCCGCGGCGCGGACTTCGGCCAGGGCCAGCGCCAGGCGGCGGGCGCTGGCGGCGTCAAGGCGGCCGGTGCCGGCCCAATTGCCATCCGGTCCGAGGCGTGCTTCGCCCAGTATCTTCCCGTCAGGTCGGGCGGCGATGCGCAGCCCGCTGACGCGCGCGCCCTGCGGCAGCGCGGCCACGGCGCGTCGGCGCCAGGCCTGCGGTTCCACGTTCTGCTGGCCGCCGTCGAGGAGCGAGACATCGCAGGTGAGCGCGAGCGGCGAGCCTTTGGCCACGACCACGCGGGTCGAAGCGCCTTTGGCGGGGTCGTCGGCGAAAGCGAGGTGGATGCGGTCCGGGCCGAATTCGAGCTCCACGCTCGCGGCATTGGACGGCATCGTCGCCGGGGCGGGCGCGACGGCGGGCGGCGCCGGTTCGCCGGGCGCCGTCGGCGCGCGCCGTTGGGCCCGCAGGCGGGCGAGCCCGTCCAGGAAGCGTCCGACGATGCGGGCGTCGGCTTCGCGGCGGCGGGTCGCCGTCGAGCCGGGCGCGACAGGGATCTCCCAGCGGGCTTCGGCGCCGGCCCCTTCGAGCCGATGCAGCGTGATGGAGCGTCCGCCGGCCGAGACCGTGAAGCCGGTGACCAAGGCCGGATCGAAGTCGGCCGGTCGGGAATCCGCGAGCATCTCGCGCGCCGCGGCCCAATCGCGCAGATCCCGGGCCTCGACGAGGAAGACGGAGGGATTGTTCTCGAGCTTGGCGCACCGCAGGTGCGGTTGGCCCGGCGGCGGGCCGCCGACGAGGAGCACCTGGCGGCGGGCGTTGCCTTCGAGGGCGATACGCAGCGACGGGCTCGCGAGTCCGGCGGCTTCGTCGCTCATCTCGACGAAACGGCTGGCGCGCAGGTTGGCCAGGTCGGCGACGGCGCGCGCGGTCGCGTCCGCGTCGGCGAGCGCGTCGTAGGGGCTTTCGAAGCGCCATTCGGGCGTCTGCACGCGCCGGCCGATCCGCGGCCGGGCCTCGGAAGTGAGCGCGGTCACGACCTCGCCGTCGGCCGTGCGTTGGCGCACCGACACGGCGCGGGCCTCGAAGTCGGCGATCTCGAAGATCTTGTCCACCCGGTAGCTTTCGGGCCGGGCGCCGAGGGCGGCGGCCATCGCGTCGGGAAGCGGCACGATGCGCCTGCCGTCGGCGGTCAGGAGGAAATGGTGACGTGTCGAGGGCTGCACGCCGACGCGGACTTCGGCCGCGGTTCCGGTCTCCGCGGCCACCTTCAGCGTCCACCTCGGCGGATCGAGTCCGTAGTCCTTGAGGTTCGCGCCGTTGGCGAGCGCCTCCGCGACGTCGAAGCCGCTCTCCGGGCTCACGAAACGGAGTTCATCGAGCAGTCGTTGCACCGCCCACACGTTGGCGGCCCAGTCGAAGGGTTCGGCGACCCACCACCCGGAAGTCCGGTGTTCCAGCACCAGCCGGGCCGGGCCTTCGGTGAGCGTGATCCGACCCGGGTCGGGCGGGAACAGCTGGGTCTGGCTCGCCGCCGCAGGCTGATGCCCTGACGTGGCCCGCCAGACGAGACCGAAGGCGATCAGGTTGGCGACGAGCAGGAAGACGGTGGTGCGGGAGATCCGCATGGGCACGTCAACTTCTGCGCCGCCATACGGAAACCGCAAGCCCGACCGCAAGCACGGCGAGCGGGACCAGGGCGAAGCGCAGCGCCAGCGCCCAGAAGTCGGCCGCCGTGGCGACGAGCTGGAAATCTCCTTCGCCGCGCGGAGGGAGGGACACGGCCCGGTCGCGGTCGCTGAGCCAGGCCGCCGCCTGCGTGAGGAAGGCCCGGTTGCCGCCGCGGTCGAGGCGCTGGTTGGCCGCGATCTCGGACGTTCCGACCACCACGAGCCGGCCGCCCGCGCCGCCGACGCCTTGCCGGATGCCGGTGGCCCGCTCGGCGGCCGCGATCAGGCAGACCGGGGCCGCCTGATCGCGGTCGGCGTCGAAGCGGACCGGCTGACGCGCCGGCTCCGCCTCGCCCCAGGCGGCGTCCGAACCGAACACGAGCTGCCACACGCCCAGGGTGCTGTCCGGCGCGCTGCCTTCGTCGAAGCGCGCGGGCCGCAGGCGGGCGGCCACCAGCGGAAGGTTCTGCTCTTTGAGCACTTTCGTCAGCGGATGCTCCTTGGCTTCGAAGCGGGCGAGCACGACGTCGCCGTCGGTGGTGCGACGGGCCGGGTCGGGCTCCTGCAGCTCGGCGTCCGGAGAGAACACGCCCCATTCGGCCAGCGTCGGCTCGAGGCCATGGTTCCGTCCCGGGTCGAGCAGGGCGAGCACGCGCCCGTTGCGTTCGTAGAGGTATTTGCGGAGCCGGTCGTTCTCCTGCCCGGAGAACGGCGTGACCGGCCCGGCGATCAGCACCAAGGCGGCGTCGCGCGGCACTTCGCCGGTCGTCGCCAGATCGAGCTGGCGCACGTCGAAGTTGCGGTTGCGCAGCTGACGGGAGAGCAGGGAAAGGCCGCGCACGGGCGAAGCGTCGTCGAGGCCGAGCTCGCCGTGACCCTTGGTCACATAGCACACCGCGGCCTTTTCTTCGGTGACCTCGATGAGCGCCGAGGTGACGGCTTCTTCCCCGCGGAAGGCGCCGTCCTTGGTGACGAACTCCCGGTAAGCCAGGTATTTCGCCCGCGCGCCGCAGGTGAGGATGAGCGCGACGCCCGCGTCGGGCGCCCCATGCCGGCCGGCGAGCTCCGACAGGAGCGGGGCGTTGCGGCCGCCGCCGGCGAGTTCGACCGACAGCCAGGCGGGGCCGCCTCGTCCCGCCTCGACGACGTAAGCGTCGAGGAGCTTGAGCACTCGGCCCCGCAGCAGCTGGGCCGCTTCGCCCGTCTCATTGGTCAGCACCACGGCCTTGACCCAGCCCCGGTTGCGCCCGGCGCCGACGGGGCTCCGGCGGCCGGCGGCGCGCACCGTCTCGACCGACTCGGGCGCGAGCGTGTGGCGGCGGTCCGCGGAGATGTCCTGGCGGAGGCGGAATTCCGGCAGCGCCGCGAGGTAGTTCACGACGACGGCGAGGGCCACCGCCAGCAAGGCCTGCGTCAGCCGGTTCAGGCGGCGGATCGGGCGGACGGAGCCGAAGTCATCGCGAGGCGGGGCCATGTCATTCCTGTCCCTCCACGGCCAGCACGGCGAGGCCCAGGCAGAGCAACGTCCCCGTGCCGTACAGCACGATGGGCCGCGAATCGAGGATGCCGTCGGCGAAATCCTGCAGGTGCCCGAACGTGCGCAGGTGCGCGGCGGGCTCGCGCATCCAGCCGAGCCATTCCCAGCTTTCGATCGGCAGCGTCTCCATCGCGCCCCCCGCGGCGGTGAGCGCGAGGAGGCAGATGAACGCGAGGAGCGCGGCGAGCGCGGCCGAGCGCGTGACGCAGCTGCAAAGGATGCCGACGGCGGCGTGCAGGAGGCCGCTCCCCGCGATGAAGCAGAGGCCGCCCCACAGCGCCGCCGGATCGCCCAGCCGCGTCGCGTCGGGCCCGCCGAGCCGCTGGGCCGCGAGGACGGGGAAGGCGGTGAAGAGCAGCCAGAAGACGACCCAGACCGTCCACACCGAGAGGAATTTCGCCCAGACGACGGCGGCCGCGCTGGCCGGCGTCGTGAGCAAGGCGGCGAGCGTGCCGGAGCGACGTTCCTCGGCGAAGGTGCGCATGGTCAGCAGCGGCAGCACGCAGAGCAGCGGCAGCCAGAAGAACCAGAGGGTGGCCTCGACGGGCGTGCGCGCGTTGGGCGCGCGGGTGGCGTCGACCAGCGCGAAGAAGTGGATGCCGCCCATGAGCGCGAGGAAGAGGCCGCCGGCCGCCCAGGTGTTCCAGGACAGCGCGGCGCTGCGTAGCTCGTGCGCGAGCAGGGTGCGGAAGTGTCGCATCAGGGACGGCGGCCCTCCCCGGGGGCGCGGCGGGTGGCGGCGAGGAAGATCTCCTCCAGGCCGAAGCGTTCCTCGGCGATCTCCCGCAGGGCGATCCCGGCGGCGACGAGGGAGCCCGCGAGCGTCTCGCGGGCGGGGGAGGCGGGCGGGAGCGTGACGCGGTAGGAGCGCCAGCCGTCGGTCTCGCCGAGGAACGTCACTTCGGCGGCGGGGTCCGCCGCGCGGCAGGCGGCGAGCATCGCGGGCGCGTCCGCGCGGGTGGCCACGGAGAAGGCGAGCGCGGGCAGCAGTTCGCGTCGGAGCTCCTCGGTGCGGCCCTGCGCCACGAGCCGCCCGCGGTTGATGATGACGACCTTGTCGCAGACCTGCTCGACCTCGTGGAGGATGTGGCTCGAGATGAGCACCGCCATCTTGCCGCGGAGCGAGCGGATGAGCTCGCGGATGCCGAGGATCTGGTGAGGGTCGAGGCCGATGGTCGGTTCGTCGAGGATGACGACGCGGGGCTCGGCGAGGAGCGCGTCCGCGATGCCTACGCGCTGGCGGAAGCCCTTGGAGAGCTGGCCGATGAGGCGGCCGGAGGCCCGTCGGGTGAGGTCGCAGTCCTCCATCACGCGGCGCACGCGCGCGCCGACCTGGTCGGGGGCGACGTCCTTGAGGCGGGCGCGCAGGTTGAGGTATTCCTCGACGCGCAGGTCCTCCGGCAGGGGATTGTTCTCCGGCATGTACGCCAGATGCCGCTTGGCGCCGGCGGGATCGAGCGCCACCGACACGCCCCAGATCGAGGCGCGTCCGGAGGTCCCCGCCATCGTCCCGGAGAGGATGCGCATGGTGGTCGACTTGCCCGCCCCGTTGGGCCCCAGGAAGCCGACGATTTCGCCGGGGGCGACGGAAAAACTGAGGTCCTCCACCGCGGTCAGGGAGCCGTAGCGCTTGGTGAGCTTCTCGGCGACGACGGCGGCTTCCGGCGAGGGCGCGTCATCGTTCATGGGTGGGCTCCGGTCAAGGGTGGTTGCGCTGCGTCCGCGCCGTGCGGAACGCTGACTGGAAGACACGCGGAACGGGCTTTATTGGCAAGGAGATTAGGGCCTGCCGCCGCGACCGGCGGGGCTTATTTGGCCGCGGGCGCCGGCGGCGCGACGAGGGCGGGCTCGGAGCGGACCAGCATCTCCTTGTCGCCCTTCCAGACGTGGTTCGCGCGGAGTTTCTTGTCCATCGCGTTGAGCCATTTGGCGGCTTCGGCCGCGTCGCCCTTGGCGACGGCCACGTTGGCGAGGGTCAGCATCGCGAAGCCGCGGAGGGTCTCCGGCGCGGCGACGTCGTCGGCGACGGCGGCGACGGCCTTGGCGGCGTCGGCTTCGCCGGCTTCGAGCCGGCACAGGGCCGCGTAAAGGCGGGCGCGGGCGCCGAGGGCTTCCACGGCGGGCGTCTTGGCGGCGAGGGCGGCGAGGCTCACGGCCTTGTCGTAGGCTTTGGCGGCGTCGGCGAACTTGCCCCCGCGTTTGAGGTCGTCGGCCACGTCGGTCAGGGCCACGGCGGCGAGCGCTTCGCCCGGATGACGGTCGGCGAAAGCCCGGCGGGCGGCTTCATCCTGGCAGGCGGTGAATTCGGCGCCGAGCTCGAGCCGGCGGCTTTCGTTCCAGAAGAAATAGGCCAGGAAGCCGAGGATGCCGATCACGACGGCGGTGGTGCCTTGGACGATCAGGGTCTTGTTGCGTTCCCAGAAGAGCCAAAGGCGGTCTTCGGCGTCGGCGTTGGCGAAATCTTCGTCGACGACCACGAGATTGCGGTCATCGCCGGCCGGGGGCTGCTTGCTGGAACGGTCGTCAGGCATGGGGGCTCAACCCTTGGCAAAGGTCCGCCTCTGTCAACCCCCGCCTCCCCTTGCTCCGGGCTTGTCCCCGCCCCCCGGAGGGCAAGGATGGGCGGACACATGAGCGCTTCCGCCGCCGTCGTTTCCCTCCTTCAAGCCGCCCATGGCAAGGGCCATTTGTCCGCCGCCAGCCTGGCCAACGCCGCGGAATGGCTCCGCTCGGGCGCCCTGCCGGCCGACGCCGTCGTCTCCCTGCGGGACCTGTGCGAGCGCGGCGCCTGGGCCGAGCTGGAGGATCGTTTCTACAAGGGGATCGCCTTCGGTACGGGCGGGATGCGCGGCCGGACGGTCGGTCGGGTCTCCGCGGCCAACGAACTCGACCCCGCCGGGCTCCCGGTCCGCGCCGCCATCGGTTCGGCCTGCCTGAACGACGTCAACGTCCTCCGCGCCGTCATGGGTCTCTGGAAGCACGTCTCGTCGACCCGGCCGGGCGCCCGGCTCGTCGTCGCGCACGACGTCCGCCATTTCTCCCGCCATTTCGCCGAGCTGATCGCCGGCGCCTGGACGCAGCTCGGCGGCGAGGCCTATCTTTTCGCGGGCGCCCGCTCGACCCCCCAGCTGAGCTTCACGGTCCGTCACCTCGCCGCCCAGGCGGGCGTGGTCATCACCGCCAGCCATAATCCTTCCCACGACAACGGTTTCAAGTGCTGCCTCGGCGACGGCGGGCAGGTCCTGCCGCCGCATGACGCGGCGATCGTCGCGGAAGTCGGCCGGCTCGGCCCGGCCGACGTCGCGCCCTACCTCGAGAAGAACCTGGCAGGCGTGCTCGCCGTGCCCGCCTCGGCCGAGGACGCCTATCTCAGCCGCGTCGCCGGCGTGGTGCTCGACCCGGGAATCATCGCGCGCCACACGCCCAAGGTCGTCTTCACCAACGTCCACGGCACCGGCGACGTCATGGTCGTGCCGGCCCTCCGCCGCGCCGGGATCGACCCGCACATGGTCGAGGAGCAGCGGGACCACGACGGCCGCTTCCCGACCGTCGCCTCGCCCAACCCGGAGAACGCCGCCACCTTCGCCCTCGCGCTCAAGCTGGCCGAAGAGGTCGGCGCGGACCTCGTCCTCGCGACCGACCCGGATTCCGACCGCGTCGGCGCGGCCTGCCCGCTGCCCGCCGGCGGCCACCGTCTCCTCAACGGCAACGAAGTCGCCGCCCTCCTGGCGGAGTTCCGGATCTCCTCGCTCAAGGACGCGGGGGTGCTGCCCGCCGCCGGGTCGCCCAACGCGGCCGTGGTGAAGTCCCTCGTCACGACCCCGCTCGTCGCCGCCATCTGCGCCCGTCACGGCGTGCGCTGCGTCGAGACGCTCGTCGGCTTCAAGTGGATCGCGCGCAAGCTCGAGCAATGGAGCCGTCGCCTGACCGAAGGCGCCGGCCCCGACGCGGCCGCGCTCCCGCTGCGCCGGCGGGCGCCGCTGGCGATGCGCCACTCGACCCTGTTCCTCCTGGGCGCCGAGGAGAGCTACGGCTACCTCGCCGACGACGCGGTGCGCGACAAGGACGCCAACGCGGCCGTGCTGATGCTCTGCGAATACGCGGCCGTCCTCCGTTCCCGCGGCCGCACGCTGCTCGACGCCCTCGACGCCTTGCACCTCAGCCATGGCGCCCATCACGAGGACCTCCTGAACCTGTCGTTCGAAGGCGCCGAAGGCGCCGCGCGCATCCGCCGCATCGTCGCCTCGTGGCGCGCGAACCCGCCCGCCGTCGTCGACGGCTCCAAGGTCCTCCGCGTGACGGACTACGAACGCGACACGGTGCTCGACGCCGAAGGCGAGCGTGTCCCGCCCGAGGAGTTCATCCTCGCCGAGCTGGCCGACGGCCGGCGCGTGGCCGTCCGCGCCTCGGGCACCGAGCCGAAGGCGAAGTTCTATTCTTTCGCGAGATCCGCGGTCGCCGACGCCGACGATCTCGCCGCCGCCCGCGCCCGCGCCCGCGCCCAGGCGCTCGCCCTTCGCGCCTGGCTCGAGGCCGACGCCAAGCGCCGGGCCCAATGACCTTGCCATGAAGACCCTTCCGTTGTTCTCCCTGCTTTGTCTCGTCGGCTGCGCCGTCCCGGCCGGCGACGAGTCCTTCGTCGTCGAGAAGACGCCGGCCGCCGCCGCCGTGGTCGGCCAGCCGCCGGCCGAAGGGACCCTGGAGGACCGCGTGCGCGCGGCCAACGAGAAGAACGACGACCGCCTGCTCAAGCGCGACTGGCGCGCGGCGAAGCCGGCCGTCGGTCCGTCGCCCTGACGCTCACTTCGCCGCGGGCTTCGTCGGCAGCCTGATCCCCATCTGCGCGTCGAGGTAGGCCGCCAGTTGTTCGACCAAGGCGGCGGCGAACCTGCGTCGGCTGGCCTCGGTGTCGCGCACGCCCTTGGAGTGGCTCTCGATCTGGAGGCCGGCGAAACCCGTGCCCGGCGCGGTGTGGGTGCGCACGTTGTAGCCGCCGTTGAAGTACGGGGATCCGGGCACGGGTTTTGCCGGGCTCGGCGTCGCGGGGAAACCGGCCTGCTCCAGCAGCCCTCCCAGGCTCCGCGGTCCGCGCAGCAACGCCGGATAGCCCGCGGGGTCCTGCAGCGCGAAGAACTGCAGCGTCCCCTTCTTGATGAACTCCGGTCGGGCCAGCTCGGCGTCCGGGAGGGCGAATTCGTCGCGGTCATGCGCGTAGCCCAGCTCGAGCCGCGCGTCCGCGTGCCCGTGCCCGTGCAGGTCGACGTAGAAGCCCTTGCCGTGCCGGGCGACGACCGCCTGCTGCGCGGTCCGGATGAAGCCTTGGAAATCTTTCCAGGCCTGCTCCGCCAGCGGATGGCCGGCCGCGCCTTCGACGATCTCGCGGTTGCAGTCGACCTTGCGCCGGTGGATCCGGCAGATGACCACGTGCGGGTGGTGCCCGGTGCGCGCCACGAACGCCTCGTCGATCGCCCGAGCGAGCTCCTGCGTGTTGGTGTCGAAGGCGAAGGTGCCTTTCGCGCGGTCCGGGAGTTCCTCGGGTTTCTCGCGGCCGCCATGCGGCGCCGAAAGCACGAAGGGCAGGTCGCCGGCGATGTATTCGACGTATCGGTTCCGGCCGAAATAAGCCTTGCCCGGCTCCGGCGTCTCGGCGGCGCCCGGCAGGACGCCGGCCGCGAGCAGGCAGACGCAGAGGAGGCGGGGCATGCCGTATCCAAGCACCGCCGGCGCCGGGGTCAAGCGGCGGCGGTTCGCCGCGTCGCGCCGCCGGCGAGCAGGGCGCGGACCGCGGCCTCTTCCGGGACCGCGTCCGAGGTGCTGGCCGCGCCGATCCCGTCCTGCAGGACGAAGCGCAGCTTGCCGCCGCGGACCTTCTTGTCGCGGCGCATCGCGGCGAGCATCGGGTCGAGGGGCAGCGGCGCACGCAGCGCGGTGGGCAGGGCGTGCGACTTCAGCGTGGCCTCGACCTGTTCGGCCTGGGCGGCGGTGCAGCGTTTCAGCTCGGCGGAAAGACGCGCCGCCATCACGAGGCCGATGGCGACGGCCTCGCCGTGCAGGTAGGCGCCGTAGCCGGCGGTCGCTTCGATCGCGTGGCCGACGGTGTGGCCGAGGTTGAGGAGGGCGCGTCCGCCCTGGGCGCTGGTCTCGCGTTCGTCGCCGGCGACGACGGCGGCCTTGATCTCCACGCAGCGGCGGATGACGCGCGGCAGGAGCGGATGGTCCCAGGCGAGCGGCGAATTCTGTTCGAGCAGCCCGAAGAGGTCGGCGTCGGCGATGATGCCATGCTTGATCACCTCGGCCATGCCGGCGGCGAACTCGCGCGGCGGCAGGGTGGCCAGGAGGTCGGTGTCGGCGAACACGGCCGTCGGCTGATGGAAGCTGCCGACCAGGTTCTTGCCCGCGGCGAGGTTGATGCCCGTCTTGCCGCCGACGGAACTGTCGACCATCGCGAGCAGCGTGGTCGGGAGCTGGTAGAAATCGACGCCGCGCTGGTAGGAGGCGGCCGCGAAGCCGGCGAGGTCGCCCACCACGCCGCCGCCGAGCGCGAAGACCGCGCCGTCGCGGGCCACGCCGTTGGCGGCGAGGAAATCCCAGACGCGGGCGAGTTCGGCGGCCGACTTGGCCGTCTCGCCGTCCGCGGCGGTGGCGAGCACGGGCATCAGGCGCGCGAGCTCGGCGGCGAAGCCCGGCTGCGCGGCGGCGACGCCGGGCGAGGCGATCGCGACGCACTTCTGGCCGGCGGCCAGACGACGTTCGGCGGCGGCCAAGGCCTCGCGACGCACCCCGGCCCCGATGCGGACGGGGTAGGAACGCGGTCCTAGTTCGACGGTGACGGTCTCGGCCGGCATGGTCTCACGCTGGAGCGGGGCGCCCTCGCTGGCAAGACAACCTCACTCCGCGAGGCCGACGACCGAGCGCGCATAGGCCCGCGCGTCGAAGGGCTGGAGGTCGGCCGGCTGCTCGCCGACGCCGATGAAGCGGACCGGCACGCCGAGCTCGCGGACGACCGCGACGAGCGCGCCGCCGCGGGCGGTGCCGTCGAGCGTGGTCACGATCAGGCCGGTGAGGCCGACGGCTTCGTGGAAGATGCGGGCCTGTTCGATGGAGTTGGCGCCGAGCGAACCGTCGAGGACGAGCCACTTCTCGTGCGGCGCGCCGGGGTGCGCCTTGGCCGTCACGCGCACGACCTTGCGGAGTTCCTCCAGCAGGTGGGCCTTAGTGTGCAGGCGGCCGGCGGTGTCGAGGATGACGGCGTCCGCGCCGCGCGCGACGCCCGCCTTGACGGCGTCGAACGCCACGGCCGCGGGATCCGCGCCGGGGGCGCCGCCGACGACCTCGACGCCGAGCCGCCCGGCCCAGGCGGAAAGCTGTTCGCCGGCCGCGGCGCGGAAGGTGTCGCAGGCGCCGAGCAGGCAGGTCTTGCCTTCTTCGCGCCAGCGCCAGGCAAGCTTCGCGGCGGTGGTCGTCTTGCCGGCGCCGTTGACGCCGAGGAGCATGATCACCTGCGGCTTCGCCGGGGCATGTCCGGCGACGGTCTCGCTTCCGAGCGCGCGCATGATGCTGGCGGCCGCGGCTTCCGCCGGGGTCTGCTGGCGCAAGGCGGCGTCCGTCTTCCAGGCGGCGCGGGCGGCGGCGACGACTTCCTCGGCGGTCGCCGGGCCGAAGTCGGCGGCGATCAGGCGTTCGCGCAGCTCGGCGGCCGCGGCGGCGTCCATCGGCCGGGCCAGCAGGTTGGCGAAGGCGTCGGCGGTCCGGCTCAGGCCGGCTTTCAGGCGCTCGAAGAAGCCGGCCATGGCTCAGCCCTCGGCCTTGCGCGGGTCGCGCCCGAGTTCTTCCTTATAGCTGTCGAGGATGCCGTTCACGAAGCGCTTGGACTCCTCGGTCGAGAATTCCTTGGCGAGGTCGACGGCCTCGTTGATGCTCACGACCGGCGGGATGTCGGTGCGGCGCATGAGCTCGAAGACGGCGACGCGCAGGATGGCGAGGTCGACGCGGGCGATGCGGCCGAAGGCCCAGTTCTTGGCGTACTTGCCGATGACCTCGTCGACGAGGGCGAGGTCGCGGATGACGCCCTGGATGAGCTCCTCGGCGAAGGCGTAGTATTCGCGGGGCTGCGGGCGTTCGGCGAAGAAGTCGAAGAGGGCCGTGACCATGTCGGCGTGGCGCTGGACTTCCCACGAGCAGAGGAACTGCATCGCGACGACGCGGCTGTCGTGGCGACGGTTGCGCTTGGCGGGCGGCGCCGCCGGGTCCGGGACGACGGGCTCTTCCGGGGCGACGATGGCGATCTCGACGCCGGCCGGGACGTTGTGGCGGCGGAACGCGTCGACGGTCCTCTGGTTGGAGCCGATGATCTCGATCAGCCGGCGATGGCTGCGGATCTCCTCGCGGAGGGCCGTGCGCGGCTCCTCGACCTGCGAAGGGAGGGGGAAGGGGCCCGAGATGCGGGCGCCCGTGCCCGCGACGCTGGCGATGATGTCGGCCGCGGTCTGGTCCGCCATGCGGTAGTCGACGCCCTTGATCCGGATGCGGATCTTGGCGCGCGCGGAGGCGGAGATGGGCGAGTCGTTGTCCATCGGTCAGTTCTGGGCGAAGGGCTCCTGGCCGCCGCGCTTGCGCTCCTCGTCCTCGACCTGGTCGAGTCGCTCGCCGAGCGCGATGCGGTGGCGGGCCATGGTCAGGGCCGCGTGCGCGAACTCCGTGCCGCGGTCGAGCGAGCCTTGGCAGCGGGCGACGGCCTGTTCGCGGTCGTTCGTGACGACGATGCCGTTGATCACGGGCACCTCGGAGCGGATGGCGGCGTCCTGCAGGGCGGCCGCGGTGGAATGGGCGATGATCTCGTGGTGCGGGGTGTCGCCGGCGATGACGACGCCCAGCGCGATGACGCAGTCGTAGTCGCCCGTCATCGCGGACATGTAGGCGGCGTAGGGGATCTCCCCTGACCCGGGGACGGCGACTTCGACGATCGAGGCGGAGGGCACGCCCGCGGCGCGCAGGGTCCGGACCACGTTCCGGCGCAGGGCCTGGACAAGTTCCGCGTTGTAACCCGCGGCCACGACGGCGAAGCGGAGTTCGGCGCCGTCGACGGCGTCAGGGGTGGGCTTGTCTTGGCTCATGGCGGAAGAACGGACGGCCGATGGAGTGGCTTCCGAACCCGCCTGCAAGCGGAAACGGCCGGAAGGCCTCAGAACGGGACCTGCTCGACGATCTCCAGCCCATACCCGCCGAGCCCCACCACCTTGCGCGGGTTGTTCGTGATGAGGCGGATGCGGCGGAGCCCGAGGTGCGAGAGGATCTGGGCGCCGATGCCGTAGTCGCGCGCGTCCATCTGGCCGAGCCGCACGCCGTCCTGGTCCGCCTGCATGCCGCCGAAGGGCTGGGCGACGTGGACGATGACGCCGCGACCGGCCTTGGCGACGGCTTCGAAGCTGGAGGCGAGCGAGGCGCCCGCCCCGAAGGCGCTGCCGCGGAAGAGGTCGCCGAGCATGTTCTCGCGCTGGACGCGCACGAGCGTGGGCGACTCGTCGGGATGGCCGAGCGTGAAGACGAGATGCTGGCGTCCGTCGGGCAGCGAGCGGTAGACGCGCAGGGCGAACTCGCCCCAGGCCGACCGGAAGGGGCTTTCGGCGACGAGTTCGACGAGGCGTTCGCGGCGGTGCCGGAACTCGATGAGCTGCGCGATCGAGATCATGTGCAGGCCGAACCTGCGCTTGAGTTCGACGAGCTCCGGCAGGCGGGCCATCGAGCCGTCCTCGTTGAGGATCTCACAGATGACGCCGCTCGGGTGCAGGCCGGCGAGGGAAGCGAGGTCGACCGCGGCTTCGGTGTGGCCGGCGCGCTGGAGCACGCCGCCCGGCCGGGCGAGGAGCGGGAAGATGTGGCCGGGCTGCACGAGCGACTCCGGTTTGGCCTGGGCGTCGGCGAGGATCGCGATGGTCTTCGCGCGGTCATAGGCGGAGATGCCGGTGGAGATCCCTTCGGCGGCGTCGACCGAGACCGCGAAGGCGGTCCGCTGCGATTCGCGGTTCTCGGGCACCATCTGGGAGATGCCGAGGCGGCGGAGCTGGTGCTCGACGGTCGGGACGCAGATGAGCCCGCGCGCATGGCGGATCATCATGTTGACCGTCTCGGGGGTCGCCTTGGAGGCCGCCATGACGAGGTCGCCCTCGTTCTCTCGGTTCTCGTCGTCGGTCACGATGACGAGCTTCCCGGCGGCGATGTCCGCCAGGGCTTCCTCGATGGTGTCGAAGGGCTCGTTCATGAAAGGGGGAGGTCCGAACTTGGTCGTAACCTCCCATGGTGCAAGCGGGGAGATGGTTCCCCGCCCCGCAGACCAGGCCGTCAGGCCTTTATTTGGCGCCCTTGGCCTTGGCCTTGCCTTTGGCGACGCCCTTGCCCTTCGCGGCGGGGGCGGCGGGCTTCGGCGCGGCGGCCATGGCTTCGGCGATCTTCGCGCTGGCTTCCTTCCAGGAAGCCTTGGGCTCGGCCTGGGCGCTCCAGATCACGAGGTTGCGGAAAGTGGCGGACTGGCCGGAGCAGGTGAAGCCGGGGTTCGCCTTCTCGGCCTTGAAGAGTTCGTCGCGGCCGAAGCCGCTGATCCGGCCGTCGATGGTCGCGACCATGGTGTCGCCGACCATCTCCAGCACGACGCGGTGCCAGGTGCCGGCTTCGAAGGCGTGCGCCTGGTTCAGGAAGACCACGGACTTGTCGGGGCCGGCGTGGTCATGGTCGTCCTTCTGGACGCGCAGGGAGGCCGGCGTGATGAGCACGCGGGCGACGTGCTCCTTGGCGTCGTTGATGCTGAGCGAGACGGACTTCGCGCCGTCGAGGCGGAACTCGAAGGCGGCGACGAAATCCTGCAGCTTGGTCTGCACGCGGCCGGCGGCGCCATGGTTGTCGGCGGGCAGCTCTTCGACGCGGATCCCCTCCGGGGTGCGTTCCCACTTCCCCTTGGCGATCTTCCATTCGGCGGCCGGCGCGTCCTTGGTCAGGGCGTCGGCGACGATCTGCTTGTCCGGCTGGGCGAGCAGGGTGGCGGGGGCTTCGGCTGCGCACAGCGGCGAGACGAGGGCGAGGAGGGCGAGGAGGCGGAGCGACAGGTTCATGCCGATGTAACAGCGGGAACGGGCGATGGTTGCGATTATTCGTAGGTCAGCTGCGCGGACAGGACGGCGTCTTCGTCGGAAACGAAACGCACCCAGTAGGCGTTCAGGGCCGGCTCGAAGGCGTGGACGATCTCCCCCGCCGGCACTTCGAAGGTGCGATAGGTCAGGCTGCGGCCGTCGCCGGCGACATCGAGCTGCACGGATACGCGGACAGGCCTCGCTCCGTGGTTCGTCAGCTTGAGCGTCTTCTTGTCGTACCCGGTCATGAGGTACGGATCGGAGGGGGCGCCCTTCTGGACCGCGGTGTTCTTCCATGGGCCGCCGAAGCCGCGCGGCTTGCCGAGCTTCCAGAGGTCGTCCGCGGCGCCGACCCAGACGGCGGCCTGACCGTCGTCGGAGCGGATGACATGGCGGTCGTCCTTCGCGGCGTCGGGCGAGACGCCGCTGAGCACGAGCAGGCCGCGATAGGAGCAGTAGTCATGCACGGCGGCGTCGCTCGTCGCGATCGGACGCATGCGGATGGCGCCCTTGGCGTTCAGCGCGGGGAGTTCGTAGAAGGTCCCGTGGGCCTGGAGCATGTCGCGCTCGGTGCAGACCTCGCGGGCCTTGCGCAGCGCGGAGCGCGCGAGCAGGCCGTCGTGCGCCGCGGAGGGCGAACGCGGCAGACGCCAGCGGACGCCGCTTTCCTCGAAGATCACGGAGGCGTCGTCGGCGGTGACGATGCCCTGCGGGATGGGCGTGTTCTTCTGCACGAAGGCGGCGACCTTCTGGTCCGCCAGCTTGGTGAGCCTGAGGTCGGCGGAGAGTTCGTAGGCCGCGCCGACGTTGGTCTGTTCGGGCGTCACGGTCGCGGCCAGCACGGAGAGGGTGCGGAGGTTGGCGCCGCGGGTGAGTAGGAAGGCGCCCTGCGACGTCGCGTCGCCGGCCTTGCTGAGGCTCTTGAAGAGCGCGCCTCGCTCGACGCCGCGCGCGTCCTCGGCGGCGTATTGGAACGTGACGCTCGCCTTGGCGACGTCGCGGTCGGCCTTCGCGCGGATCCAGGCGCCGGGCAGGGCCGAGGGAATCTCGAGCCAGGCCGAGGCGTCGCCGGCCTTCAGCGCGACGTCTCGCCAGGGCTTCCATCGGCCGTCGCCGCGCGCGTCGACCTCCAGTGCGAAGGTCGTCGCGGCTTCGCCGTCATGGGCGAGGAAGACCGCGCGCTTCGCGAAGCCCGCGAGCAGGAACGGATCGGAGGCGACGCCTGCCTTGACCGGTTCGTCGGCCCAGACGCTGCCGCGGCCGATGGCCGGGCCGAGTTTATCCGGAGCGTCGGGCGCGGTGAACCAGAGGTTGGACTGCGACTGGCCCGGGCCGGCGAGCGCGCCCTTGGCGGGACGCTTGTTGAGGAATTCGGACTTCGCGGTGTCGTCGCAGCCGAACACCAGGCGGTCCTGCCAGCGCGTGAAGTCGCCGATGACCTTCAGGTAGGCCGAACGCGGCGCGATGCCGGCGGACTGCTTCGACGAGAAGCCGGCGGGGAATCTCCAGAAGAGGCCGTGCATCGTCATGAGGCGCGAGCCGGCTTCGCCGATGTCGCGGATGCGCGGCCACTCCGTGTTCCAGCCGTGCGCGCCGTCGTAAGAGTGGCTGCCTTTGGGCAGGCGGTAGCTCGTCCACTCGCCGTCTTCCATCACCATGAGAATGACGGAACGGAAATCCCAGCCGACGGTCCAGATCGGGTCGTTCGCCGGGTCGGCGTTGCCGGTCAGGCCGCCGGGTCCGGTGACTTCGGTGAACTGGTTGCGGCGGACGAGCGTCCAGTTGCCTGCGCCGTTGAACGAACCGAGGCCTCCGCTGACGATGGTCGGGTCGACGAGCGCCTTCGGGCTCAGCTCGCCGTTGTTCGCGAGGATGACCTGGCCTTGGCCGGAGTAGAGGCCTTTGCCGTGGTAGCCGGAGAGCGTCGACGTGATCGTGGCCGGGCTGACCTCCGCGGTCTGGCCGGGCTTGGGCTGGTTCTTGATCTCCTTGATCAGGCCCTTCACCGCGAGCGTGCGGACGTCGACCTCATACAGGCCGTCCTCCATCGTGGCGAAGTAGACCTTGTTCGCGGGTTCCGTCAGGTGACGCGCGTTGCCGGTGAGTCGGCCGGGCATGAGTTTCGGCGGGATGACGCGCACTTCACGTTCGGCGCCGATGAAGTAAGGCCCGATGATCAGCTGGTCCGATTCCTTGTGGATCATGCGGTTGGCCGGCGTGCCGCCGACGCTTTCCGGGCGCACGATCTGCCGCAGGTCGGGCGTGATCTCGTAGAGCTTGTCGCTCGAACCATAGGGCAGGTGCGGGCCGTAGGTGATGACCCAGAGGCGGTCGGCCCACGGGACCACGGCGCCGGTGCCGCACTCGCCCTCGTTGTTGAAATAAGCGAGCTCGGGATAGATGCCGGACCATTCCTGCGGCGCGGCGCCGGCGGACAGCGCCGCCAGGACGAGCGCGGCGAGCGGACGGAGCGAAAGCGGGGACATGCCGGCACTTTTCCCCGTCGGCTCGGGACTGGCAAGGTCAGGATAGCGCGCGCAGGATAATCACCAGCCCGAGCCAGCCGGCCAAGGCCGCCGCCGGCGCCCCGAGCAGGCGGCGGACGTCGCGCGACTGGGCTTGCGCGAGGAAGACGGCGGCGAGCAGGGCGGCCCCGGCCGGCCCGAGCCACGGCTCCGGCAAGGATTGTTCCAACCGCATGCCCGGAAGGCCCGCGGCGGCCTCCGCCGTCCACGCCATCACCCGCAGCACCGCGGCGCCGGCGCCGTTGAGCCAGACCGCCGCGGGCGCAAGGGTCTCCCACGGACTGCAGGCGACCGAAGCCATCCCGAGCACGAGCGGGATTTCCGAGAGCGGCACGAGCACCAGGTTCACGCCGACGCCGCCGAGGCTCGTCGCGCCGAAGAGTCCGAACGCCAGCGGCGCGCCGGCGATCGTCGCGGCGAAGGAGACCGCCAGTCCGCCCAGCAGGAACGCCCGCCCTTGCGCGCGCACGCGCGCCCAAGCCGGGCGGCTTTCGGCCGGCGTCAGGCGCGTCGCGGCGTCCGGCGTCGCGAGCAGCCGCGCGGCCGGGGCGCCCGCGGCGACGATCCCGAGCACCGCCGCGTAACTCAGCTGGAAGCCGGCGTCCGCGCAGGCCTCCGGCGAGAGGATGAGCGTGACGGCGCACGCCAGCGCGAGCGACTGCAGGGCCGGCGTCGCGCGTCCGCCGACGCGTCCGCCCCAGAGGAAGGCGGCCATGATCCAGGCGCGCACGGCGGAGGGCGAAGCGCCCGTCACCTGCACGTAGAGCCAGAGCAGCGCGAGGATCGCGAGCCCGGCGGGCAGTTCCGGCGCGCGGGCGCGGCGCGCGAGCCATAGCAGGATCGCCGCCATGCCCGCGATGTGCAGCCCGCTGATGGCGAAGAGGTGGAGCGTGCCCGTCGCGGCGAAGGCGGCCTTGGCGTCTTCGGGCAGCAGCGCCGTGCGTCCGAGCATCGTCGCCGCGAGCATCGCGCCGCCGTCGGGGTCTTCCCAGGGCAGCGCGCGCAGCCAGCGCTCGAGCCTTGCCTGCTGCGCCTGACGCCAGAGCGCGAAACGCGAGGGTGGGGCGAGTTCGCCGAGCACGCGCCCGCCCCGCAGCCGCAGCGTCGCTCCCTGCGAACGCAGCCAGGCGGCATAGCCCGTCGCATCGCCGGCGAGCGGGGTCAGGCCGCCCGCGATCATCAGTTCCGCGCCGTCCGCCGGGCACGGCCCTCGGGCCGACACCGCCACGCGCCTTCGGAAGAGGCCGCCGTCGCGGTCGGTCACCCAGCCCAGCCCATGCCACCCGGCGTCGTCCTTGCGCGGCGCGGCCCGTTCGATGCGCAGCGGCAGTTCGACGAACATCCTGCGGGGCGTGACCGGTGCCCGGGGCGGCGCACGCAGGTGGTGCCACGCCGCGCCGAGCGCGATGCCGGCGCCGGCGATCAGCACGAGCGCGAACCCTGCCCGGCGGTGTCCGCACCATGCCGCGCCGGCGGCAAGCAGGCCGGCGATCAGCCAAGGGCCCGGCGAGACCCCGACGGCGGCGTCGAGGGCGCATCCCAGGAGCAAGGGCAGGGCGAGCCAGAGCGCCGGGGAGTGTCCGAAGCGGTCGGCGGTCAGGGTGTCTGGATCCAGGGGGTCGGGCCTTGCCATGCGCGGAGGCCTTGGCCTCCGACGGGCAGGGACCGGACCTCCGTGGCCAGCGAAGCCCAAGCGGGGTGCTTGGCGAGGGTAGGAGCCTGAAGCAGATTCCTTAGGGGAAAGATGACAAACTCACGGGAAGACCACCTAGGATGGGGGAGGGTGACCGTCGGGCTGTCCCAGGCGCCTCCTTCATAGAAGAGCAGGTCGATGTCCACGGTCCGGGGGCCATTACGGTTGGCCGTCCTTTCGCGGCCTAATTGTCGCTCAATTTCGAGGGTCGCGGCGAGCAGTTCGTCCGGATTTTTGTCACAAACAATTGCCAGACAGAGGTTTAAAAAATTTGGCTGATCGGTATGACCGACCGGATCGGAGTCAACCGCCGCCGAAATCGCGAGAATCTTCATTCCAGACAGGTCGCCTAGCCGGGAAATAGCTCGGGCGAGAAGGTCGGCCCGCTCCCCGAGGTTGCTCCCGAGGCCCAGGATATAGTGGAGCGGGGCCTTGTTCACGCCCGCTCGCGCCGGATCTTGACCGAAATCGCGTCAAACTCGGCCGCCACCGGGGCGAACGGCTTGGTGACCTCGACCGTCACCGCTTTGACGCAACCGAACGTCCCCAGAATCCGCGCGGCGATCTGCTGGGCCAACGTCTCAATCAGGTAGACGGGCTTCCCGGTCAGCTGGGCCTCCACCGTCCGGATCACCTCGGCGTAGTTCACGGTCAGTTTCAGGTCGTCGGCCGCGGCGGCCGGACGGGTGTCGACTTCGAGGTCGACGGACACCGTGAAACGCTGCCCGAGACGCTTCTCTTCGGGGAGGGCTCCGTGGTGTCCGAAGGACTTGATGCCGGCGATCCTGATGATGTCCACGCCCCGATGAATGACCGCCGCGGACTCCCCTGCAAGCGCCTTCCCGCGGCGCGCCCGCAATTGTTAGAAGTCCCCACTTGACCACCCTTCCAGCGGTCGCTGACAGTCCGCGGAACACTATGCCTAAGAGGACCGATATCCGCTCAATCCTCATCATCGGCTCGGGACCGATCATCATCGGCCAGGCCTG
>SXGR01510306.1_pt1 | contig 23033 bp, 25 predicted proteins | sample 3174711 | NCBI WGS metagenome assembly SXGR01 (sample SAMN11356860, study PRJNA531348) | freshwater metagenome | isolation source: freshwater sample F1-60 | place: China: Fuxian Lake, Yuxi | collected 2017-12-25 | reverse complement strand
GCAACGCACACCCGGCGGGATGTAGACGAACGAACCATCGCTGAATACGGCGCTGTTAAGCGCCGCATAAAAGTTGTCGCGTTGTGGCACAACACTGCCTAGATACTTCCGCACCAATTCGGGATGGCTGTGCACAGCCTCGGATAGCGGACAGAAGATCACTCCGGCTTCAGCCAAACGATCCTTGAAGGTTGTGGTGATCGAAACGCTGTCGAAAACCGCATCGACGGCAACATCCGGTCGCGCCACAGGTTCCTCGCCGATTACCCCCGCCAGCGTAGCACGTTCATGAAGTGGTATGCCGAGACGCTCATAGGTACGCAGCAGTTCAGGATCGACGTCCCCAAGCGAACGAGGACCGTCTTTCTGGCTGCGTGGCGCAGAGAAGTAGGAAATCGACTGGAAATCTACTTTTGCGAAATGCAGATGTGCCCACTCGGGTTCGGGCATGGCCGTCCAAATGTCCCAGGCCTTGAGTCGCCACTCGGTTAACCACTCCGGCTCGTTCTTACGCGCTGATATGGCGCGAACGACGTCTGCGGACAACCCAGGTGGAAAGGTATCGGCTTCGATATTGCTTTCGAAACCCGGGGCATAGTCTCGGCTGAGGGATTGTTCGATAGTGCTGTTTGGCGAAGTGTCGGACACGGTGTTGGCTGCGGCGTTCCTGAGAGATTCAGTCAAGCGCTAGTCTAACCTAATCATTTTGAATACCCGAGTATTTTGGTCAACTTTAAGCCGAGCAGATCATTGAGGATTACGGAGTGATCCATCGCGGGAAACGACAATTGCAGGCGAACCGTCGAAGCCGGCTTGTTACACTGCGCGGCTTTCGCGTTCGGGTCGCACGCAGCTGTGCGTTTGACCAGGAACTTCACCCGTTCATCAGGACCTGACGGAAACCCATGCCCAAACTCGAGAGATCCCCGGAACCTTATCTTTACCAGGCTTACGGCATCTATCTGCTGGAGAACAAACACAAGCTCATCCGGCAGATGAAGAAGCGTTATCAACCCTCTGTGCACGGTCATCGGCCATGGCACTCCAGTTACCTGGTGATGGATTATTTGCAGCACCGCCCGATCCCGACCCGATCCCGGGTCATTGAAGTAGGCAGTGGCTGGGGACCTTTGTCGGTGTTCTGTGCCTCTCGATTCAGTGCCAAGGTCACTGCGCTCGACATCGACAAGGATGTTTTTCCTTATCTTGATGTGCTGGCGGAGCTCAACGGCGTTGAAGTCGCGAAGATGGTCAAGAGTTTCAAAAAACTCAGTACTGAAGAGTTCAGCGAGTTCGACATCGTCGTCGGCTCAGACATCTGTTTTTGGGATGAGCTCGTTAAGCCGCTGGCGAAACTCATCGATCGAGCATTCGACGCAGGCGTGAAACGCGTGATCCTGGCGGACCCAGGGCGACCGACGTTTTACGAGATGTGTGACCTTTGCAACGGCAAACACAAAGTGTCACTCGCGGAGTGGTACTCGGTGGAGCCGGAGCGGTTTGAAGGCGAGGTGGTAGAGATCCGCCCAGCTTAACGGCCCCATAGGTCGTCGCGATTGGTTAGGCGAAGATTCAAACCTTTTCGAGTCTGCGTTCGTCGAAGATTCATCTCATAGGTGTAATCACGAGGGTGAATCATGGACGGGTTAGCTGATCGGATGGACGAGAAATCTCTGCGATGGGCGGCAGTATGCTGGGTACTGCTGCATGCCGCTGCAGTGGTGATGCAACTTCCTATGACGCATCCGTAAGGAACGTGGTGAGTTGGTCCGCGAGTGATGAACAAGCGGAGCTCTTAACCCGGGCGATGATCGGCACAGGCACGATGATCGCTGGCATGTAACTTGTGCCCACCGCCTCGGAGCTGACCTTTCCTACGGTGCGACCTTCCTTGATATCCCAAATAGATGCCTCGTATTCCGAATCGTTTTCCCACGTAAGAAATCCGAAACAGCCGCCCCCTGCGGGTGACACGGCACAACTCATCGTTCCGGCGGAATCCGTTCTCCGTGTTGAGCCTTCAATCCAAACGAGATACTTCACCCCGAGGTTGTTGAGACGTTCGACAAATCGTGGGTGACTGATCAGTTCTGGTAAGTCACGAGTGTTGGCGGGTGCGGTGCGCGGTTCAAACCAAGGGAAGAGGGTATCTCGAAAAGTTCGATCCGGGACGACGGGTACCGACGGCCCCATATTCTTGGACACACAGTCGACGAAATCGAATTCTGTTTCCGTTGCGCTGGGTCGATCCCGTTTGCCCAGTACTGCGATCGTATCTGCGGCGCCGATGGCGGTGTGTCCTTCACGGATCTCTTCGACACGCGCAGTGACACAACCGCCGAGCAGCAGGGTGACGAACAAGGCTGCACAGCGTAGGAAGCGGTTTGGCATCATCAACCCCCGAGTCCGTTCTCAGTGAGCCAGGTTTTTACCGGGCCGATGGTTCGGAACTGCAAAGCAAAAAAGGCCATCGCATCTCGGCAAGCCGCGTTGGCAGCTTCCTGTAGAGCGGCGGAATTGGTGTTCATGGAATAGTTCTGGATGTGCGCCTTGCCGTAAGCGGTCAGCGGGAACTCGCCTCGTGTTGTGCCATCGGCATTACGAAGCTCGAATTTGTATTTGATCCAGACCTCAAAATACTTGGAGCGGGTTTGTTTGGGCGTAGAAAACTGGAGCTGCTCGATTACAGGTACGAAGATCAACTGCACCGGAGCAGCGGCTTCTGGCTTATCCAGAAAGGCGTACGACTTGAACATGCCCTGGGACAGGCTGTCGAACATCGACTGTTGGACTGAGCCCACTGAAATGACCCAATCACCACCTCGGTCGATCTTTTCTTTGTGCACATAAGTCTTCAGCGCATCGTCCAGGTACCAGCCGACGTGGATTGGATGAGGATTGACGAGGGGAACTGGAAAGGTGCCGTCGACCGCCACTTTGGGTGACGAGCATGCCGCCAGCAACAAAAGTACGACCAGAGCCGGAGCCTTGTTCAGGCGTGGATACATGGTATGACTGCGCTCCTCATGCCCCGACCCTTCGTTGTTGGGTCCAATCGAGTGGAACCCAAATCTGCTGCGACCTCAATCTACTGCAATTCTGACAGGCCCACAAAAGTACCCTCGTTGCGATAGGCGAGCTCACGCATCATGGCCGCGAATCGGTAGGTGCGAATGTTGGGCCGATCGACATAAACCGGGAAACCGATGGCGTTGATCCGCACACGCCTCCGTTCGCCGCCGTCCTGCGCGTTAATGGCATCCACCTCATCGATGATTTTTTCGATAGAGTCGCCGGTAAAGTCGTCACCAAAGACGTAAATCGCGATGCGTTTGTCGCTGGCAAAAAAATCGTCGATGGCCGCTTCAATCCCTTCGACCGGACTTGAATTTGAAAACGGCGCCCAACCACGCAACGTGTCGATGATGCTTCGACGTCTTGCTGGGCTGTCAGGAATCCAGGTGCCCGCGAATCCCGGAAACATGTAGTCACCTTCATCGCTCATGACCTGGATCCCCTTGAGGTTGGGATACACCGCCAAGGCTTCCTGAACTTTACGGATAACCACGGGCCACGCCATGCTTTGCATGCTGCCCGATGTGTCAATTACGAAGATGACGTATTCGCTGTCAACCGCCACGCCGCCAACAAGGTCATTCTGTGGCGTGAACCCGGCACCGAGCAGGCGCTCCATCTCGTCGGTTAATGACTGGCGAATGCTGGCGAGTTTTTGCCGGGCGAGCAGGGTGTCTGCAGAAACTTCCTTGGTGGCTAGCGCCACCGACCGGTTCTTCGTGAGATTGGCGTCGAGCGCCGCCAACATGCGCAGCTTGTCCTTGAGCGTCTCTTCATCCAGATCGAGTTGACGCCGCAGTTCTTCGATCTTGCCGCGAATTTCATGTGCAGCCTTTTCCCGCTCAGCGACGGTGCCTTCAAGATCCAGTGCGGACTTTTCCAGTACCAACGGCTGCGCCACCTTGGTGATCATCAACAGCAGGATGATGGCGCCGAAACCACAACAGATGACGTCGAGAAACGACATCGAGAACACTTCAACTTCTCGGCGTCGGGTGACGCGGCTCATGGCCAATCCTTTGAAGGCGACATAAATGCACCGCCTGTCGCGCGGGCGAGGTTCCAGAACGCACCTGCTGCAAAAGGGTCACCTTCCATGGGGAACATGATGACGTTGATGGGAATGTTGTTAGGCATCTTTTGGCGCGCATCGCGGAAGAGCTCCAGACGTTTTTCACCCGTGATCGTCGAGCTGCGAGGTTTGTCGAGACCCATCGTCGGCAACGAATCGGTGATCAGGTAAACGTTGTCCGGCATCGGCTTCATATTGCGAAGTTCGAGGAGGACGTTTTCGAGACTCGTGCCTTCATTAGGCACATGTTCACGGAGGCGTTCGAGGCTCGCGCGCACGTCGCGACCATCCCCGACCGGAGTCCACTCATACTTGCCCGGTGTCGAGAGCGACGTTGATTTGTCGTTAAAAACGATCAACTGGAAGTTCGAATCGAGCGGCAGTTGTGCGGCGAGCCAATCGACCGTACGGACCGCTCGATTCCACTTGGGTGCGGCGCGTTTTGCCGCATCACTTTGATAGCGTCGCCTGAGCACGTTGACGATGGACGGGTCCATCATGCTGGCAGAGCCATCGATGGCAATGGCGATGTTGCGCCCACCGATGCGAAGACCGGTTAGATATTGGCGATTGCCTTCTCCCTGGATACGCAGGAGTCGCCCACCTTCGTTGGCTTCCTCCGCTGCACGCAGACGTTTGACGTCCTTCTCCATCGACTCGACTTCGAACTTGAGATCGTCAAGTGTCGGTTCCTTAGCCGCAGAGTCGTGAGGTTTTTCTTCGTCGGTATCACTTTGCTTTTCGAGTTGATCCTTGTCGGCGATAAGCTGGCGCTCAGCGATTTCAATCTTGCGTTTCGTCTCATCGACCTTCTTGACCATCTCTGCCAGGTCTTTTTCTCCTTCGAGCACCTGGTAGTCGAGCACACGTAACGCCGCGAGCAGCTCCTGGTTGACGATCTGTCCGATTTTTTCCGTGTTGTGGTTGATGATGAGGTACAGCAGGACAACTGCGCCGAAGCCACAGGACATCACGTCGAGGAATGACAGTGACGCGCCGTCCATGTTTCGACGTTTACGCATTCAGCTCACTTCAGTGCGTGGGTTCATGACCGCACTTTGAGTACGTGAAGTCATGACTTCACTTCAATCAGCGTGAACAACCGCCCACCCACTTCGAGCGTGACGCCAGTATGAGGATCATCGCCTGTTGCCGACCAGGGCAAATCTTGTCCTCCGATGGGGAAGGCGACGGTGGCATGCAGGCCGTGGGTAGCGCGGCCAGGCTGGGTGACGATCTTGCTGGTTGCGGTGGATGCGGTAGGAGCGGGCCGCTTCGTTGATTCCTGGCGAAGAGGGACAGGAGGTCTCGGAGAAAAATCTGGCAATGCCGGTGGTGTTGCGGCAGGCAGCGTGGTGAAGAATTTCACTTCATCCGGATTACTCAGTGCGCTGACATGTTGCTCCACGTAAGAGAGCAAATTGGTGCGATTTATTTCGAAGGTCTTAAGTCCCCTCCGCTTCAGGAGTTGGACAAAGCCGGGAATGCTGGTGGCATTCGGACCAAGACAGACAGTGGCCCCACTTTCGAAGGTGCTGAGCAACGGCTCTAGACGCTCAAGCAGTTTTTGTTCCAGCGCCTCCCCGTGGAGATCGACACGCCGAACTTCCTGCTGATGTTCGATGCTGAGCGAAGGCGGTATTGCACCAAGCTCAAACCAACTACGAAGTGCATCGTAGAGTTGTTGTTCTGTCGCAGCGGCGTGCAACGGATCAAAGCGTGAATGCTGAATGAAGGCATCGGCAATTACGTTGGCCCAGCCATCCAGGATGTTGTGAATGCCAAGGCCAGGAAAACTGTTCACCTGCGCGCGCACCACATCAACGCCCATTCGTGCGTTGCTGACTTCCGCATGATCGGTTGCGAATTCAAGGCAGCGACGTTCCCCCATGCCTCCACGGCTGGCGAGAGCAGCGATGCTGCGATCAACAAAGGCGCCAACGCGGATACCACACTCTTTAGCGATACCCAGAGCCAGCCCAAGTTGTTCCGGGGTGGTGGTTCCTCGAACAATCATCAGCACCGGTTCGCGCGTGATCAACGGATGAGCGGACGCGAGGGCCTTGAGTTGGTGGTAGAAGAGGTCCGCATGATTACGCGCAGCTTTAAACGGTTGAGGTAGAGGATCCGCTGACAAGCGCGTCAGAAATCCCTGGTTGATGCGGCGAGTGTGGATACGCGCTTCAGCAGCAGCGGCGCGTCCGAAGCTCAACTTGCCATCGGTTTCCAAGGCGACGGCAGGTTCGGAGTAGAGCAGTGTGCTGTCGGCGTAGAGAGAAAGTGTCCAGTCATCGAGATCAAGAATTGGTGTCATGCCGCGTCCCCACGCACCTGCATGTGCCGCACCAGATTCAGGTCGGCATACCCTTGCGTTTCAAGCACGAGCCGCTCTTGCAGTAGTTGCAGCTGATGCATCATGAACATGATGACCATGCTGATCAGCAGCGCGATCAGTGTGGAGTTGAATGCGGTGCCCAGACTCGCAGTGACACCAGCGATATCGCCTTCGACTGCTTTGTAGGCCTGCGCGAGTGCATCACCAATCCCTCGCACTGTGCCGATGAAGCCGATAGAGGGGATGGCCCAGGCGATGTAACGCACCATGGAGAGTTCCGTTTCCAAACGGTCCGCCTCTGTCTCACACACGGATTTCACTGCTTCTGACACGTCGTGCACGTTGCGTGTTGAGCCGAAACGCAACAAGCCGGCAATCAGGGCTCGAGGCAAAAGATACTGTTGCACCTCCGGTGAGAGAGACTGTAACGGGCGTATGTACTGCCTCGCGTCTTCAGGAAGGATGCTCGTGCCCTCATTCACCTTGAGAATATCTTCCGAGAGCATGGTCCGCTCGCGCAGGGTCTGACGACCTTTAAAACCCATGATGGCGATCGCCCAGAACATGAGCATGAAACAGGATTCCTGTTCATAGTCCCGCAGCACGATGTAAATCGACCGCTCTGGCACATAGGCCTCACCGCTCGCTGCAAGTTGTGCCTCCCGTTCTAGCAAAGCCTCGGCGTTAGGGCGAATCAGCGTGACGTAGATGAGATGCACCAGAATGATCGACAACACCAAGGCCACCAGCTGGTAGACCATCTCGAACGGCAATCTGTTTTTTTTCATAGTTCCTTCAAGTCCATTCAGATGTCCACGGGAAATGACACGGCAAAGTCTTCGGAGATTTCCTCACTCGGTGTGAATGTCTCAGCTTTCCCGGAGGGTTTGTCTTTGTTGCTGTCTTTGTCACTCGCTGCTGCGGGTGCAGGCACGCTCTCCGGTTTGTCAGGCGAAGCTTGCGAATCTTCATCCGGCGGCTCAATCCGGGTATCGGTCGCATCGGCCGCCATGATCACTTGAGAACCTGTCAGCAGAAGCGCGATCAACAGCATCCGCAGAGTTGACATGCGGCTACTCCGCAAACCGGGTAATACGAAATCCCACGTCACGACGCGGGCCGATGCCGTAATCGCGAAAGGCGAGTCGTAGGTCGGTAATGGTTCCGTGCATAAAACTGGATCCACTGATGACATGGAACTCGCCATTGCCAGGGCCCATCGGATTAGTCACTCCATCCCCTGCCGAATAGAAGTCGTTGGTCCATTCCGCGACGTTACCACCCAAGTCATAGATACCTTTGTGGTTAGGCTTGTAGTAGCCGATGGGTGCGGTGACGACATGATTGTCGTTGTAATTGAGGATGGTGCGGCCGACGAGGTGAGTTGCTGCGCGGTCCGCATAATTGCCGTGCCGGTCGGGTGGCGGCATGTTGCCGCCCCAAGGAAATCGTAGCTGCGGCTGCCCGTCTTCCACGTGACGCGCCGCCCAACCCCATTCGGCTTCTGTTGGCAGTCGATAGCCATGGGAGGCCGCGTTGATGGCGATGACTTTGCCGAATTCTTCACGATAGAACTTGGGCAGACCTTCCTGTTCAGATAGCCAGTTACAGTAGAGCGCGGCGTCGTGCCAACTGACGTTAACAACAGGTTGTTCATCCTTGTTGAGTTTCTGGCTCTCAAACTCACCAGAATCATGACCTCGTGCGAACTGCTTGAACTGGGTGTTGCTGATCTCTTTGGTCGAGAGATAAAAGAGCTTCGACAGTTGGATCTCACGAAGGTTCTCGTTCGCGCGTCGACCCGGTTCCCGCCGTGAAGCACCCAGCTGAACCATGGAAGGCGAGAGCAGCACCATCTGCTGGCCGCTATTGCTCGCGTAGGCCGGCTTGTTGCGCTCCTTGCGGGCTTCTTCAACGGTCAGCAACTTAACTTTGACTGTCTGGATCAGGCCGGCACGCGGAATCACCTTCGTGGCGTAACTCGCATGACCGGCGAGCGAAATTTGGATGTTTTGCGGTTCCGTTGAAAGCACCAACGTCTGATTGGCCTGACCATGGTCACGTCCGTTGACGGTGAGGCGTGCAGATGCCGGTTCGGTGACGAAAACCACCTGACCGGTTTCTCGGGTCAACGCAAGGCTGACCGTCTTGCGGTCATCGCGCCCAAGACTGACGGTGGTAGCGGCGCGACGGTGACCCCGCAGATAAGCTTCGATGGTATAACTTCGTCCCGACTTGAGTTCTAGAGATAACGGCGACTGCCCCTGATACTCACCATTTACCGTGATGCCGGCGCCGGCTGGGGAGGTCGAGATGCCGAGACCAGCATCGGCTTGAACCAGCTTGAACGATTCGAGGGTGTCGGCTTGCTGCGCCCCAACAACGATCCTCTGGCGCGCGGTGCGAAATCCATTCTTCCTGACAGCAACTTCGCGTTCCCCCGCGATGATCTCGACGGTTGCAGGTGTTACCTGACCGCTATCGACGCCGTCGACCAGAATGGAAGCACCTTCCGGTTCCGAACTCACCGCGATATCGCCCCAGTTCGGGATCAGCGTTGCTTCAACGGTTTCCGCGATCTCGCGGCCTTGCACGAGGTAGGTGGTGGCGAAGGTCTGATAACGGGGATGTGAAAACGCCACATCACGCCCCCCTGCATCGATCTGCTTCCCGTCTAGGGGAGTGGTGCCAATCTCCTTGCCATCGACCGTAACGGTCGCGCCCTCGGGCTCTGTAGCAAAACTGATGACGCCGGGCAGTGGGGTGAAGGTCAGGATGTGCTCCTGATTACGTTCATCGGTGACCGTAATGGTGGATTCCAAAGGAATGCAGCCATCCGCGGTGGCGGTGATGGTGTAGTCGCCGGGCCATAGCAGCCATACGCCACTGAAGGCGATGGAGAACCCGCCATCGACATCCACATCGGACGGCGAATCAGAGAATTTCAGCGCAACGCTGCGCGCAGTGAAAAGAAAAAGTAGAAACAACGCGACCAAGGCGACCACAGCCGCAGCAACAAAGTGCCAGGTGCGAAAGCGGCTTTCAGCCTCAGGTGCAACCCAGGGTCGATAGGCGGCAGCTTCGATAGATGTGTTGTTGCCAGAGTTCGCCATGGATTAGTTGACCCGCTCGGTGCATCGCACACTCACCGGTTTCATGCCGGGTTTAACCACGATGGTCTCGCGAATGTCGCGACATCCTCTTTGACTGCCAACAACCGTGTATTCACCGGGTCTTAGTGAAACACTTTTTTTCGAGAAGGTTCCCAGCGCCCCCACCGTCGAGAGCGTGATCGAGGTGGCGCCGTCGGACGTCAGCGTGACGTTCACGGGCTCGGAGTAGGTTCTAACAAGTTGTTCCACGGCGTTGATGTGCTCGGAGAGTTTGGGACCACCGGGCTCCAGAGATTTCGCGTCGGCAACGATATTCCGGGCTTCCTGAAAGAGTTGCGGCGAAGACAACTTTTCCGGGGCTTTTCGGATCTTCTCGAGTAACTCTGTCGCACGCGTATGTTCGCGCGCTCGAAGGGCCCCAGCCTTGGCAAATTCGATGGCGCCATCGATGGCGAGAACTTCGTCGTAGGCTTTTAAGGCACCGGTCCAATCCTCACGTTTCTCTGCAGCGAGACCTCGATCCTCTCCAGCACGAATGCGATCAACATCACCCTGTGCGCTGACTTGTTGCAACGCACCAGCGGCCACAGGATTGTTCGGATCGAGCGCCAGCACCCGATTGAACGCGCTTCGAGCTCGATCGAATTGGCGTTCATCGATGGCAGCAAAACCCTCGGAAAGGTGGCGGCGAATCTGTTCCTGAGTGGTGGCGCTATCGACTTTGGCGCGAAGCGCAGCGACCCCTTTGGTTTGTGGGTCGATCTGCAACGCTTCGTCGTACGCAGCAAGGGCGTCGTTCCAGCGGCCTGCGAGTTCGTGATTCGCAGCTTTGCGCAGTGCTTCAGCAACCGCCGGGATTTTTTTCGCGCGAGTGAGTCCTGCTTCTGCTTCGGGGTGCCCCGATTTGATGATCAAGGCTGATGCAAATTCACGTTCTGCAGCTCCTGCATCCCTGTGATCCAATGCTGTCGACCCCGCCTCCAAGTGTGACTTGAAGAGTGCATCCCCTTTGGACATCAGGGCTTTGAACTGTTCGGTTGCATCACCGTAGGCCACCCAGGCGTCTTCATAACGTTTTTCCTGGAAAGCGAGGTCTGCTTCCGTTGCCCTATTCATGGTGGCTCGATATTCCTTCTCGCCCCAGAGACCCACCTGCATGGACTCTTTTAGGGCGGTCTGGATTTCCACCAGTTCGCCGAGTCGTTCCTTCGCCGACTCGAGCTGGCGTTCGTACTCAAGATCGGCAAATGGCGCGCGTTCCTGACGAATCACCTCAGGGGCGTTTTTGGTACCATCAGGACCACCCGGTTCGGTCAGTTTAATCTTTGGGGCTTCGAACGAAAACACCCAGACAAGACCCGCGATCGCGATGGTCGCGATGCCACCCATTCCTAGAAGGCGGGTAAGGTTGCCACGTTGTTGTTTGGCGTCACCGAGGTGCGAAAGCGGTGGGGTAACCGGCTGAATGACGATAGGCTGATCGGACATGCGTTCTTCCCTGTCGGCAAGCGAGCGTCAGTCGCTGCTTCCAGGCGCTACCAGAGTATCCGTGGCCTCGCCTGAATCGTTCGCTGTCGAGTTGGTGGACGCCTCTGACGCCGGTGACGCTCCCGGTTCCGGCGGGACAGGGAGCTGAAGGTCTTCGTAATACAACCGACGGAGGATGCCGCGCAGCTGTTGATACTGGTCCTGGACACTGCCTTGAAGTGTCGCAGTCTGGTTTTCCAGGTCCATGGTGTAAGGCATCAGCTCGGTTTCTGCGGCGGAGGCCACTTCGCGCATCACCTCAGCATGCATCGCTGCTTCATTGCGTTTCATGACGGCGCTTTTGATTAAGGTCACGCCTCCGGCGATGGAGACAAGTCCAGACATGTCCACGAAAGCGTTGTCACTGCCGTAGATGCCGCCGATCCCGCTGACGATGGCGATGGCACCACCCAGCATGCGCGCATTTGACTGGGCACGCAGGTCTCGATAGGCGACCGTTTCCGCATAGTTGGCGCTGCGCCAGCCGTTGTAGGACGTGAACATGCGGCGTTGGAATTCCGCGTAGTACTCGTCGAGGGTGTCGATGAAGAGATACTCGCGTTCACGAATCTTGCGCACCCGCTCGAGCATAGGATCGTTTTCGGCCGGCAGACGGGTGAGCACATATTTGCCCGCCGTGTCCTGCGCAACATGGTCACCGAAGGCGTCAGGTGAAAAACCGCGCGCAAACCGCATTTCGGCGGTGGACCGAATGCGCCGGAGTTCTTCTTCCGTCAGTGCTTCGCGAAACTTCAACATGTCGTCGGACAGACTGCGATACACGGCCAGGAATGCATCGGTGTCGGCAGGCATGGCATCGCTGTAGGCGTACTTGCTGGCGAGTGCGGTGTACTCCCGGGTGAACCAGGTTCGTCCAGTCGCGTCGCTGACTGTGAGTTCAAGCCGCAGGCGTTCTCCATGAGATTCCAGAATTCGGCCTTCTACGGTCACGTCAACGGCATCGCTACGTACGGGAACGACACGCACCGCGCCCCAGTTACCGGTGCTTTGCATGAGGTTTTTCGCCACATAGGGCATGTAGTTGGCTTCAGCGCGCCTTACTTCTGGCTGAATCAGTTTGTCGATCTGCTCGTCATAGTCCTCTGGCACATTGGGATCGAAGATCGCAATCCCAACGTCCAGTAACAGATCTTCGGACAGAATCTGGGTGCTTTGGGTCGGCGGCGTCATATCCACCGACCGGACTTCCTTGTTCACACAACCAGACAGTGTGGCGAGGAAAACGAAAACAACGAGAACAAAGGCGAGCAGCCGACGTCCCGTGTCGAAAAACCGACGCAGCACTGTACCGGTCCGACGCGGCAAAGGACCTCGTTCGTCTCGGCCAAGTCCGCCTATCAGTGCGAGATTGCTGATGTGTTGCATGAGTTCGGTCATCGACGTGCTCAATTCATCGCCGTGAGAGACGGGACCCATACGTTGTCACAGGATGCATGTCACCAATACCCCAAGGTTGTCAGCGCTTCTTGTATTTTTGATAGTCGGCCCAGAGCTTTTCCCGAATCGCAGGATCGGTCTCGGCCATCGCTGCCTCACGCAGCTGGCGGGCGATGACGTCGTCGTCGCGGGCATCATCGACATCTTTTGGAATGCCAGCAGTCCGATTCGGTGCACCCGGTGCACGACTGATGGCGGAGGGACCGTCCGGAAGTGCACCCATGTCGGGGGCGTTGTTTCCATCACCGTCGCCACCACCGACGCCGCTGTTGCCAGACTTGCTGCCGCCACGCGCAATGCCTGTCGCACCTCGCGCATTTCCACCACCGGCGTTGGGCGTGGAAGCGGCTTTGTCTCGAATGGCACTACGTTCCGCCATGATGCCGCCGTCAAAGTCCTCGAGTGCTTCCTCGAGGTCCCCGGCTGCACCAGAACCTTTCTTTCCCGGTACACCGTCAGGGTTTGAACCACCGGTTTGGTCTGTGTTGCCGGCGCCGCCAGTGATGTCCACGGGCACTTCTGGCAGCTGGCTGCCTTTTTCCCAGCCCTCGTCGGAACCGTCACCCTTGCCCCGATCATCCCAGGTAGGTACGCCGGATGAACCACGGGATTGCCCCGACTGTTGATCGCCTTCGCCTTCACCCGTGTTACCTTCTTCGGCATCACTTTCGTCATCACTGGGTTGTCCACCACTCGAGCCGCCTGAGCCGGGTAAGCCGCCACTGCCGATGTCCGGTATCTGACTCGAGCTCATCGGTCCGGATGAACCTGAGCTGCCAGACTCTCCGGAGCTACCCGGATCCCCCGGCATGCCCGGTGCACCAGGCATTCCTGGAGGGCCAGGCATCCCCGGCATCCCAGCAGGGCTTGGCAACCCTGACTGTCCAGGCAGTCCTGACGGCCCCGGCATTCCTGACGAACCGGGCATCCCCGGCATGCCGCCAGAGGAGGAACTTGATGAGGAACTGCTCGACGAACTCGGCATGGAGGGGCTGGGGAGGTTCGGTTGAGGGAGTGGCGTGATGGGTGCACAACCCCACAACACCACTAACAAACCGGCCAACGGTAAACGGTTGGTTGGACGGGTAGGTAGGCGGGTAGGTAGACGGGTAGATTGATGCTTCACGTGCCTGCGCGTCCTGATGTGCGGAGCTGAATGTGTCATCGAAGTCTTATCCGGCGGCCCGTTAGCCCGACGTTAGAGGTTGATCGCTGAACGCTGGCTGTACCGATAGCGTGATCATGCATTGTCCTATTCAACCTGCCTGTCAGCCTGCCTGGGGTTCGTCTGCTGGAGCCGGAGCCGCTTCGATCTTCCCCACGGGTTCCTTGGCATTCTTGATCGCCGGCTCCGCGGGTAAGGTTTTTTCTTTTTTGGGGTAGAACTTGTACTCGTACAGGAACGACTGCTCTGTGGCGGCAGCAAGTTGATCTTCCACGAGCGGCGGCCGATATCGCGCGATCCGCATGCTGCGACGCACCCGATATTCCATATTCGACTCAGGTTGAACTTCGAGCGTCACCAATTCGTTAACGTCCCCATCCGCAGTGACCGTGAAACCCACCTTCACAAATCCGAGGCGCATTTCTTCGCGCTCATCGGGTGCGGGTGCACGCAAGGGCGGTGGCTCAGGGAAGTACAAGACTTCGGCTTTGGCGAACCGATCGGCTTGTGGCAAACCGGCTTCGGTCAACACGCGGCGCGCTTCGACGTAGAGCGGCGCGGCGCGCTCCGGGCGATCAAAGAGCACATACCAGTCGGCGAGATCAGTCATCGCGTTGGCCTTGTCGAGGGCCGATGCAGCAGGGTCCTCTCGCATCATGATGGCGAGACGATTGAGGGCTTTTTCGCCTTGGGGGAAATTGTTGACGTAAACCGTCGCGTCTTCGCGAAACGGCGTGTTGTCTTCGAATGGTCGGACTGGAAGGGTATTGGCACCTTCGACCTGTTCGTCTGACGCGCGGTGATAGATGGGTGGGAAACGCTCCATGCGATAGGTCGTCGCGACACCACGCAGAGCACGAATGGCCGGCTCCCCTTCGAGTTCGCTGTTCTTCGTCAACGTGCGTTCGGCCTGCTGATACAACGCCCGGGCCATGAGCACGTTGTGGGTTTTCAAATGCCAATCACCGAGACGGAACGTCGCCGGCAACATATCCATGGAATCCGGCTCGTGTTCGCGAAGCTGCACTTCGTAGGCATACAGCTCCCGATCGTTCGCTGCGGCGAGATCGCCGAGTGCAGCCAAGGCATCCGCCTCTTTGTAGACAATGTTGGCCTGACTCGATGAGTGCAGTCCGTTCGCGACTCGGTCGATATGTACAGCCCGACCATAACTGTCGCCGGCTTCTTCGTAGTCTCCGGCGGCCATATGCGCATCGCCGAGTACCACAAGCGGACGCACGAGGTCGGGAGAGTAGCGATGTGTCGCATCTTCAATTTGTTCGATGTAAGCCGTGAGTTCTTCTTTGGCGGAATCGAACTCTCGCGCTTGAATGGCGAGTTCGATGCTGCTGAGGGCATCACCGGTGTTTCCTTCGATGAGGGATGTGCCAACGGTCGTATCTTGTTCATCCGCTACCGCTTCCCCTACGTCCTCGACTGCCGCGGCGCGCTCAGCCGATGCAGCCGTTTCTGCACCACCGTCGATAGGTTCGGCGGTTGGTTCCGCCGCAAGGACGCCGCCGGGCAGGGAAAGACACACGAGCAGGCTCGCCAAAAAAAACGCAAGACGCGGCGGCATCATGAAGCAAGTGCCAAGCGTGCTAGGCGAGCTTGGAAAGAGCAGCCAGGAAATTTTCCGGAGAATGAGCGTTGTCGTCGACATGCTTACCTGAGACCACGATTCCGGAATTTGGTTTCAGTGTGGTTTTCCACCCTGTAACAAGTCAAGGTAGCATGTGCACCGTCTTCGCCTGTCCGGTCCATATACGCATGTCTGCCGACAATCCGTCTGTTGATGCCGTGCTCGATGCAGAGGGTCTGCGTTGCCCGGAGCCACTTTTACTTGCCCGCAATCGGTTGCGGGCGATGGCGAAAGGGCAGGTGTTGCATATTGTCGCGACGGATCCATCAACGACCCGGGATTTTCACAACCTGTGTCGGTTCATGGGGCACAAGCTGGTGGAAGAGAGAACCACCAATGCTCGTCTCGAGTTCTGGATCGAGAAAGGCTGATCCTGCTGTGGTCATCTGGCACTACTTTGCCTACGGGTCGAACATGAACGTCGAACGGGTACGTGCACGCGCGATGCCGTTTGAATCGGTAAGTGCAGGCAGGCTGCCGCGCTATGAGCTCCTGTTCGACAAAGTCAGCCGGGCGCATCCTGATTGTGCCCATGCCAACATCGCGCCGCGTATCGGCAGTCTCGTCGAGGGCGTGCTGTATCGATTGGCGGACCCTGACGTGATCTACGTGATGGATCAGTATGAGTCGACACCCATCAAACACAGCCGCGAAGTGGTTGAAATCCTGACGAATGGTGAGCCCATTCTCGCCTGGACGTACTTTGCCAATCTCGCCGTTCGTCGGTCTGGGTGTCGACCTGAACGCAACTACCTCGCACATCTTCTTGCCGGCGAACGTTTCTTATCCGCCGACTATTTCGCGAGACTCTACGCCGTGGACGTTGCCGATGGGTGAACCCTCTGATCTCGACATCGCTATTTGTTTCAACCGGCTCTTCGCGCTGAGTTTTCACACCGTGTTGGTCGGTGGGGCATCAGCACCGTATTACTTGCCCTCCAAAGCGCCGCACCGTTCGGTGATTCGCTACCGGGAAAATTTCGCGGCGAGTGCCCTGCATGAAGCGGCGCATTGGTGCATCGCCGGAAAGCGTCGGCTCTTGAAACGCGACTTTGCTTATTGGTATCTCCCGTCACCGCGAACGGCGGAACAGTCAGCCGCTTTCCTGGCGGCGGAGTGTCCGGTGCAGGCCATGGAGATGATTTTTGCGGAAGCGGCAGGTTTGCCGTTTCGGGTCTCGCTTGATGATCTCGATCTCGAACTGTCGTCTCGCCGCGAGTCATTTGCGGCGGAGGTCGCGGCAAGCGCCACGACATGGTGGGATCATGGCTTGCCACCCCGGGCGGCTGCCTTCGTTGAAGGATTACAGCGCGCAGTGGCGCAGAGATGGAGCTAGGAATGGGCGATGCTGTGAGTGTCCGGTATGAGTGAACAGGTCGACGTCGTCGTGATCGGCGCCGGGGTGGTGGGGCTCGCCATCGCTCGCCAATTTGCGCTCGGCGGAAGGGAAGTTTTGGTGCTCGAGCGGCACGACGCCATCGGCACCGAAACCAGTGCTCGCAACTCCGAAGTGATCCACGCAGGACTCTACTACCCAACAGGTTCCTTACGTGCGCGCCTGTGCGTGCGCGGCAAACACCTTCTATATGACTACCTGCGAGAACGGCGACTCCCGCATCAGAACTGCGGCAAGGTGCTCGTGGCTGTGGACGAGGGCCAGAAAGTAGAGCTTGAGAAGTTCCGTAAACAAAGTGAGATCAACGGAGCGGGCGACCTGCGCCCCTTGAGTACTGCGGATGTGAAGGCGCTCGAACCGGAAGTTCGTGCCGTCGCCGGGCTCTTTTCACCGACCACAGGAATTATCGATTCCCATCCCTACATATTGTCGCTGCAGGGTGATCTCGAAGGGGCGGGTGGCATGGTGGTGTTGAACACGCCCGTGCGTCGTTTGCAGCCGACCGATGCCGGTATCACGGTTCACTGTGATGAGCTTTCGCTGGGTGCGCGGCTGGTTATCAACTCCGCAGGTCTTTCTGCACCGGATGTTGCCGCCATGTGTTCCGAAGCGCCGAAAGCGTTTTATGCACGTGGTCGTTATTACACCTACTCGGGTCGTTCACCTTTTCGGCATCTGGTTTATCCCATGCCAGAACCGGGTGGTCTCGGCGTTCATGTCACCCTCGACCTTGTTGGCCAGACGAGGTTTGGACCTGATGTGGCCTGGATCGACACGGTGGACTACACCTTCGACGATTCGGCACGCGAGGACTTTGCCGCAGCCATCTGCAAGTATTTCCCCGGTCTCGATGTGGCGCGCCTACAGCCTGGTTATACCGGGGTTCGACCGAAAATCACCGGTCCAGGCGAACCTGCAGCGGACTTTCGTATCGATGGTCCGAAGAGACACGGTGTGCGTGGACTTGTTAATCTCCTCGGTATCGAATCGCCCGGTCTCACCTCTTCCCTTGCCATCGCTGAATACGTAGCAGCGTTGGTGAGTGAATGAAGCGGTCATGATGAGAGTAGGGCTTCTCATCAATCCGCTCGCGGGCATCGGCGGAGCGGTTGGGTTGAAGGGGAGCGACGGAGAGGACATCGCTGCGGAGGCGTTACGTCGCGGTGCAGTGCCGAGAGCAGCAGATCGTGCAGCGGCGATGTTCGGAGCGCTGGCGGACGCTCGATCGAATATTGAATGGTGGTGCCCAAGCAAGTCCATGGGTGGTGAACTCCTCGATTCGGTAGGAGTAAAACACACCATCGTCTATGTCACGCCAGAAACAACTTCCGCCACACAGACCTTTGATGCCATGGCTGCACTCCAGAATTCTGGCGTGGGTTTGCTGGTTTTTGCAGGCGGTGATGGAACCGCACGCGACATCGCCTCGGTGATTGGCACATCGATTCCAGTGATCGGAATTCCTGCTGGCGTGAAGATGCACTCCGGCGTGTTTGCTACCTCGCCACGATCCGCGGCTGCAATTCTGCTGGGCCTTCAACAGGGTGAACTTGTCAGCAGTGTCATCGCGGAAGTCAGAGATGTGGATGAAGTGGCCGCCCGGGATGGTCGTGCAGCGAGCCGGTTTTATGGCGAGATGCGGGTACCTGCGGCAGACGGGTTTGTGCAACACACCAAGATCGGTGGCCGAGAAGATGATGGTTTGGCGGTTGAAGAAATCGTGCAGGGTGTGTGTGCGCTTGTCAGTGATGCTCTGCATCGTCCACTGGTATTAGGTCCTGGTGGAACGATACTCGCAATCAAGGAACGGCTGGGCACCAAGGGCACCTTGCTCGGCGTGGATGTTCGACTTCCGGATGGTGGATGGCGTTTGGACGTGGGCGAGACAGAGCTGTTGGCGTTGCGAGGCTCGCCTCTGGTCATCGTCGGTTTTGGTCGTAATCAAGGCATTGTCTTTGGACGGGGCAATCAACAACTGTCAGCGGAGTTTCTCCGGCGGCTTGATGGCCGGCGTGACATCGTGATCGTCGGAACCCGCAGCAAGCTGAAAGCCCTGGGTGGGCGGCCCTTGTTACTGGATACCGGCGATGCGGCGTTGGATACCAGGCTCGGTGGTCTACGCGATATCCTCTGTGGCTACGATGATCGCCTGCTGTATCGGGTTGACGCTGGCTGAGTTCTGCGGTCGTTGGTTGGATCCGAGCGTCAAGTCGTGTGGTCCTGGATCAGCGGGCGCCAGAGGTTGGTTGTTGGGTCGCTGCTGGTCATTGTGGCCGTTATCGTGAGTCGATTCGGTTATCGGGCTTCTACCTGAAGGCGTTCCTGGACCAGACGACGAAAGGCCAGAACCGCGGCGTCGTGGGGCGTTGCAAACATGCGGGCGCCTTCGGGCGTGAGATCAAGAATACGTTGCTGACCCTCCAGAATCCGCTGCTCTTCAAGAAACGCGGCATTCACTATCTTGAACATACCTTCAAGCAGCGACGGTTTGGCGTGTTCAGCTTCCACTCCCGTGGCAAAGAAGTAGCGGGACTCGCGGATGGGTGGTGCAGGATTTCCTGGCGGCATCTCCTTACAGAGACCCTGACAGTTGAGTTTCAGACCGTGGTACATGCAGCGCAGGTCATCTCCTTCGATGCGACCGAGGGATAACAGCGCAAATCGGTGGGGGCAACGGTCTTCCATGGCGATGACAGTGCCATCTGTTTTTCGCCATAACACGATGGGCTCTCCGAGCATCACACGACCGATGGGGCCTTCCCCCTCCAGTTCATGACTCCAAGCAGCGACATACCACAGGTTGCGGATGAACGACGTTGCTGCCATCAAGCCTCCGAAGCATTTAGGCGAATCGTTCAGCGGATGGGGTCCAACCGGCTGAGCACTGTGCGGAGTTCCACCTCCACAGCCTCCGCATGCCGGCGTTCGTCCTTGGCTTCTTCGGCAGTGTGGATCGTTGGTCAGGCGCAGCGCCAGCGCATCGCGCGATCAAACAGTGCCTTGGCGTGATCCGGATCGGCCGTTGGTGTGCTCACATGTTGCTCAAGCAGATGGGTAAACAACGCGCCCAACGCAACAGCACCATAGATGTCGGACTCGACCCGACGAACCAGGATTTCTGCGTCGTCGAATTTTCCGACGCTCACCAAGGGTTCGGCCTCGATGCATACAGCATCAAGTTTCTGCCGAATCGCTTGCAGCCAGGTTTGATAGTGGTCTTTGGCCATGAAGGTTCCGTGTTTCAGATCGCTTGATCTGGCGTCTGACTCGGTACGAGTGGTGGCGGACTGGCAGGATACCGCGCGATGTCTGACACCAGCTCCACTACCAGCAAACGCAGGGCGGCCGATGAACCTTTCTGTAATGCGCCACGCAGCCGGTTAAGCAGCGTGTTCTCTTCGATCGCGACGGCGGTGGACTGTCCCTCGAGTGACGTGGGTTGAATCAGGAGTGCTAACGCACGCCCCGTCAGCACCGCTTGTTCCACCGCATCGGAGCGCAGGGTGTTGGTGAAACGAATGAACCCTTCTTCACGCATCCAGACGAGGGCTTGAAAACACGCGATGTAGCGGTCGCTGTGCAAGCCGAACTCGTCGGTTTCTTCTTCCTGGTAGACATCCTCAACGAAGAGATCCTGGGCCTTGGAAACACCGATGCCAGAATCACCAATGCTCGGGCGACGTCTTTGCAGAAGTCGTCGAGATTGAGTGAAAGCGTCATGACGGGTCTGTTGGCTATTGACGGTAGCGGGTAAGGAATCGAGCAATACGTTCGATCGATTCTTCGAGGTATTCTTCTCGCGGCAGAAACACCACACGGAAGTGGTCGGGTTCCGGATAACTAAATCCCGTGCCTTGAACCACGAGTACTTTTTCTGCACGTAGCAGGTCGAGCACAAATCGTTCGTCGTTGGTGATGTTGAACTTCTTGGCGTCGATGCGCGGGAAGAGGTAGAGCGCGCCGCGCGGTTTGAAGCAGGAAATACCTGGGATTTGATTGAGCATCGCCCAAGCTTTGAGTCGCTGCTCGTAGAGGCGACCACCAGGCTCAGTGTATTCATTGATGCTCTGGTAACCACCCAGTGCAGTTTGCACGGCATGTTGAGTCGGCACGTTGCTGCACAACCGCAAGCTCGCCAGCATGTTGAGCCCCTCGATGTAGTCGGTCGCCCGATCTTTGGCGCCGCTGACCACCAGCCAACCCGTGCGGAAACCCGCCACCCGATAAGCTTTTGACAAGCCGTTCAACGTGAGAATCAGCAGGTCATCCGCGAGACTTCCGACGGCTGTGGATTGGTAGTTGTCGTAGATGATCTTGTCGTAGATCTCATCGGACAGCACCACGAGGTCATGTTCACGCGCGATTTCTAACATCTCGAGCAGCATGGCCCGTTCGTAAACCGCTCCGGTCGGATTGTTCGGGTTGATGATGACCATCGCCTTGGTGCGCGGGGTGATCAGCGACCGCAAGTGGACGAGGTCAGGTTGCCAGTCGACGCCTTCATCACAGCGGTAGTGTTTGGCCACGCCGCCACACAACGTTGTTGCTGCTGTCCACAGGGGGAAATCAGGAGAGGGGATGAGTACTTCGTCACCATTATCGAGGAGACCTTGAAGCGACATCATCACAAGTTCAGATACGCCGTTGCCGATGTAGACGTCATCAATGTCCACGCCCTTGATGCCGAGCTGCTGGCAGTACTGCATCACCGCTTTGCGAGCCGTGTAGATGCCTTTCGAATCGGAGTAACCCTGCGCGGTCGGCAGGTTATGAATGACGTCGCGGAGGATCTCTTCCGGCGCCTCACAGCCAACCGGGGCAGGGTTACCAATGTTGAGTTTGAGGACCTTGTGACCGTCTTCTTCCATACGCTTGGCTTCGTCGAGTACCGGACCACGAATGTCATAGCAGACGTTGTCCAGTTTGCGGGACTTCGCGAAGACACGGGGTTTGCGCGAGGTGAGAGGGGTGATCTTGGGGGTGTTGGGTTCCATGGTGCTCTGCCGGGTCAGGGCGTTACTGCTTTTGGTGCAAGCGGTTACGCGCTTAAGATAGGGTTTACCTCAGAAATGTTAGCAGGATGGTCATGAACAAGGTATCCGAGCCCCGTGTCATCAAAACGGAAGAAGAGTGGAAAGCAGAACTGAGCCCTGAGGAGTACGAAGTCACCCGCTGTTCAGCGACAGAACGCGCGTTTACGGGTCTTTATTGGGACACGAAGACCCCCGGCATCTACAACTGCAAATGCTGCAAAACGCCGCTTTTCGATTCCAACACAAAGTACGACTCCGGCACGGGTTGGCCGAGCTTCTGGCAGCCCCTTACCAAAGAAGCGGTCGCCACTAAAGAAGACATGAGTTATGGCATGCGACGCTTGGAAGTGGTCTGTGCCACCTGTGACGCGCATCTCGGCCATGTGTTTCCCGACGGTCCAAATCCTTCAGGGCTGCGCTTCTGCATGAACTCCGCTTCCCTCGACCTTAATCCGCGCGAGGGCTGAGCAACCATGCATCCCGGAGTTTTCGCCGAGCAGAATCCCGGCAAGATCGCCTACGTCATGGCCGAGACTGGACAGACGGTGACCTTTGGTGAGCTGGAAGCCCGTGCCAATCAAGGCGCACATCTCTTTCGCAAGCTGGGGCTGAATAAAGGCGATCACATCGCCATCCTGCTCGAGAATCATCCGCGCTTTTTTCAAATCGTGTGGGCAGCGCAACGCAGTGGCATTTATTACACGGCGATCTCCTGGCGCTTACAGCCGGACGAAGTGGAATACATCGTCAACAACTGTGAAGCGAAGGTGTTCATCAGTTCATTGCCACGCGCCGATGTGGTCGAACGGCTGCGCGGGAAGACGCCGTTGGTAAAAAAAGCCTACATGCTCGATGGCATCGTCGAGGGTTTTGAAGCCTGGGAAGACGCGATTGCCGACATGCCGGAAACGCCGATTGCCGATCAGGCGGAAGGCACTTCCATGTTGTATTCATCGGGTACGACGGGCTACCCAAAAGGCGTAAAGAAGGCGTTATCACCACTGCACTATGGTGCTGACTCCCCCAACCTTGCAGGCATGTTGTGGGGGATGACGGCGGATTCGATCTACCTTTCCCCGGCTCCGCTGTACCACTCAGCTCCGCTCAATTTCACCATGGGTGCCCTTCGAAACGGCACTCAGGTCGTCGTGATGGAACACTTTGATGCGGAGTCAGCGCTGCGTTTCATTCACAAGTACCGCATCACCCACAGCCAG
>SXGR01304009.1_pt1 | contig 23043 bp, 19 predicted proteins | sample 3174711 | NCBI WGS metagenome assembly SXGR01 (sample SAMN11356860, study PRJNA531348) | freshwater metagenome | isolation source: freshwater sample F1-60 | place: China: Fuxian Lake, Yuxi | collected 2017-12-25 | reverse complement strand
CGACGGCCAGATCGGCGATCGTGCTGTCCTCGGTTTCGCCCGACCGGTGCGAGATGATCGTCGCGTAGCCGGCGTCGCGCGCGATGGCAATCGCGTCGAGCGTTTCGGTGACCGTGCCGATCTGGTTCACTTTGACGAGCAGGGCATTCGCGATGCCGGCGGCAATGCCTTCGTTGAGAATCGCCGGGTTGGTCACGAACACATCGTCGCCCACCAATTGCACCTGGTCACCGAGCGCTTGCGTCAGCAGTCTCCAGCCGCGCCAGTCCTGCTCGGCGCAGCCGTCTTCGATCGAGATGATGGGATACTGCCGGCACCAGTCGACGTAGAGATCAACCATGCCTTGCGAGTCGCGCGCGGGTTCTCCGGACTTCTTGAACTCGTAATGTCCCTGATCCCTGACCCAGAACTCGCTGGCGGCCACGTCCAGTGCGATGAACACGTCGTCGCCTGCCTTCGCACCGGTCTTGGCGACCGCCTCGAGCACCAGCTCCAGCGCCTCGCGATTCGACTTCAGGCTCGGCGCGAAGCCGCCCTCGTCGCCGACGCCCGTGGCGAGGCCGCGGCTCTTGAGGATTGAGCGCAGCGCGTGGAAGATCTCGGCGCCGACGCGCAGGGCCTCACTGAAGGTCGGGAAGCCGATCGGCATGACCATGAACTCCTGGAAGTCCACGTTCGAGTCGGCGTGCGCGCCGCCGTTCAGGATGTTCATCATCGGCACGGGCAGGACAAACCGGGTTCCGGGGTCCGGGGTCCGGGGTCCGGGGCCCTGCGCCAAATCGGCGATGTGGGCGTAGAGCGGCTGGTCGGCCCGCGCGGCCTCGGCCTTGAGTGCGGCCATCGACACGCCGAGCATCGCGTTGGCGCCGAGGCGGCTCTTGGTGGCCGTGCCGTCGAGCGCGATCATCGCCTCATCGAGTGAGCGCTGGGTAAAGAACTTGCCCTCGATGGCGGCGCGAATCTCGGTATTGATGTTCGCCACGGCCGTACGGACACCCTTGCCGAGATAGCGCGACTTGTCGCCATCGCGCAATTCGAGGGCTTCGCGCTCACCGGTTGAGGCGCCAGACGGGACGCCGGCTCGCCCGCGTGCCCCGCCGTCAAGCGTTACATCCACTTCAACTGTCGGATTCCCTCGCGAGTCGAGAATCTCGCGTCCACGAACGTCGGCAATTTTCATAAAAAGAACATCTTATCCGCGTCGGTCGGCTTCTGCTTCCAGCTGCAACGCTTCTTCGGTGATCGGCGCGACGGACGGGTCTTCGCCGAGCGCCACCACGACCACGCCGTTTTCCGAGACGGTGTGCCGGCGCCGATCCTCTTCGGTGTTGAAGCCAATCGTCGCGCCGCGCGGGATGTCGACGTCGCGGTCGATGATCGCCTTGCGGATGCGGGCGTGGCGGCCCACCCTGACGCCCGGCATCAGGATCGCCTGCTCGATGCTGCAGAAGCTGTGCACGCGCACGTTCGGGCACAGGATGCTGCCGTGAATGCGGCTGCCCGAGACGATGCAGCCCTGCGAGATCAGCGAGTCCTGCGCCTCGCCCCGCCGCCAGTCTTCTGCGAACACGAACTTTGCCGGCGGTGCTTGCGGCATGTAGGTGCGCAACGGCCACTCCGGATCGTACATGTTGAACTCGGGATTGATGTGGCAGAGGTCCATCTGGGCGTCGTAGTAGGCATCGAGCGTGCCGATGTCGCGCCAGTACTTCGCCGCTTTTTTGTTCTCGTCGTAAAACGGATAGGCGAAGGTGCGCCCCTGGCCAATCAGCGCGGGAATAATGTTCTTGCCGAAGTCGTGCTGGCTGTCGCCCTTGGCTGCATCCTCTTCGAGCGCGCGAACCAGCACGTCGCTGTTGAACACGTAGATGCCCATCGACGCCAGCGCCAGGTGCGGCTGTCCGGGCATGGCCGGCGGGTTCAGCGGCTTTTCCATGAACGCGGTGACCTTGTCCTGTTCGTCCACCGCCACGACGCCGAAGCGCCGGCCGTCCTCGATCGGCACTTCGATGGCCGCCAGCGTGACGTCGGCCGCCATGTCCTGGTGGAACCGCAGCATCTTCTGGTAATCCATCTTGTAGACGTGGTCGCCGGCCAGCACGACGACGAACTTCGGGGCTTCGCGAATGATGGAGTACAGATTCTGGTAGACGGCGTCGGCCGTGCCTTGATACCACTGCTCGCCGACACGCTTCTGGGGTGGCAGAATCTCGATGAACTCGCCGAGTTCTTCGGAGACGACGGTCCAGCCCTGTCGGATGTGGCGGTTGAGCGACAGCGACTTGTACTGCGTCGCGATGAAGACGTGGCGCAAACCGGAGTTGATGCAGTTGCTCAGGACGAAGTCGATGATCCGGTACGGACCGCCGAAGTAAATGGCAGGCTTGGCGCGGTCTCGCGTCAAGGGTGCGAGCCGTTCGCCAGCCCCGCCCGCCAGCACAATTACGAGGACGTCGTCACGCAGCATGGTGGCAGCTTCGGCAAGATATCACCTGATGTCTCTACTTTTGCCGCTAAACCGCTAGTGTAACAGCGCTTTAGCGGTGTTGACTTGGCGGTGGCGGCCCTTCTATGATTTGGCGATCGAAAGTAACAAAAGGGCGCGCGAAGAGTGCGCCCTTCGTTTTGAGGGGGAACTGATGATGGTATTTCGGCGTGCAATGGCCGTAGCGATCGCGCTGATGGTGTCGGCAACTTTGGCCGCTTCTGGAGTAGCTGCGCAGCAGGCTCCGAAGAAGGACGAGAAGAAGCGCAGCAAGCAAGAGCAGGCTGAGATCGAGACGCTCGTGAAGACGGTGGACGGCGTGATGGCCGGCCAGCCCGTACCGGGCGACATCACGATGTCGATCGAGCCCTTCTTCATGAAGTCGCAGGAAGCGCGCACCTTCGTGCCGGTGGTGATCTCGCTGAACAACGCGCCCAAGGTCGACTCGGCGCTGTATATTCGCGTCGTCAACCCAGCCGCCGTGCCCGACCCGAAGGCCAAGAAGGTCGAATACCCCTGGGACGACATCCACTTCGTGCCCGCCGCGCAGCTCGCTGGCGAAGTCATTAAGCTGAACCGCGTGTTCATGGCCACCGCCGGCACCTACGATGTCTACATCGGCTTCAAGGAGCGCCTGCCCGAGAAGGCGCCGAAGAACACCGTCGCCAAGATGGGCGTGCTCAAGACGCAGGTCACCGTGCCGGATTTCTACAACGCCGAGTTGAACACCAGCACCATCCTGGTCGCTGAGAAGGTCAACATGCTGACCGCAGCCATCGGCCCGGAAGAGGCGCGCGAGCGTCCCTTCGTGTTCGGCGCCCAGGAACTGCTGCCGGCCCCCGACATGGAATTCAAGAAGGTCGACGAGCTGTCGATCTTCTTCCAGGTCTACAACTCGGGCCTCGACGCCGGCGGCAAGCCGGACCTGACCCTCGAATACGAGTTCCACAAGACCGAGGCGGGTGCGGAGAAGTTCTTCAACAAGACCAGTCCGCAAGTGGTCAACGCGTCCATGCTGCCGCCCCAGTTTGACCCGGCCAAGTTCCCGGTGCCCGGTGGCGTGAGCGTTCCGCTGGCGTCGTTTGGTGAGGGCCAGTACCGCCTGGCCATCAAAATCACCGATAAGGCAGCGAACAAGACCCTGACCCGCGACGTGAAGTTCACCATCAAGGGGTAGACGTAAAGGCGTAAACTATTGGGGCTGCCCGCTCCATCACCCTGAGGAGCGGGCGGCCATGTTCAGATGGGCACCCCCCGTCGCCTGCTCGCCCCGGTTTCGATACTCTGCCTGTTGGCACTGCACTCGACCCCTGCCTCGGCCCAAGGCGTCAGGCTCGTTTCCGCACCTCCCGTTACCAACCTCGCCGCCGCCTCTACCGGCCACATCGAAGGCTCGGTCACCGACGAAGCCGGTAAGCCGCTCGATGGCGTGGTCATCTCCGCGCTCGGCAGCACGACCGCGTTTGCCGTGTCTGACAAGGCTGGTCAGTTCACGCTGAAGCAACTGCCGCCGGGACCGTACGTGCTCCGTGCGCATCTCCAGGGCTTTCACGCGCCGCGCAGCACCATGGTCAACGTGCGACCCGCCGCGCGCAGCGCCTCGACGTTCACGCTGCGTCGCGAAGCGACGGCTGAGGCGATCCGGGTCGCGGAAGCTGGCGTCGGCACCACCGCGACCACGAGTGCAATAGCCGCGCCGGAACCGACCACGACGAAAGCTGGTCGCGACGAAAGCGACTTTGCCTGGCGCCTGCGTCACTTGAAGCGTGGCGTGTTGCGCGAGGCCGCGACCAAGGCCGGTCTTCCGCAAGACGACGACTGGTTCATCACCGACTCGTTCCAGTTCCTCGGCCGCGCGGTCGGGTCGTCGGCGAAAGCCGCCACCGCACTGTTCTCGGACCTGTCGCTCGGCGGACAGGTCAACTTGCTGACCACCGGCGCGTTCGATAATCCGCTGCAGTTGCTGCAACTCGACCGCACCAGCAGCGTGGCATTCTTCTCGTTGGGCGCGCCCGTCGGCACGCACGGCGACTGGGTCGTGCGCGCGGCGATGAACCAGAACGATTTGAGTTCCTGGATGCTCGCCGGCAGCTACGTCGTGACCGCCGCGGTGGCGCATCGCTACCAGATGGGGATGTCGTACAGCCTGCAGCGCTACGAAGGCGGCAATACCGCCGCGCTGTTGGCCGTGGCCGATAGCGCGCGCAATGTCGGCTCGGTGTTTGGGTACGACGAGTGGGAAGTGTCGCGGTATCTTTCGGTCAGCTACGGCGCCAACTACGCGCACTACGATTACCTGCAGGCAGGACCGTCGTTGTTCAGCCCGCGACTGGCCGTTACCCTGTCGCCCACCGGAAACACGCGCCTGCGCTTTGCCGCGTCGCGCGACATCAGTGCGCCGGGTGCGGAGGAATTCCTGCCGCCGACGAGCGCCGCCTACCTGCCACCGCAGCGCACCTTTTCGGCGATTTCCCCGGCGGGCATGCGCACACAGGAACTGCTTAACTACGAGGTCGGCTTCGAGCGCGTGTTCAACGGCGCCACCATCGGCGTGCGCGCGTTCGAGCAGCAGATCGATAATCAAACCGTGACCGTCTTCGGCCTGCGCCAGGACGACAGCATCGCGACCGCGCTCGGCCACTACCACGTCGGCGCCGCCGGCGATGCCAACGTGCGGGGCGTCGGCGTGACCTTCACGCATTCACTGTTCGAGAACGTGCGCGGTTCGGTGGACTACTCGCTGTCGCACGCCAACTGGCAGGCGCGCGCGACCCCGGTGGAGTACGCCGTGCTGACGCGGTGGGTGCCGTCGTCCGTGCGCGACGACGAGCGCATCCACGACGTGACGACCTCGCTGCAAGCCGAAGTGCCGATCACGGCCACTCGCGTCGTCGTGTTCTACAAGGTGAATAGCGCGTTCACCTCGGGCTCGCTCACGCAGGGCCCCGGCTTCGCCGCGCGATTCGATCTGCAGGTGAACCAGGCATTGCCGTTCATGAACTTCCGCGCTTCGCAGTGGGAGATGCTGGTCGGCGTCCGCAACCTGTTTCACGAGTCTCTCGCCAACGCTTCCGTCTACGACGAGATCCTCGTCGTGCGTCCGCCCAAGCGGATTGTCGGCGGCCTCACCGTCAAATTCTAAGGGCCTCGGGCTCTGCCCCTGTTCCGGCCCAATTTTGCGCATACTAAGTTTTGGATCGATTCGACGGCTGTTTGGATAAAGCGGTGTGTCGAAGGTGTCTGTTGGGTTTAAGATCATATCTATCAATGAGTTAGCAAGCCACTAAAGGCTGAGCTCGTGGTATGGGGTTTGCTCTGAAATCGCCAGATTGATCTTCCTTGTTAGGTAACACTGAACCAACGACGGCTATGTCTGTGCCTGGACCGGGAACCTGGTGGTGCGAATGGCGGCAAACAGCCTTGCCGGTGGCGGTGACGCTCGGCCTGCTGGCGCTCGGGCTGACCAACGTGATTTCCCGCGCGACCCACACCGAAGTTGAAGATGGCGTGCTGTGGGTTGAGCGCGCCGTCGGCGTCGTCGCCGCCGAAGTGGCCTCGCCGTCGGCGGCCAGCCGCGCCGGTGTGCGACCCGGCGATGTGCTGATCGGCATCAACAACCAGCCGGTGGATGGCCGCCAGGACGTGCTGAATCTACAGCACCAGACCAAGCCCAATGACCGCCACTCCTACACCCTGCTCAGGCTGGGCACTCAGCAAATCGCGACGGTCTCGCTTGCGCCGATGCCGAGCGGCACGGGCCTGTTCTATTACGTGCTGGCCGCGGTCGGCATCTTCACGTTGCTCGTCGGCGCGGCGGTCCGGGCGCGGCGTCCCACCGATCAGGCCACCCTGCACTTCTTCTGGTTGTCGGTGGCGTTCTTCGGCGTGTTCACCTTCTCGTTCAGCGGTCGTCTCGATCGGGTTGACTGGGTGTTCTACTGGGGCGATGTGATTGCGTTGAGTGTGCTGCCGGCGCTGTTCCTGCACTTCACGCTGGTGTTCCCCGAGCGCCCGCACATGCCGGGCTATTCCGCGGTGCTGGCGCGCTGGCTTCCGGCGATCTACTTGCCCGGCGCGGTGCTTGGTTCCACCCGCACCCTGGCGGTGCTGCGCTCGAGCGTCGATCCCGAGTATTTCATCCGCGTCGTGTCGCTGCTCGACCGTCTTGAATATGTTTACCTGGTCGCTTTCGGCGCGGCCGGCCTAGCGGTGCTGCGGCGTGCGCTGGGGCGGGCCCGGTCGGTGACCGTCAAGCGCCAACTGCGCTGGATCGTGTGGGGTACGGCCCTCGGCGCCATTCCGTTCGCGCTCGGCTACGCCATTCCGTTTGCGCTCGGTGCCGACTCGTCGATCCCGATGGAGCTCACTGCCATCCCGTTGGGCTTCATTCCGCTCGCGTTTGCGTCGGCCATCATTCGCTATCGGCTCATGGATGTGGAAATCATCCTCAAGCGCCTGCTGGTCTACACCTCCGCGGTTGCGGCGATTGTCGCCCTCTACGTGCTGATCCTCCGCGCGTCAGGCAACGAAATGCTCGACGGCGAGTCGCAACATCGCTGGATGATCGCGTTCCTGTCGACTGTGGTCGTCATCCTGCTCGCCAAACCGGTGAAGGACGGCCTGCAGAAAGCCATTGACCGTGCCTTTTACCGCGATCGCTACGACTACCGCCGCGCGCTGGTCGGCTTTGCCGGCGAGTTGAACAGCGACCTCGACCTCAATCGCCTGGCCGATCGCCTGGTCACGCGCGTGCGCGAGACCATCGAGCTGGATCGCATGGCGTTCTTCCTGGCCAACGAGGCCGGCGACTTCGACGTGATCAGTCACGCCGGCTTTGACGCCGCGCCCCCGCGCCTGGTCAGCGCCTCTGGCGTCGGCACGCGCATCAACAGCGCCCACACCGTGCGGCTCGATGATCCGCTGGCGGCGACACGGTTCTCCGCTGAAGAGGTCGAGTTCTGGCGCGACGCGGGGATTTTCTACTTCGTGCCGTGCGTGACCAAGGACGCGGCGATTGCCATCCTCGGCCTCGGCCGCCGCGCCAGCGGCGAACCGCTGAGCAGCGAAGACACTGCGCTCGTCACGGCCGTGGCGGCACAAGCGGCCACGGCGATCGAAAACGGCCGCCTGTACCGGCAGTTGCACCTCAAGGCGTCCGAACTGGATCGCCTGCACGTCTTCAACGAGAACATTCTCGAGTCGCTGGACGATGGCTTGCTGGTGCTGGGACCAACCGACCACGTGGTTCGTTGGAATGCCGCACTCGAACGCGTCTATGGCCCGCCGCGTTCGGCCGTGCTCGGCCAGCACGTCGAACAGTTGTTCGACGCGCATCTGGTCGAGTTGCTGAGCGTGGCTCGCCGCGATCATCCGGATGGCACCACGATCTTTCGGGTGCCGCTGATGGCGCGCAGACCGAGCCGCGACGGCGAGCAGGGCGATCGCGTCGCGGGTGCGCGCCTGCTGGTCAACGTCACGACGGTGCCGTTGCAGACGCTGGCCGGTGGCTCGCAGGCCGGCACGATTGTCATCTTCGAAGACATCACCGAGCGTTCGCAGCTGGAAGAGCAGTTGCGCATCTCGGAGAAGATGGCCTCGCTCGGCCTGTTGGCGGCCGGCGTGGCGCACGAAGTGAACACGCCGCTCACCGGGATTTCCAGCTACACGCAGATGCTGCTCGAGAACGCCGACCAGGCCGACCCGCGGACGCAGGTGCTCGAGAAAATCGAAAAGCAAACCTTCCGCGCCGCCCGCATCGTCAATGGCCTGCTCAACCTGTCGCGGCCCAATGCCGCGGAACAATCCGAGCGCACGGTCGTCGATCTGAATGTGGTCATTGCCGACGTGCTGTCGCTGCTCGAACACCAGTTCGCGAAGAGCAGCATCAAGGTGCGCCGCGAGTTGCAGGCCGAGCCGGTCCGCGTGATCGGCTTCGAGTTCAAGCTGCAACAGGTGTTCCTCAACCTGTTCCTCAACGCCCGCGATGCCATGGCGAGCGGCGGCTGGCTGACCATTGCGACTCGCAGCGATGGCCGCGAAATGGTGGCCGAGGTGTCAGACACCGGCAACGGCATCGCCGCTGAGCACCTGGCACGAATCTACGACCCGTTCTTCACGACCAAAGCTATTGGCCATGGCACCGGGCTCGGTTTGTCGATCACCTACGGCATTGTTCGCGAGCACGACGCGACGATTCAATGTGACAGCACGCCGGGCACGGGCACCCGGTTCGAGATTCGCTTCGCAGCTGGTCCTGAGCAAGCACGAGCGGATGACCCATCCGCTCGTGCCAGTCGAAGGGGACACTAACCATGCGACGGAATGCGTCAGTACTCGTCATCGACGACGAAGAAGTGATGCGCGACATCCTGGGTACGCTTCTCGAGCGCGAGGGCTACAGCGTGCGCCTGGCCTCAGGCGGGCAGGAAGGTCTCGAACTGGCCAAGTCGTTGCCGCTCGACGCTGTGATCGTCGACGTCATGATGCCGGGCATGGACGGCATGCAGGTGCTCGACGAGATCAAGAAGTACGACGACGACCTGCCGGTGCTGATGGTGACGGCCTACGCGTCGATGGAGAGCGCGATCGCGGCCATGAAGAAGGGCGCCTTCGACTACATCACCAAGCCGTTCAAGAACGATGAAGTGCTGGTGGTGTTGCGCAACGCTGTCGAGCGCCGGCAACTGGTGGCTGAGAACGTAGCCCTCAAGCAAAATCTGCAGTCTCGCTACCACAAGTTCTCGGGCATCATCGGCAAGAGCAGCCGGATGAAGCAGGTGTTCGACCTGATTATCCAGGCCGCGCCCAGCCGTTCGACCATCCTGATCACCGGCGAGAGCGGCACTGGTAAGGAGCTGGTGGCCCGCGCCATCCACCAGAACTCCGCGCGCAGTGAACGCTCGTTTGTCGCGGTCAATTCAGGCAATCTGCCGCCGGACCTGCTCGAGTCCACCCTGTTCGGTCACGTCAAAGGCGCGTTTACTGGCGCGGTCTACCCGAAGAAGGGCATGTTCGACCTGGCCGACAAGGGCACCATCTTCTTCGACGAGATCGGCAACGTGCCGATTGAGACCCAGGCCAAGCTGCTGCGCGTGATGCCGGAGCGCGAGTTCATGCGCCTGGGCGGCATGGAAACCATCAAGGTCGACGTTCGCATCGTCGCCGCAACCAACGTCGACCTGAAGCACGAGATGGAAGAGGGCCGCTTCCGCGAGGATCTCTACTATCGCCTGCACGTGATCAGCATCCCCTTGCCGCCGCTGCGCGAACGCCGCGCCGACATCCCGCTGCGGGTGCAGCACGTCCTCGAGAAATACGGCGAAGAGAACGGTCGCAAGAACATCGAGGTGGCGCCCGAGGCGCTCGACCTGCTGATGGAATACGACTGGCCCGGTAACGTGCGCGAACTGGAGAACGTGATCGAACGCGCGGTGGTCCTGGCGACCGGCCAGCGCATTGGCACCGAGTTGATTCCCGAGCAGGTGCGCAAGAGCCCGTCGTTCCAGATCCCGCACGTGGTGATGCCGGTCGAAGGTGTCTCGCTGAAGGAAGTCACGGTCGCCTACGAGCGGCAGTGGATCGAGTCGGCGCTCGAAGCCGCGGGCGGCGTCCAGAAGCGCGCGGCCGAACTGCTGCGCATCAAGCCAACTACGCTCAACGAGATGATTAAGCGCTACGACATTCGTCCGCGCCGCAAGAAGGCGTCAGCCGCCGACGCCGAGCCCCGGTCAGAGTCTCCAGGATAAATACCGTTGCCGAGGTCCCGGGACTCACGGCGTTCACGATAATGCCGGATCCAGCCAACTCCACCGCAATCGCGCGTGTCAGGTAGATCAAGGCCGCCTTGCTCATGCCGTAGAGTGATGTGTTGACGTCGGTCACGGTGCCGAGCTGGCTGGCGACGTTGATGATGCGGCCGCTGCTCCTGAAACCGCCCACGCCGCAGTTGGGACCGCTTTAAACCGTTCTCTCTACACCCGGTCCAACGTACAGGAGAAGTACCGATGACACACCCACGACTGAGCGTGGCCGCAATGGTCACCCTCGCAGCCACGGTGATGGCGTGCAGTGGCGCCACCGCCACCAGCATCAGCCCAACCGCACCCACTACCACCGTGGCCACCACGACGACGATCACCACGACGCCCACTGCGCCGACCACGCCCACGACCCCGACAACCCCGTCCACCTCGGGTGTGCAGGCGATCTACGCGCAGTTCGTCAGCACCGTGAGCGTGTCAATCAGTGGCGCCACCGTCACGTTGCGGACGAGTGACCTGCCCGATCACAAGAGCCCGTACTGGGGACCGAGCAGCGCCAATTACGAGGCGCCGCACGCCGGCATGCAGGTCAACCCACATCTGATCGCCACGCAGAACCTCACGTTCACACTGCCGTCATCGCCGTCGGCCGCGTCGGCGACCAGCGACACACCGCTTGGGCCGATCGGGATCTCGGTTAACGGCGTGGTGTTCTTCAACCAGTACGCGGCCATGCGGCAGCCGCTGACCTCGGAGATCGTGTCGTTCGACAAGTACAACGGCCACCCGAGTCCATCAAACCAGTATCACTACCACTTCGAGCCGGTGTCGATTACCGCGCCGAGCCGAAGTCGGCTCATTGGCGTGTTACTCGACGGCTTCCCGGTCTACGGTCCGATCGACAGCGACGGCAGCGCGCCGACGGGCCTCGATTCCTGCAACGGTCACACCTCAGCGACGCCGGAGTTCGCCAGCGGCATCTACCACTACCACACGACCACGGCCGTGCCCTACATCTCGGGCTGCTTCCGCGGCACCGCGGGGACCGTGCGATGAAAACGATCGGACTGTTGCTGTTGCTCGCGAGCACCGTGCCGGGGTCCTCGTCGCCCATCCTCGAGGAGCGTCGGACGTTCTATCCCAACGGACGGCCCTACGAGGTCCGCCACTTCTTCAACGGCCGGGAAGAGGGCCAGCAACAGGCGTGGACCGAAGACGGCACCCTCTACATCAACTACGAGATGCGAAACGGCCGCCGCCACGGATTCGTCAATGCGCGGCCCTGCCGGCCGGTCGAGGAGACGCGATGACCCGCATCGTCCTGTTTGGTGGAATCATGGCCGTCGTGGCTGCTGGCCTGATGAGCGAAGCCGTGAAGGCCGTCCCCAGCCTGCCGTTCTACGACAGTGCCGATTTCACGCCACACTGGACGCGAATCTCGGCTCACCACATCGCGGACTTTTCCCTCGTTACGCAAGACGGCGTAACCATTACGCGAAACGACGTGCTCGGGAAGGTGCACATCGCATCCTTCATCTACACGCGCTGTGCCGGCATCTGCCCGGCGATGGTGACGCAGTTGGCCAAGGTGCAGAAGGCGATCGCCGGGCGCGACGCCTGGCTGGTGTCGTACTCGGTCACGCCCCAGGACGACACCCCCGAGAGCCTCGCGGCTTTCGCCACAATGCGGGGCATCGATTCCGATCGGTGGAAACTGGTCACCGGCGACCCGGAACAGATCTACGGGCTCGCGCGCACGTCGTACTTCGCTGATGACGGCAGGCTGGAGACGGGGAAGGCGGCCACCGAGCAGTTCCTTCATACGGAGAAGGCACTGCTGGTGGATCGCGAGGGTCGGCTGCGTGGCGTCTATAACGCCACGCTGCCGCATGACATCGACAAGCTGATTGCCGACCTGGAGGCGCTGCTCGAGACCTATCGGCGCAGCGACCCGAGCAGGCGGTCATACTTGGAGAGGATGACGTCCCAGCGGTAGTTTCGCTTGATGTATTCCTTGCCGTTGCGGCCCATACGATCGCGCATGCGCTCGTCGGCCAGTAGCAGCTTGGTGCACTCCAGAAACTCTTCTCGGTTGGCGTAGAACAGTCCCGCGTTGCTGTTCACGCAGTGCTCGACCAGCACTTCTGATCGGGCATTGCACAGGATCGGGGTGCCGACCGCCATCGCCTCGAGCGCCAGCAACGACAAGCTTTCGAGCGGCGACGGCACCACCACGATGGTGGCGGCCTCGAGGGCCTGAAGGCGTTCGCGTTCGGAAAGGAGCCCGGCGAAGCGGACCCATGGCACCTCAGGTAACTGCATCAGCTTGACACCCATCAGCGTGAGTGCAGCCTCGCCGCCCAACTCCTTGTAGCTGGTGAAGTACTCGATCAGCTCCTCGCATCCCTTGCCGGCGTCGATGCGGCCGCCATAGAGCAGGAACTGGCCCTGCAGGCGATGGCGCCGACGGAACTGAGCGCCGCGGGCGCGCAGGTGCGCCGGCAGGCGCTTGTGAATCTCGTCTTCATCCTCCGGCTCCGGCTCGTCCGGCTGCACCTGGTCCGGCAGCAAGTCGACGCCGCAACCCACGGTCTCTTCCGCCGCCGCCCTGAACTCGAAGGTCGTCTTGAGAAAGTTCTTCTCAACCTTGGTATTGAAGGCGACCGCCGACGGCTTGGCGAACATCTCGCGGTAAATGCCGAGATGAATCGCCGGCTCGTCGTGCGCCGTCGGCACCAGGATGCTGCGCGCCGGATCGATCGCCAGGCCCAGCACCGTGGGGGCGTAGAGATACGTGAAGAAGATCAGCGCGTCGTACTGCCGGTGGTGCTTGTTCAGGTAGTCAAGCAGAGCCGGGCACCATGGTCCCTGCTGTTCGAGCCACGACATCTCGTCGTCGCGGGTATGCGGGTGATTGAAGATCCAGTCGGAGTACTGGTTGAAGGCGTTGATATCGCGGGTCTTGGCGTTCTTGAAGCGCCGAACCGTGACGCCGCGAATGCGGTCGCTGCCCTCAGGATACTCGTTCTCCCACGTGAGGTAGTCGCGCGCGCACGTGGTCAGCACTTCGACCTCGTGCTTGGCCGCAAGCCGCTCGGCGATCAGGCGGCAGTGATACTCGGAACCGCCGAGGATCTCGGCGCCGTAGCGTTGGACGATGAATGCAATCTTCACGATGTCAGCCTTTCGAGCTCACGGCGGATCCGGGCGTCGCCAAAATTGTTGAGGCGGGCGCGCTGTCCGGATATCACCTGGGCTCTGAGCGGGTCGTTGTAGGCGAGCTCCCCCAGGAGCTCAGCGGCGTATTCGAGGTCTTTCGGCGCAAACTGTACGCCGGCCCCGCCCAGCGTGTCGGGAACAGCGGTCGATGAGTAGGCGAGCACTGGCACGTCGGCCGCCATTGCTTCGAGCAGAGGCACACAAAAGCCCTCGTGCTCGGACAGCGAAATGTAGACGCTCGACATGCGGTAGTAAGTCGCGAGATCTTCGTCCGGCACTGGCCCGGGAAACAGGAAGCGCCCGGGTGGCATGCGGTACTCGGCGAGCAGGGCCTGAATCGTGTCGAAGTAGCGAGGCACGGCGTCGGTGCGGCCGACAAAGATGAAGCGATACGACTCGTCGACGTAGCGCTTGTAGTACTCCGCCAGCTTGATGTGGTCCTCGATCTTCTTGTTCGGCGCGATTCGCCCGACAAACAGGAAGTTGAGAAAACCGTCGGTTCGCAGCACCGCCTCCAGGGCCGGCCGCCGCGGCGCCGCCGTGATGCGCTCGGTGTCGATGGCGATCGGGAACACGCCGGTGTTGGTGAAGCCGTAGCTTTCGAGCTCGCGGCGGTTGTACTCGGAGTCGCCCAGTGCCGCATCGGTGTGCCCGACCAGCGTCTTCAGATCTTCGCGGCTGAGCGCGGTTAGGCGAAAGATGTTGGCGTCGTAGGCCGCAAAGAAATGCGACGGCGTGACGTTGTGATACTGCAGGATGCGGCCACCCGGCAGGCGCGCGAACTCCGCGGTCAACGGCGACACCATGGCAAAGTGGAAAATCGTCAGGTCGCCGCGCTTCGCCGCCGGATCGGAAAACCACCGGACGTCGCCCCGCAGGTCGTCATCGATCGTCAGGGCGTAGATCTCCGACTCGTGGCCGAGCTCGCGCAGCAGGGTCCTCACGCGGCGGGCCGAATCGCCAATCGCGTCACCCTTGTGCGCCGCCGGCACCCACTGGTTCACGATCATCGCAATCCCGAGGTCGCCAGGTTCATGGTGCGGCCGGCAGCGCCAGGAAAGCCGACGGCCGGTACGCCTTGATCGCTTCAAGTTCCTCGGCCACCTGAATCTGATCCCAGAAATCGAAGGCGACGGGCGGATGCGGGCGACGTGGCGTCGCCAGCAACTGCTCGACAAAGGCGAGCAGGGTGCCCGCGAAATCCCGGGCTTCGAGGCGATCGAGCGCGGCGTCCTGCCCTGCGACAATGCGCTCCTGCAGATCGTGGTCGTCGACGACGGCATTGATCAGTGCCGCCAACGCGATGGGATCCTTGTCGGTGTACAAGACGCCGGCCCCATCCATGGTGGCGGGAACCGCGGTCGCCGCATACGCCAGCACCGGCACGCCCATGTGAAAAGCCTCGATGATCGGTACGCAGAAGCCCTCGTGCTCGCTCGCGCACAGGAACACGTCCGCCAGTTCGTAATAGGCCGTCAGCTCTTCGTTCGACACGTGCCCAGCGAAGTGGACGTCAGAGACGCCGCAGTTGGCGATGAACTGGTGCAACAGCGTCAGGTAGCGCTCAAAGCCGGAATGGGCGCCCACCAGCAGCAGGCGCGACCGCGGGTTGAACCACTTCTTGTAGGCGTGGAACGACCGGATCACGTCTTCGAATTTCTTGTTGGGAATCACTCGCCCGACGAACAGGACGTTGACCCAGCCGTCGTCGTACTGGCCGGCCTGCATGTAATTGGCCGGTCCGCTCAAGTGACTGAACCCCGGCACGACCGGCAGCACGCCGGTGGCGGGGAAGCCGAGCGCCTCAAGTTCCTGGCGGTTGTACGCCGAGTCGCCCAAGGCCAGGTCGCAGCGGTCCCGATAGAGCGCCAGCTCGCGCCGGCCCCGGAAGCACAGTTGCACCAGCTCCTTGTGGATGTCGACGAAGTACTCCGGCGGCGTGATGTTGTGGTACACCAGCGCCATCCGATCCGGCAGCGCGTAGGCCACGCGCGAGGCGCGCGAGCCGATCGAAAAATGGTGAATCAGGATGTTGTCGGGATGGCTGGCATCGGCTAGATCGCGGTAGTCGAGCGTCAGGTCTTCGAGCCGGGGATCGGCGGTCTGCACGAAGATCTCAGAGTCGTAGCCAGCCCCGCGCAGCACCTGCTGAATGCCCAGCACTTCGTGGCCGATGGCATCTCCGTAGCCCAGCGTAGCGAGCACCTGGTGGATCGCAATCGCCACTACTTCGCTCCGCTACCGCCGCCATTACCACCGCCACCGGACCTGCGGCGACGCTGCGGCCGGCCGCCCCGCCGATTGTCGCGGCCACGGTTGCCACCCTCCGGCCGTAGTGCTTGTGGCTCGCCTTGGGGGCGCGGCGAGTCCTGCTTCGGTCGGCTTTGCGGTCCCGCCGCGGGCCGGCCCTGGGCTGAGTCGGCGGGCCGACGGCCCTCCGGTCGCGGACCGCGGTGATCGCGTCTTTGATTGCGACGCTGATCGCGCGGCTGAAATTGCGGCCGTTCGGCTGGCTGTGGACGATTCTGCACCGGTGGCTGACTGACGGCGGGCCGTTCGCTCCTGACTTCCGGCTTCTGATTTCGGCCTTCCCGATACGGCCCATTCGGCAACTGCTTCACGATGCTGTCAGCGGACGGCAGCGAGCGCCGGCGGCGCGTGAACCACCCCGGCACCGGCTCCATCATCCGCGCCGGTGTCTCCTTCGACAGCTGTTCCAGCATGTCGACGTACTTCTTCTCGATCACCGGCCAGGCATAGTTGCGCTCGAAGAACGCGCGCCCGTTGCGGCCGAGGGCCGCCTGCAGGCTCGGACCGGAGTCAATCGCCCGCATTGTTTCGGCGAACTCATGGAAGTTGTCGTAGAACAAGCCGGCGTTGCTGCGGATGCACTGGCCCTGCAGTACGTCGCACTTGGCGTTGGCGAGCACCGGCTTGCCCATGGCCCACGCTTCAAGTGCCACCATCGATAGGCTCTCGAGATACGACGGCATGATCAACAGCTCGGCAGCGGCCATCGCGTCGTACTTGTCCTGGTCTTCGAGGAAGCCCAGGTGGTGAATGCGCGGATGCGCCGGAATTGCCACGTGCGGCGTGCCGACCAGCACCAGGTGCATGCCATCGACCAGAGCCGCGCTGTAATGCTCGAAGAACTCGAACAGCTCGACGCAGCCCTTGTTCGCGTCGATGCGGCCGACGTAGATCGCGAATCGGTCGCGCATCTCGAACTGCTGGCGGAAGCGGCCGCCGTTCGACCGTTCGGGAATCTCGGAGCCAACGCCGACCACGACGCCCGGCACCGACTGGTTGGTCGAGACGCCCTGGATCAGCGCGCGTTCCTCGAACGAGTTGTACATCAACGCGCGAACGCCGCGGAACACCGGCGGGAAGATGCCGAGGCCCAGCGCGCCGTCACGTTCGGCCGTCGGCACCAGAATGGCCTTCGCCGCCACCGCGCGGCAGCCGTGGAACGAGTGGTGATAGCGGAAGCTGAAGAAGATGAAGAAGTCGTAGTCGGCTTCGTGCGCCTTGATGTGGTTGACGAGCGCCGGGCTGGTGGGACCTTCGGCATCGAGCCAGGCCAGTTCGTCACGATACGAATGCTGCTGGTTAAAAACCTTGCTCGACCACTTGCTGAACTCGATCGGGTCGCGCTCGACCGCCACCGGGAAGCGGTGGACGGGAATGCCGTTGACGACCTCCTGGCCGGCTGGCAGCTCGTTCTTCCACGAGATGTAATCGCGATGCGCGCAGGTCGTGAGCACCTCGACCTGGACGTGCTTGGCCAAGTGCTCCGCGACGTAACGGGCATGCTGCTCGGCACCGCCGTTGATGTCGGCACCGTACCGCTGGACGACGACCGCGACCTTCACTGCTCGCCGTGGTCGTCGGAAGACGCCGGTAGCACCGGTCCGTCAGGTACCGCCGGTGCCGCTGATGCGTCGGTTGCATCGGCGGTCGACTGCGGCTCGCGCTCATCGAAGCCGTCGTCGCCGTCATCCGGACCGTCTTCGCCGGCTTCAAAAGTCTCGCCGTCTTGCGGACCGGCTGGTTGACCGGCCATGCCCGGCGCACCGCCGATGCCGGGCGCACCCGGCGCGCCCGCGCCACCGCGCCGTCCGCGGCGACGACGACGGCGCTTGCGGTTGGCATCGCCTTGTCCCGGTCCCTGGCCCGGCTGGTTCTGAGCCGGCTGCCCGACCGGAACAAAGCCTTCGAACGAGCTCGTCGTCGCCGGTACTGCCGCCGGCTCATCCTCATCCGCTTCGCGGCGGGCGGGGGCGTAGATCACTTCGGGCCGGTACTGCACGACGCCCTCGAGCGCGCGCACCCGACGTTCGCTGAAGTCGAGCCGGCTGGAGAGTGACTCCACCCGCATGCGCAGGTTCTGCATCTCGATGCCGGTTCGGGTGGTCTCGATCACCAGGTTGTGCAGCACTTCGTAGTACAGGGCATTCCACTCGCCGCGCGAGATCTCGAACTGCTGAAGTTCGTCATGGTGCTCGATCCGGCGGCGCGCGTCGCGCTTCATCAGGTCGAGGTTGAACTGCGCCTGGGTGTGCAGGATCTGGTTGAGCGTGTTGGGATTGAAGAACAGCTTCAGCAATGGGCGAAACAGCCGGCGGAGCAACCGCATCGGCGCCCGATGTGAAGTGAACAGGGTCTGGTCATCGAACGCGTACGGAGCCTCGATGACTGGCGGTTCGAGTGGTGTGCGCTCGACTCGGGGCCGGCTGCGGCGGAACTGCTCGAGCAGATCGGAGCGCAGGTTCTTGGGCTCGAGGAACTTCTCGAGCCGCACACTGGCCAGCTCGCGAATCTGATCCTCGGTGTAGTCGGCGCCGCGCTTCTCGAGAATGCGGGCACGGATCTGTTTCATGATCTGCTCGACATCGACCGACTCGGAACGAATGGTGAACTCGCTCATCGACTTAACATCCTCAGGATCCGGACTGCGCCTGCTGGCGGCGCTTCCGGCTGGCAAACTCGGGCGCCTCTGCGAGGCAGGTGCCGAGAATGCCGATGGACTGTCTGAATGCGTACATGCCGGCACGCGTGATCGCGGCGGGTGATTCGCCCACCTGCGGATAGCCATTGGCGTCGGGTGTCAACTGCTCCCAGTTCTCAAACAGCCGCCCCCATGGGCTCGACAACGCCTCGCGCATCTGTGCCGCGCCGTTGACGGGATACCAGAAGCTGTCGTGGTAGATCACACTCGCGATGTAGGCCCACGGCGCCAACACCGTCTTCAGCGACCATTCGATCGGCCGGCGCAGCGGCCCCCAGTAAATGTAATGCTGCATCTTCGACGCGAACGTCATCTTCTTGAACGGGCCGGTGAAGTGCCAGTTCTCCTTGGCCGCTTCGAGATCGCCGACGATCTCAATCTCGCGCGGATCGCCGCAGCCAAGACCCAGGTCATGTGCCATGCGGATGTACTTGATCGACATGGGATCCATGCCCATCAGCTTGGCCGCCACTGCATCGATCGCCACCTGGTCGCGGCTGGCCAGCATCACGTTCTTGACGTGCGGCACCATGCAACGCGGTCCGGGACCGTCGCCGGCAAAGGTGCCGTCCATCACCGCGAACACGCCACGGTGGATCTTCTTCTGGATCATCAGCAGGTCCACCAGCGTTTCGTGGATCACCGGATGCGTCCAGTGGCGGCGCTCGTTCAGTAACCCGCCAAACGCGTTCTTCATGGCCCCGGTCGTGGTCGTGAAGACGTGCGTCTTCACAGTCGGCAGGTGGATGATGTTCTCCCCAATGAAGCGCTTCGGGATCATGAAGCCGTCGGGATAGACCTCATTCAGGCACAGGAACTTGTCGGCCAGCGCACTGCCGACGGCATCGCGGACACTGAGCCACGGCTCGTCGCCCTCGTAGAGGTGCACGTTGCGAAGGCCGTGCGCCTGGACGACCGGCAGTTGCTTGTTGGCTTCCTCACCAAGATGCGCGTCAATGACGACGGTGCGGTTGTGGCAGGCGTGGAGCAGTGACGAATCGTAGCCGTCCTGCTTCATGGCGCGGATCACGCCGTCGAGCTGCCACGGCGTGGTCGAGCAGCCGGGGAAAAAAAAGTGCCACGAGATGTTGACCTTGAGCGCGGTGTCGGCGTCCTTCGCGATGACGTCCTGGTAACCGGCCAGGTTCATCACCGCGTGCGTGTCCCGAAGGACCGTAGCCGGCGAGGTCTTGACGATGGCGACTGTTGAACGCGGCAATTCCCAGTTTACGACGCGTACGGCCGATAGATGATGAGGATTACTGCGATGCCCCACAGCGCCACGCAACTGAGCAGCGGGCGGTCCCGTAACAGCATGTCCGATGGGCTGCCGCCGCCGTGCTTGCGATGCACGAGGTACAGGTACCGGAAAATGCCGTAAATCGGGAACGGCGTGGTCAGCACCAATAACCTGGTGCCGAACCGCTCGGCCGTTTCAGGGCTCGCGCAGTAGATCACGTAGACGACAAGCGTCGCTGCCGCTACGATGGCGATCATCTGATCGAGCAAGTACGGATCGTACTCCTCCAAGATTCGGCGGTGTCCCTTCGCCCCGTCGCCCAGCATGGTGATTTCATGCCGCCGCTTCGCCAAGCCAAGGAATAACGCCCCGAGAATCGTGCAGACCAGCAACCAGTCGCTGACCGGCACGCCAATTACCAATCCACCCGCCTCGGCCCGGAGCACGAAGCCAATCGCGATCGACATGACGTCGAGGATCACAATGTGCTTCAACCACCGCGTGTACAAGACGAAGAGCGCCAGGTACGCCGAAGCAGAAACCGCAAACAGCGGCTGCAGCCAGTAGGCTGCCGCCAGCGCGACCACACTCAGTGCCATGGCCCAACTGAGGCCGACGACGGGCGAGAGCGCGCCCGAGGCAATCGGCCGCATCCGCTTGATCGGATGCAGCGCGTCAGCCTCCCGATCGGAGACGTCGTTGATGAGATAAACGGCTCCCGACAGTGCACAAAAAATCAAAAAGGCCGCCGAAGCATGCGCCAAGGCGACCGGGTCGAGCAATTTGACGGCAAAAACCAGCGCCGCAAAGACCAGCAGGTTCTTGGTCCACTGATCCGGTCGCAGCGAAATGATCAGGTTCGCGACCGTGGACCGCCTCGCCACTTACTTGTAGCTCTTGACGGCTTCCGCCTCCGAGTCGAAGGTGTCGAATACCGTCAGCAGTTTCGTGATCGAGAGGAGATCCTCGATGCGCTTGGTCAGGTTGAGCAGCTTGAGGCTGCCACCCTGGCGGCTGACCGTCGTGTAGGTCCGAACCACTTCGCCGAGGCCGGCGCTATCGATGTACGGCACGCCTTCGAGATTGAGCAACAACTTCTTCTTGCCTGCGGCGAGCAGGCTATTGATCTTGTCCTTTAGCAACTCGTCGCCCTCGCCCAGGGTCATCTTGCCCTTGAGGTCGAGCACGGTCACGTCGTTCACGGTGCGTTCGACGATTTCCATTCGCTTAGATCCCCTGCGTCGATAAAACCCTTAGAAACGCCCTAAAAGCTGTCGAATGCTACCACGAGATCGGAACCTCACGACTTGGGTCCTGAGGCTTGGTCAACCCAAGCCCCAAGCCTTATTCCGTCTCGCGTCGTGCTTTCTTGCGATTGCGCTTCCGGGCGAGCGCCTGCTTCGCGCGACGCTTGTCTCCGGGCTTCAAGTAGAAAGAGTGCTTCTTGATGTCCTTGATGATATCTTCCTGCTGCACTTTGCGCTTGAAACGTCGCAACGCGCTTTCGATCGACTCACCTTCTTGCAATTTCACTTCGGCCATCTGTAGTCACCCCCCTCCGGCTAATATTTCGTCCTCGTTCGTCAGATCACCAGATACTGGCTCCAACCGGCGACAGGACAAGTATGCTAGGCTATCACAAACGCAGACAGGGCCGCTGATGACACAGATAACACAGATAAGATTATTGTTATCAATGACTTAGGAATCTAGACCCACTCCGGAAGTCAATCGCCCTAAAACCGCCAATGCGCATCCTCATTATCGGCTCCGGCGGGCGCGAGCACGCTCTGGCCCAAACGCTGGGCCGCGAACCGGGCGTTGACTACTTACTCTGCGCTCCCGGCAACCCCGGAATGTCTGCAGCGTCCGTTGCCACCGAACCCCTCGACATCCTCGACACCGATGCCGTCGTTCGGCTCATTGTGTGCGAGCGGATCGACCTGACCGTGGTCGGCCCGGAGGCCCCGCTCGGCCTCGGGTTGGCCGACCGGCTCGCCGGCGAAGGCCGGCTGGTCTTCGGCCCGACCAGGGCTGCGGCGCAGCTCGAGACCAGCAAGGCCTTCGCCAAGCACTTTATGCAGCGGCATCACGTGCCGACCGCGCACTATCGCGTGTGCACGACCGCTGCCGCGGCGCTCGCCGCCATCCGGTCCGGCGAGTTTGGCGACGCGCTCGTCGTGAAGGCCGACGGCCTTGCCGGCGGCAAGGGCGTCGTGGTTGCGCCCGACCGCGCCACCGCCGAAGCGGCCGTGAACGCGGCCATGATCGACCGCAGCTTTGGTGCCGCCGGCGCGCGGGTGGTTCTGGAGGAACTGCTCACCGGTCCCGAGGTCTCGTTCTTTGTCGTGGCCGACGGCGTGGACTACGTGCCGTTGCTGTCGGCGCAGGACCACAAGCGCATTTTCGACCACGACAAGGGTCCGAACACTGGCGGCATGGGTGCGTTTTCGCCAAGTCCGCTGATGACCGTGGCGCTGCAAGCGCGCGTCGAGCGCGAGATCGTCAAGCCCGTGCTCGACGGAATGGCCGCCGAAGGCACGCCGTTCCGCGGATTCCTGTACTGCGGCTTGATGCTGACGGCCGATGGCCCCAAGGTGATCGAGTTCAACGTCCGCTTCGGGGATCCCGAGGCGCAGGTCGTGTTGCCGTTGTTGACTGAGCCGCTTGCTCCGCTGTTATTAGCTGCGGCCGAAGGCCGGTTGTCCGGATCCCGGATCCCGAATCCCAGATCCCGGCGCGTGTCCGTTGGCGTCGTCCTCGCCGCGCACGGCTATCCCGGCGAGGTTCGCAGCGGCGACGTCATCACGGGTCTGGACGAGGTGAAACGTGATTGTCCCGACGTAATGGTGTTTCACGCCGGCGTGAAACAGCGAGGGGCCGACCTGGTCACCGCTGGTGGACGCGTCCTCACCGTGGTCGCCACGGCGCCGTCATTCGCGATCGCGATCGCGCGTGCCTACGAGGCGGCCAGCAAGATTCACTTCAACGGGGTGCAGTTCAGGAGAGACATCGGTCAGAAGGCGCTAGGGTGTTAACAACGCCTTGATCGCGTCATCCAGATGCGCCCGGAAGGTGTTGGTGTTGTGGCCTTCCGGCACTTCCAAATAGGTGACCGGCGCGTTGACTCCGTCCAGGGTCGTGCGCAGGCGACGAGCGCCGTCTACCATGGCGTCGTAGACGCCTCCCATGACGAAGAACCGGATCGACACGGCCGCGGCCCGCGCGTGAGCCTGGTTGGCTATCACCGACGAGACCTGCTCGGGCGGGGCCAGCGCGGCGCACAAACCGAATACGGCGGGGAACTCGACCGCGAGATCGACCGCGCCGT
>SXGR01579606.1_pt1 | contig 23057 bp, 24 predicted proteins | sample 3174711 | NCBI WGS metagenome assembly SXGR01 (sample SAMN11356860, study PRJNA531348) | freshwater metagenome | isolation source: freshwater sample F1-60 | place: China: Fuxian Lake, Yuxi | collected 2017-12-25 | reverse complement strand
TTGCGAGGAGTTCGGAAAGATGCGTTTTGGCCTCGAAGGCGCCCACCGTGATGGTCATGTGTGAAGTATAGGGTCAATTCAACCAGTAGACAACTAGTTGATATCAGGGTGCCGACTCGGTCACCCGGCACCGGGCGCCTGGCCCACTCCGGTAGTGCTCGGTGACTCGGCTTGTTGGAGACAAGTGATTCGGCCCGTTAAATCAAAGTCGCATCGGCAGATAGCTGCCGTTTTTGTGAGGGAAACGTGGTGGCCAGGGACGGGGTCGAACCGTCGACCTTCCGAGTTTCAGACCCTCCCCCTCTAAGAAGCCACATCTCGAAAGCGTTGGTATTCAACGGTTTTCGCGCACCCAGACCCACTGAGAACCAGCCAGACTCACCAAGATAGGGCAGAAATGGCACGTCATCCAGAGAGCACTTTGGCGCCCTGTCGCGTTGGTTCTGCCTAGCTGGCTCGATGCTCAGCCCAGTGGCGGGCGAGCCACTCGACCTGTGTGTCCCGCAACTGAGTCTGCAGCCGATGGCCGTGAAGTGATGCGTACTGAGGGTAGGGGCCGAGCCCATCTGCCACGTCGACACGAAGGCTATGCGGGTCGACGGCTAACCCTCCATCGTCGAAGAGCCGGTGTATGTCCCTCCGGAGCAGGAGGCCTCCATGCTCATTGTGAACTCCCAGTTCGGCGTAGCTGTACAGATGGCCAGCCTCAAGCACGCGGGCCGGTGCTTCGCCAGTAAATGCACACGACTCTCCCTGAGCGGCGAGCAGGTGATGCCGGAATGCCCCCTGCCCTCTGCGGACGCGAACCACCTCGAGTTTGTGTCCTTGGGGGAAGAAGTAGTCGGGGGTACGGTGCACGACTCGTTCGATCGCTCGGACGGCGCCAGCGGATTCGATGGCGGAACGAAACGAGTCCCACTGAAGAGGACGCATGCTCTGTTGGCTCTTCGGAGCCTGACACAAGATCCGGAGGTCCCTGCCGGAGATGAGCCCTTCGAGCGTTGACCAGGCCGCATCATGTCTGGACCTGTACTCGGTAACCGTGGCTGTCTGAGTTTCAGGAACGTCGAAGAGGGCACCGCACTTGTAGCACTTGAACCGCGGGGTCTTCGTGACTCGCTTCTTGATGCTGGCCATGTGGCATCTAGGGCACTTGAAGAGCAGCTTCTCCTTGGTTTCGCTTTCGATCTCCTCGATGACCGAGACACCCAAGAGCCGTTCCTTGTCCCAGAGGGCTACTGGGTCACCGACCTTGATGTCTTCATGGTGGGCAACAGTGCTGTCCCATGTGTAGTAAACGTCGGCCTGATCGTCGTAGCCGGCATTCCCGCCGTGCTGCCGATTCTCGCCGACAGTCATCAGAAGCCAGGCCCGCACCGCTCCCTGCTCTGGCATGCTCTGCCTCTCCCGCCGGCTCGATTCAATCCAGAGCCTGGCATAGGACTCTCGGCAGCGGGCAAAACCCCTTGGACGGCAGCCTTGGTGTTCTAAGTGCTCAAGGACCTCCGACGACTCCTCACGATGCGTTCGATGCGCTGTGCGGCCTTTCGAGGGTCCTCGTGCTCCCAGATGCGAATGCTCAGCCAGCCGCTCTCAGCCAGTAGGCGATCGGTCTCTCGATCCCGCTCAACGTTGCGCTTGAGTTTCGGCTCCCAGTAGTCTGAGTTCGACTTTGGGTCCGTGGCGTGGTCCGGGCACCGATGCCAGAAGCAGCCGTCGACGAACACCGCGACTCTGGTAGGCCTGAATACTAGGTCGGCCGTTCGCCGTACGGAGGGCAGTGGACGTGTGTTGATTCGATACCGAAGACCCTGCACATGGAGAAGGCGCCGCAGCGTGATTTCAGGTGCGGTGTCGCGATAGCGATTCCCCAGCATGGTCCTGCGGACTGCCTCGCTGCTGGCCCATGAGGCCACCGGATCTGCCATGGACTTAGTAGGTGCCATGACGGCCGGTGGGGATTTCGAGCGCTGTAACGTGGTCGACAAAGTCCTGCAATGTGAGGAGGTGAGATCGAACGGACCTCGGGTACTTTTCGTGCAAGGGTTCGGGAACGATAAGCACGACCTGTGCCTCCTCCATCTCGGCGTACTGCCCCTCGGATACGCCTTCTTGCAGCGTCAGGAGGTGCTTCCGCGGAATCCGGGAAGCTTCATTGAGGATCTGTCTCCAGCGATCCTTGCAGGTGGTCTTGACCGCGAGCATCGACAGTCTGTCGGCTGGCGTTGAGGGGTCTTCATAGGCGCGAACGCTTGGGAAAAGGAAGTCAGGGCGCTTACCCCCTTCGATCACGGCCCCATGCTCGAAGTGCACGCCTTGGCGCTGGAGGAGTTCGACGACCTGCAGCTCAAAGGACCGTCCCGATCTCGCCTTCCGTCGGTTTGTGAGCGATCCAGCGAACTGGATGAACTCCTCGAGGGAGTGGAAGCCCTCCTTGATTCTGGGCAAAGCGACGGAGTCCTCCAGCTGCCGGAAGAGGTCAAACTCAGTGTCTCGGCGTCGGATCAGGAGCCTGTCAATTCCGCTGCCGTCATCGGGGACACGTCGAACTGACTCAGCCACCAGATCCTGGGCAATGGGGAACTGCCCGTGCCACGCGGCTGGAATGAGAAGCGAGTCGAACGTGTCTTGAACCGTGGAAACGGCGCCCCAAGGAGAGAAGAGGACAGCCATTTCGCCGGGTTCGACGGCACCGAGCGAGGACTCCGCCACCTCCTCCTCGGCAGTGTCCCTGCACAGCCAGGCATCGCACACGATCTGCTGTTCGCCGTCTCGGCTGAATGCGAAGAGTGCGAGTGAGCCGGTGGCATCCGGTTCCTGGATGGGTGATGACCTGCCGCCCCACCCGGTGAGACGAAACTCGTTCCGGGTGCCACCGCGATTTCGGTTGTTGTACCAGGTCAGGGTCACGTTCTGCGCGGGCGCGTCATGTGACGAGAACGAGGCCCGAACGATTGACTTGGGATTCTCCACGCCATCGAGAAGGAGCATCTCGGCGAACAGCTCGTCGACGACTGAGCGTGTGACGTAGGGACCAACCTGGTGAGCCCCTGTGGCCCCGGTGTCGTTGGCAGACAGCCGCTTGCCAACGACGACTGCGCCGCGAGCCTCGGCTGCGGTGATCCAGTCCGGCAGATTGGCCAAGAGGGAGCGCCTAGATGGCCTGCGAAGTCTGCAGACGAGCTTGGCGAGCCTGCAGAACCTTCACGACCTCAGCCCCGATTGCCTCAACGACAAGTGGGCACACAGAGTTGCCGAACTGCTTGTATGCTTGGGTGTCAGACACCACCTGCGGAAAGCCCTCTGGCTTGTCCATCAGGACAGCGAAACGCTCCTTGTAGCCCATCAATCGAGAGGCCTCAGCGGGGGTAAGGCGCCTCGGAGTCTGGCCCTCGCCCCGGGAGATCAGGATTTCGGAGCCATCCTTGTAGTACCTCGCGGACATCGTGCGGCTGACGTCGTCTGGGCCTACAAGGCCGTAGCCGAATCCATTTCCCTTTGCACGGTGCTTGGCCGCGTACTCCTGGAGGTAGGTCCACAGCCCTTCGGTCAGCGTGTACTTGATGTCGACGGGCGTCTTTTCGAGGATCGAACGCATCTTGGGCGTCCGCTTGGGCGGCTTCGGAAAGGAGAATGACTCGATCTCCTCGGGGGTGAATGCATCGCGGCGGAAGCAGACCATGAAGATCCGCTCCCGGTGCTGCGGGACCCAGCCCTGTGCGTCCACGATCTGCTCACGCATCTCGTAACCCAGGTCATTGATCTCGCTGCTGATAACGCGAAATGTTTTTCCCTTGTCGTGCGACTTCAGGTTCTTCACGTTCTCGAGGATGATCACCTTGGGTTGCTTCTCGCGGATAATGTCTCGAATGGCAAAGAATAGGTTCCCCTGACGTTCATCGTCGAAGCCGTGAGCGCGGCCAAGGCTGTTCTTCTTGGACACGCCAGCGATGGAAAAGGGCTGGCATGGGAAGCCGCCACAGAGCACATCGTGGTCAGGGATCGTATCCACCGGGATGAGTCGAATATCGCGATTGTCGACTTCGTGGGAAGTCCAACTCCGATAGGTCTCCCGGGCGAACCGGTCCCATTCATTCGCGAATACGCACTGCCCTCCGTTGGCCCTCATAGCCATGTGGAAGCCGCCAATTCCGGCGAAGAGGTCGATGAAGGTGAAGGAGTCGGGGTGCAGCTGGACCACGGGAGCTGGAGGAAGCGAAGAATCCTCGTCCGCACGGAGCCCGCTCAACAGTGCGTCGATGTGCTCAGAAAGCGTCAGTCCGGGCGGCCGGGTGGCGTGGAGCCACTCATGGTTCTCCGGGCTGACGTTCCGGACGCTCATGTGTGGCAAATCGACTCCCTGGGACGATCCGATATCCAACGATCCTAGGGACCGTCGGACCATTGCTCGGCGACCGACGCGCCGGCTAGTCAGTGGTACAGGGAGGGTCGGACACTCCCGATATCTCAGGAGTCGAGCCCCGAAGGTCTGGCTCTGGTGCGCAGTCGGTCGCAGACGCATGACATTCACGTGACAGGTTGCGGTGACTACATATCCGCTATATAGTTGCTATATGCGATTCAATAATCCTGTTTTGAAGGGCACGGAGTCGCGAAACGAAAGATTCAGGAGGCTGGCCACCTCTCGGGGAGATCGACTCATACGTGAAATCAGCCTTCTGGGGAACCTAGCCAACCGTAAGAACTACGAGTACTCAGAAGACGAGGTGGAAGCCCTGTTCGGGCCCATTGAAGCAGAGCTGCGGGAAATCCGTGCACTGTTCGATCCCACCGCCCCCTCGCAGCGGAAGGTGAGCTTCACATGACAGACGGTGCATACGGATTTCTGTTCGAGAGCATTGGGCGAGGTGGAGACGAGGGTCCGGTCTCGCCGGACGAGGAGTACTTCAAGGGCTCCCACGCCGCCGAGGCCTTGGTACGCGAAACGGGTCAGAACTCGCTCGACCATCGGCGCGGCGATGGACCAGTAACTATGGTGTTCGAGTTGGCCTATATGTCGACTGGCGATGTGCCCGAAATCGACGAGCTTCGTCGGCACATCGAGTGGGCCAAAGACTCCTGGTCCGGCCAAGAGGGGCACGACGGGCTGGTGACCGCGTGGGAAACCGCCTCGCGGGAAGAGATCGCCGTTCTCCGCATCTCCGACTTCGGCACTAGTGGACTCAAAGGCTCCGAGGACATTCGTGAGATCAAGACTGGCATGACCGCGCTGACCCGTGGAACCGGGATTTCAGCCAACGACGGCGCCCGAGGGGGGTCGTTCGGCATTGGATCGGCAGTAGGTACGGAGGCTTCCGAGTTGCGCACCGTGCTTTACACGACGCTGAGGGCGGAGGAGGCCGATGTAGTCTTCGCCGCGACTAGCCGCCTTGCCACACATTATGACGATAGGGACGTCAAGCGGGCCAAGGCCGGCTTCTTCACAGACCTCAATGTTCAGGACAACTTCCGATACCGCAGGAACCCCGGTCCCATCGGGCCGTTCCCAGTGCGAACCGAGCTCGGTCTGGACACCTACGTACTGGGGTACCCCAACGCAACCACCGACCCGGATCTCGCAGAGATTCGCATGGCATTCCTCAGTAATTTCCTGCCGGCGATACACCGGGGCAGGTTGATCGTCATCGGCCGTGCGGCGGGGGCGGAGTGGGTTTTGGATGCCTCGACGCTGCCCGATCATGTCCGAGCGTCGCAAGAGAGCCAAGCGTTCTACCGCGCCCTTCTCGATCCCGAACCGATCGTGACGCACTTGACCGGGCTGGGTGAAATCAAGCTCTACGTCAATGTCGACGACAGTCTCGATAGGACCCTGCATACGATCACGTGTCGAGCTCCCCTTATGAGGATCGACACGTTTAAGCACACTTCCATTCCGATCAAGTACGCCGCGATCTTGGAGTGCTCGGACCCTCGAGCCAACACTCTCCTTCGCAAGCTCGAACCACCGCAGCACCATAAGTGGGACGCCAAGCGGGCGGAGCACGGCGAGGCCGTGATCAAGAAGTTGAGAGACTTCGTGCTGCAGGCGCTCAGGGCCCGGGTGCAGGAGCGGGTGGGAGAGTCGGTCGAGGTCAAGGGACTCGCCCGGTTCCTGCCCGCGATCGATGTCGATCAGACGGGCCAGTCGGAGGCTCTCGGCGGCGTCCCGCGCAATGGCGACGGATCCGAGAAGGAAGCTGCGACTGTCCATGGCCGGGAGGTCGAAGACATCCCAGTCTTTAACCGGGATAGGAAGTCCGTGCGCATCGGAGTCCGAACCCCGGCCACCGCAGGGGGAGATGAGGATGCGGCGAAGGGCAAGAACACGGGGGGCGAAGGCCAAAGGGGCGCCGAGGGCGGAGACCTCGACGGCAGTGGTCGGGAAGGCACCGGATCTTCACGGATTCGACGCGGCGATGTCCGGCTGCGAACTTGGACAGACGCCGCGACGGGACACCTCATGATGGCTGTGACCTCTTCCAAAGACGTCCAGGGGGACTTGGAACTCGTGGCTCTTGGGCCCGGCGGGAGGTCAGAGGACGACTATGACCTGCCCATCAGTGCCGCGTTCGAGGTATCCGCGGGGAGGGAGATCCCTATCGAGCACGAGGGCAACTCCTTCCGTGGTCTGAGCTTGGCAGCCAACTCGACACGACTCATTCGTGTTGATCTCACCTCACCTCACCGCTATCGACTGGGGGTCAAGTAATGGCAACCCTGCGGGGGTCCTACCCTCACCCAGTCCTCGACGACACTGATGACGTCTCCACAACGTTCGAGGTCCTCAATGTCAGCATCGTTCCGACCGTGGAAGACGTCGAGGTGAGCTTCGAAGTCCGTATGACGGACCCCGATATCGGACAACTTCTCTTAGACGGTCGGGCCGAGTACAGGTTCCGTTGGACCTGCAGCGCCACCATCGACAATGACACCTTGGGTCAGACGCGCACAACCCCGCTTGCGGACAGCACACGTCACCAGGGGTGGATCGATCAACACAGGGTCCGCGGCCCCGTGAGCGTCAGCGTGACGATCGTCGCTACGGCAGAGCTGTTCGACTACCGGCTGGCGGCGCAGCACGGCGACTACCAAGGTGCGTCCTTCCGACTCCGGCCGGGCGACGTCACCGCGGACGCCGGATACTTCGAGTTCGAGCCAGACAAGATGTATGACCCTCTGAAGCCACCACTTGCGTCCTGCTTCGACTTCCGGCCCGACGATCAGCTTCGCAAGGGCATCCGTGCCAGGTTCTACGACGACGATCGCGTGCGTGTCTCCTTCGCCCCGAGCCTTTACACCGACTTCGCAAGTCTGGGCGATCGCCCCGAACTCCAGATCAGTCTTGTCGTCCTGCCGGCCCTTATGGCGACCATCAGCTACATCCAAAGCAACCAGGGGGACGACGGCGAGGACTTGAGGGATCGCCGATGGGTAAAAATTGTTATAGGCCTCATCGAACAGGTCGGCCACCTGGACGACTCGCCGTTGGATCTGGCCCAAGGCATCCTCAGCCACCAGTTGGATCGAGCGCTCGCGCGCCTCACGGAAGGGGATGATGACTGATGTCAGCTGGAGCAGCACGAGCCCTCACAGGCAGGGCACTCCTCGATCTTCAGGAGGCCCTCGAGATCGCCGATCGTCCCGAGGACTTCCTCGCCCACGCGACCGTGATCGTGACCAATCTCGGGAACACGCTTGCCTTGCCGTACGACAGCGAAGCCTCGGATCCGCTCATCATCGGAACCTCGGGTGCCCGTGGTCGCGATGTCGACAACGCTGCCCCCGTGTACGAGTTCATTGGTGCGATCGACCGGGCCAACGCATCCGATGGCCGCCTGTGGACGTACCTAGCCTTCGTCACGTACCGCGAATACATGGAGCAGCGGTGGCCACTGCGTGGCGACCAATGGAAGAACCGGGTGCGTGACCGCTGGTTTCTCACACGGTCCACGCGCGGATCTCTCATTCGGCACGGCATCGCGCGCTTGTGGTGGGTTAGCAACCTGACCTACGACCCTCACCTAGAGCATCCGCTCACGTCGTCCACTGGCGACGCCTTCGCCTACACGAAGGCGGTCTTCGGCAACGAGGACCGAGTCCTCGGGCTCTTCGATCGGGAAGCAGGTGCTGTCCCTTCGGTTGCGCGTGGAGTGTTGGATCATGTCGAGTCGGATCCCTCGCGAAGCGCCGATACGTACGTCAGGAAGCTGATGAAGGAGGTGACGTTGGTATACGGCTATCGCGATCTGATGGCCCTGACCGACGGTCAGGTGCGGGTTCTCATCGATGAGGTCGCCGGGTTCTGAAGCCCTGAGCGATCACAGGCGCGTCGAACTGGACGGGGTTCCGAACGACGACCGTACGGGCGGTAGCAGACCGATTCGTGTGCCCCCATCAGTCAGCGACCTGGTCCATAATGGGAACTTGGCGACTGTCGCGACCAGCTGGTTCACAGCGTGGCCGTCGCGTCGCCGGAGCTGTCGAGGTTGTTTGGGCGAGCGGGGGATCAGTGCAGGAACCATTCCAGCTTGCGCCAGAGCAACTTGAAGTCGTCGAAGCAGCGCCCTCGGCCCGGTTGCGTGTGGATGCGGGACCTGGCACGGGAAAGACAGCGGTAGCAATCGCCCGTGTGGCTTGGTTGCTGGAGAAGGGTGAGCTAGAACCTGATGAGATCTGGCTCGTCAGCTTCACGAGAACTGCAGTCCAAGAGCTGAGGAACCGAATCGCCGAGCGGGTTCACGACGAGGATCTTGCGTCAGGACTGCGCATCTCCACGCTTGACTCGATGGCCTGGCAGATTCGGTCAGGATTCGACGCCGAAAAGGAGAGGCCCACTTCGTATGAACAAGGAATCGTCCGCCTCATCGACCTACTGGCGACTAATCAGGACGCCAAGGAGTTCCTAGCCGGGATCCGGCACTTCGTTGTCGACGAGGCCCAGGACATAGTCGGAAATCGGGCGGAGCTTGTCCTCGAGGTCATACATGCCCTGCCACCTGATGCAGGCGTGACCATCATGTCCGACGAGGCCCAGGCAATCTATGGATTCGCGGAGGAGGGAGCCACTGACAGTTTCACGGGTACCAACCTCCCGAGCGCGCTCCGTGAGTACATGGCGGGTGCCTTCACTGAACGGGAGCTCACGCAGATCCATCGGACGGATGACCCGAGTCTGGTGGAACTTCTGCTGAAAGGGCGAGCGGCGGTCCGCGCAGTATCGGGTCCCGCGGAGAAGAGATACGACATAGTCAGGGAGTTGATCCTCAGCCGAAGGCACTACAGTGCGGAAGCCTCGATCAAGGAGCTCGCGGAGGATGACCCAGCCCTCGAAGGAGCCTTCCTGCTCTTTCGGCGACGCGGCGATGCGTTGCAGGCCGCCAACTACTTGAATGGAAGACCTCGTCGCCTTCGACTCTCCGGGCTGCCTCCCGCGGTTCCGTGGTGGCTGGGAGCGATCCTGTGGGACTGGACTGAACCTGAGTTGAGAGAGTCAGAGTTCTTGTCACGATGGCAGGAGCGGGTACGGACGGGCGAGATGCCTGGGCGTAACGCGTGGGGCGTGCTGCTCAGGCTCGCCGGGGTGACCAAGGCCTCAATTTCGACACACAGGCTTGCCCGCCTCGTCGCGAGACCGTTGCCTCCCATTGAGTTGGCGGCTCCGGATTTTGGCGAATCGGGGCCTGTCTTCGGGACGATCCACGCTGCCAAAGGACGTGAGGCAGACATCGTTTGGGTCTACCTCCCAGAGAGTCATGGGGTGCAGGACGGCGACGTCAGCGCCATTGAAGAAGAGGCTCGCATCTTGTTCGTCGGAGCCTCCCGTGCTCGACACGAGCTGCACGTGGGCGAGCAATCCAGTCGAACCTTCGCCCGGACGCTGGATGACTCGGGCCGTGCTTACACCACCAAGTGGTCACGAAGTAGCCCAGCTGCTTCGGTGGAAGTCGGCAAGGATGGTGACATCCGTATGAACGGCCTTGTGGGACGTGACCACTTCGCCGATCCGGACGAGGTGCGCCTTGCCCAGCAGTTTGTCAGAGATCTGGCAGGTGAAGTCACTACTTGCTCACTGATTCGTGGCCCGGCTCCGGACTTCACTTTCGCAATCCACATTGGGGATGACGAAGGCCCGGTGGCCGGCTACCTCGACCAGCAACTGAACTCCGACCTCTTCAAGGTGGGCAACAAGGTTGCGCGCATGAGAGAGGGGATGAGGGGCCATCCAAACGGAAAGATTCGCTACGTGAGCTGTCTCGGAGCCCGAACAGTGGCCATGGACCCCGAGGACTCATTGAGGGACACACTCCTGAGTCCTTGGCGGGAGTCTGGGTTTGCGCTCGCCCCCATGCTGGGGGGATACCCCGTAGTCTACTTCAAGTGACGGGAGTACGAATGGATGCGCTCGCGGTTCGCAATCAGCTCGTCGATCGACTCAAGGCCGATCTGGTTGGTCCGCTCGATCCGACTGAAGTCCTTGAGTCTCGCCCCTCCGACATCTATTTGACTGGAATCCTGTGGCCGCTTGACGCGCGAATGGGGGGAGAGGAGGACGACGCACGCGCTGATGATGCCGAGGGTGATCCCGCGAGCACACCCGCGTCTTTGGTGGGTCAGCAGCGTCCATGCTCGATGGGAGTCTCCTTTGCGACTGCTTCTGAGTCCGCTGAACACGAGGTCAACATCACGGTCAACTTCGGACTGTATTCACCCAAGCTTGCGGACCGGCAAACACAATGGTGTCGAGAGCAGGTCGCCTTTAGCGCCAACCTTCGGCTGGTGCCCGGAGTAACTGATGAGCTGCGAGTCCCGAATGGTGAACCGAGCCTTGATGTTCGGGTCCACTTTCGGACGATGTCTGGGCCCACCGGGCTGTTATCGACCGTGACTTTGGTCAACCGTTCCGAGCCGGCCGAATCTGACCGTGAATCGGTTGAGAGGCTGACTGTATTCCAGGCGCATCTCGTCATTGCAGGCACGGAAGCGACCGTAATCGTTCCGCGGCCAACGTTGGGACATGCACTTGATGCCGATGAAGAGTCCGCGCGGCTGCTCTACCGGGAGTGCTACGACTTTGCCGCCGGACACCAATGCTCGGTGGAGTGGGACGCGCAGGGGCCGACAGCGAGCTTCGTCGCCACGACGTGGCTGCCTCAAGCTCGAGTGCCGTCATACTCAGATAAGGGTGACCCTGTCTTTCACGAACTGGTGCGAGACGGGCGTCTCGAAGCCTCTGCACTGGCCTCGGCTTCATCCCAGGAACTTGTGGTGGCCCTGAGCGCTCTTGTAGAGGCTTACGGTCAATGGGCGGAGAGTCTCGAGGCCCTGGCGAAGGGTTTGGATGACCGCCTGCGGCCCACGGCCGAGCGGCATATTCAGGAGTGCCTGTCAGTCCGTGACCGACTGGCGGCTGGCGTGACTGCGATCGTGACCGACTGGCGGCTGCGAGCGGCGTTTCAGGCTGCTAACGCTGCGATGGCACGACAGCATTCGTGGAAGCTGGACTCGGAGGAGCGGCCCCTAGGGACCTTGGCGTGGCGGCCCTTCCAACTGGGCTTCATCCTCTTAGCTGCCGAATCCTCGTGCAGGCGCGGCTCTGCAGAGCGTGAGGTCCTTGACCTTCTTTGGTTCCCAACTGGCGGTGGGAAGACCGAGGCCTACCTCGCCTTGGTTGCGATGGTGGCCGTGTACAGGCGCCTTCGCGAGGATCACCCGGATGATGGGGCCGGTAACGCCTCGCTCATGCGTTACACCTTGCGGCTCCTGACGGCCCAGCAGTTCGAGCGAGCCACTGCGATGGTGCTTGCCCTGGAGCTCATTCGAAGAGGCGCTCTGAGATCCACGATGAATGCAAGTGCCCTTGGCTCCGTCCCCTTCTCCGCGGGGCTTTGGGTAGGTGGAGATGCCACGCCGAATACCTTCGACAAAGCCGACGCCTCGGCCGGCGCGGACACCTCTTCAGCTGAGCAGATCGAGCTATGCCATGCATGTCATCGCCCGCTCAAGTGGGACTACGACCGCGGAACTGAGAGCGTTCACCCGTACTGCGAGGGTGACGACTGCGAGCTGGGCTCTGGGTTCGGTCCGTGGCCAGTGTTTACGGTCGACTCCGACGTGTTTAGGGAGCGACCTACGCTCGTCATCGGGACTGTTGACAAGTTCGCTCAGCTCCCCTTCCAGCCCCGTATGGCGGACTTGTTCGGCCTTGCGTCCTCGTCGGCTACCGATTTGATCATCCAAGACGAGTTGCACCTGATCGCGGGTCCGTTGGGAACGATGGTGGGGTTGTACGAGACGGCTTTCGACTGGCTGCTCTCTTCCGCCTCCGGACGGCCCAAGATCGTCGGATCGGCCGCAACGATCCGGCGCGCTTCTGATCAAGTTCGGGCGGTCTTCGACCGCGACTCCTGCCAGTTTCCTCCGCCTGGCCTGGACTTCTCGAATTCGGGCTTCGCAATCGTCGATCCAGACCTCGACAAGGGCCGGCTGTACCTGGCTGTCACAACGGCTGGCCGATCGGCCAAGTTCACACTGCAAGCGGTGGCGGGTTCGCTTCTGCAGTCTTCAGGGCCGACAGCCAGTGCCGCCTCAGGCATGCGTGATGGGTATTCGACACTACTTGCCTACTTCAACTCCTTACGGGAGTTGGGTGCTGCAATCGTCCAGGTTCTCGACGACGTGCCTGACTCGATTTACCTCTACGCAAAACGTCGAGCCGAGGAACGTCGCGAACTGGACCATCCGAGAGAACTCACGTCGGGCGTAGCCCAACGTGAGATCGTCGCCATCATGTCTGCACTGAAGCGGACCTGTGATCAAGATGGTGCCGTCGACGTTGTGCTCGCCACCAACATGGTCAGTGTCGGGATGGATATCCCCCGCTTGGCTCTGATGCTCGTCAACGGGCAGCCCAAGACCCGCGCGGAGTACATCCAGTCGACTAGCCGCGTTGGACGAGCCGCCTCGCCGGGTCTAGTCGTAAGTGTTCTAAACGCCGCCAAGGCCCGAGACCGATCGCACTTCGAGACATTCCCATCCTGGCATGGAGCCCTCTACCGCGACGTCGAAGCAACGAGCGTCACACCGTTCGCATCGCGCGCTCGTGACAAGGCGCTCAGGGCTGTCCTTGTTTCGATGGTGAGGCACTCCATCCCTGGTATGGAGGAGAATGAAAGGGCCTCTCTGTCAATCGCTGCTACTGCGAGCATCGATCGGATTTGGGATGAGATTCAACGCCGCATCTCCTCCGTTGACCCGAAAGAACTGACCGAGGCCGTCCGAGAACTTGATGGAGCACTGCTTGATTGGGAGGATCGACAACCGTCGTTCTACCACTTTGTGCGAAAGCCTCGGCAGTCGCTGATGCAGTACGCAGAGACGTTCGCGCGAAAGGTCGCTTCGGGCAGACGGCCCGGCACTGCCTGGCCGACGATGAACAATATGCGAAACGTCGAGCCCGCAACTCGCTTCAGGATCGTGGAATCGCTCGCAGGTCGAGGTGGCTCACACGCGGACAGCAATGAGCCAGATCCGGCAGTTGGAACGGAGACGCCACGATGGAGGAGGGCGCGAGATGGCTAGAAGCTCTGGCCCCACCGTAAGCAACCTAGTGGGGGAAATCCGAAGAAGCTCGGTGTTGATGACGTACGCTCCGGGGGCCGTGATCGACATGCGAGCGGACATGGCTCCAATCTCGGGCGTAAGCGCGGGCCTGGAGGAGTGGGACTCCTCTGCGCCGCCGTTCGGTAATCTCGCCGACCAGAAGATAGACGAGCGCCGCCTCTGCAAGAAGCTTGGCAAGAGGTACTTCCGTCTTCCCCCAGTCGTAGGCGAAGACGACAAATTGAAGGATGGGACTCCTGACCCCGCTTCATTGGTAATGACGAGGTTCCCCAGATGGCTGCAGTGCCCTAAGTGTGACCGCATTCGCCCTGCGAGCAAGTGGCACAAGGACCCCGGGCGTCCGTACCGGTACTGCAAGGGATGCACGGACAAGGAGCCCGGGCAGAGAAAGGTTTTCGCCGTCCCGGTGCGCTTCGTGACGGCTTGCGCGCGCGGACATCTTGACGACTTCCCGTGGGATTTCTGGGTGCGGCACAAGTTCGCTTGCAAGCAACTGGGCGATCTCCAGTTCGCGTCCCTAGGACCGGGAATGGCAGGGCTGATACTGAGCTGCTTGAGCTGCTCTGCTTCGCGATCTATGGACGGAGCCTTCGGAGGGAAGGCCCTGACGGGTTTGACCTGTCATGGAAAGCGGCCGTGGTTGCGTGCCGACGATGCTGACTGTGCGTGCACCGGGGACAGCGGGACATATCGAGTCCTCCAGCGTGGTGCATCGAATCTGTATTACCCCGTCGTGGAATCAGCCCTCGACATTCCGCCTTGGACCGAGCGTCTCGAGACGCTGATTGGCGACTTCTGGGATGACCTCGAGGCCTTCGGTGACGTCGAGCAGAGGGCAGCCTGGATTCGCAGACACAACACCTTGAGTGCCATTCTGGAACGAGAGGGCCTGTCAGCCGAGAAGGTCAGTCGTGAGTTCGATCGTATGCAAACGCAGTTGGCCAGCCTGGATCCGTCTGATCTTCGGATCGACGAATACCGCGTGTTTACTGCGGGCGGGCGGCACATGGATCGCGATTTCGAGATGGACCCGACGCCAGTGCCCAAGCTGATCGACAACTACATCTCAGGAATCGGACGTATCGCCCGGCTCCGGGAGGTGCGCGTCGTCTGTGGGTTCACACGCATCACGCCTCCATCGGGTGATGCGGAATCCATGGCACCACTGTCAGTGACTCCACTTGACTGGCTCCCAGCTCTGGAGATCCGCGGAGAGGGTGTGTTCCTGGACCTTCATGGCGATCCCCTTCTCTCTTGGGAGCGCAACCCAGACGTGCTTCGGCAATTCGAGCCGCTCGCTCAGGCCTGGGAAGGGGACTGGTCGAGTCGGCATGGCGACGAGGACATTCCGTTCTCCGTTAGTCCGAGGTGGCTCCTTGTTCATACATTCGCGCATGCAGTCATCAGGCAGCTGACCCTCGAGTGCGGGTACTCGACCGCGTCCCTGCGAGAGAGGATCTATGTCTCCGAGGGAAGCGATGGAATGGCAGGCGTCCTGATCTACACGGGGACTGCTGATTCTGATGGGACTCTGGGTGGGCTCCAAGGTCGAGCGCGGACGGACCTGATCGGGCAGACCGTGGTGGGCGCCATCGCCGCGGCCGAGTGGTGTTCATCTGATCCACTGTGCATCGGCGGTGAAATGGCCGCTCCGGACACGTTCTCGGGAGCCAGTTGCCACAGCTGCACCATGGTTCCTGAGACTTCCTGCGAGTGGAACAACCGGTTCCTCGATCGAACGGTACTTGTCGGCACAGATGAGCGGCCGGCCTTGGGCTACTTTCGGCCACTCGCAAGTCAGGGGCATTGATGGCACGTATGTGGCCCCACGAGCTCCCCGACCATGTGCTGCGGGAGTCGCGTCGCTCAGCTGAGATCAAGGTCTACCGCAAACTCCAGAGCACCCTTGACGATTCGTGGAGTGTCTTCTATAGCCGTCCTTGGCTTGGCCTAGATCGACGGGGAGCGGAGGTCGAGGGTGAGGCCGACTTCATCGTCGCCCATCCCGAACACGGACTCTTGTTCATAGAAGTAAAGGGTGGCGGAATCGCCTTCGACCCCGCGCGCGACCGCTGGACTTCGACAGATCGCTACGGAGCATCGCGGAAGATCAAGGACCCCGTCAATCAAGCGATCAGCTGCAAGCATCGATACTTGGACCGTCTCAAGGCAATGGCCGATTGGCCGCGAGGTTACATACGGTTCCGTCACGGCGTCGTCTTTCCCGATTCCACCGGTCTGAGCCTGAATGAGCCCGGCATTGCGGGTTACGACGAGGACGTCTTCTGCTTTGCGCCCGGCTTCGAAGTGGACTTCGGGGGGTGGGTCAGATCGCGACTCTCCAGTCACGGAGCTAGCCATCCCGAGGTCGGCCCTGGCGCGGAGGGTTTGGCCTGTCTTCGTAAGCTCGTGGCCGACCCCGTCACTCTGCGAGTTTCGATGCGTAGCGCGATCGAGAGCGAGATCGAGGAGATGGATGCGCTGCTGACGGGCGCACAACTGAATGTCCTCATCGATCTGAATTCTCTGCCTCGCGCAGTTGTCGAGGGTGGTGCCGGTACTGGCAAGACGGTTCTAGCCTGCGAGCTTGCTGCGCGGGCGAGTCAAGCCGGGAAATCCGTCTTGGTCCTTTGTGCGAGTGAGCCACTTTCACGGCATCTTGGGGGCCGACTGGGCTCGTGGCCCACTGTGGAAGCGATGACCCTCGGCACATTCAGAGGTAAACGTACGCTCCCTACAGGAGACCCATCGAGTCTGCGCACTTGGGATGTGGTCATTGTCGATGAAGGCCAGGACGTGCCCGCAGGGGTATGGACGTCAATCGAGGCGGCTGTCAGTTCCGGCGGGCAAGGTCCGTACGTGTTCATGGACTCGAACCAAGCCGTCTACGTCCTGTCCGACGATGTGGCTGCTCGACTAGACGCGCCGACACTCCACCTGCGCCTGAATCTGCGCAACACGCAGCGGATTGCCGCGGTTACAGAGTCGTTGTATCGGGGACCCTTGGTGGTCGCTCAGGGCCCAGTGGGAGAGGAACCTGTGGTTCTGATGAGCACTTCTCAAGGCATGTTGGACATGGTTGCAGCGGAGGTCGATGCGCTGCTGCGGGACGAGGCACTGTCAAAGTCCATGATCGCCATCTTGGTCAACGACGAGGAAGAAGTTCCGATGGTCGCAGACCGCCTTCGACGCCAAGGAATCGCTAGTCGGACGGCCTCGCAGCTTTCCAACGCTGTTGTGGTCGAGTCTGTACGAAGGTTCAAAGGCTTGGAGGCGCCAGTCATTGTGATCGCAGCGACACGCCCGTTGGCCGCCGATGTGGAAATGGCATACGTGGCAGTTTCGCGGGCAAGGAGTCACCTCATTGTCGTTGGACCCATTCAGAAGACCAATTTGGGCGACGCACTCGCTCCGTAAGTCTGGGGTGGGGAGATGACTATCCACCTGAACAGCCCAGCGGTGACGTTGTGTGGGTCAGCCATCGTTGATCCCTCCATTGTGGATCCCAAATGGGTGACGGGGGGAAACTCTGGCCGTGCGGGGGTTGACGCGATCTCTGCGTTGGGGCGTTGACGGTGCGGTGCGGGATGTGGGTACGAGCAGCTGCCTTCACGAATTGCCACAAGGCCCCGTCGCCGTCGACCGCCCGGTCGGCACTTCGACCCGCCACTTGGGTCTGATCACCACAGTCCCCTTGAACCGGACTCCCTTCTGCGTCCATAAATTCCCGCCCGACGTGAGGTTGATCCGGGGCTGTTCTTCGACCAGCCGCGGACCCTGCAGGCGCTGGCACTCCGTTCGGGCTGCCCCACCCCGGCCGGGTGCCTCGGCTACGCCCTCGGCAACGAGTAGTTCGACATGTGGGGCGGCACCACCCCCGAACTGAGGGCCGCGATACGCGCAGGGGCTCTGGTGGGTACCCCCGGAGGATCGTCAGGTAGTTTGGTGGATTCATGAGTGGATTCCACGCGGGGACAACATGGCTGAGATCGCGTTCGGCGCGGTAGTCAACGAGCGGATTCCGAACCGCTGAGTAGCCAAAGCGCTACCGGAGCGCGTCGTCGCGTGGAGAATGGTGTGAAGCCTCGCACCAGGGAGGGAGATCTGTATGGGAGGCAACGGCGGTACCCAGATGTTCTGTCCCGGGTGCAAGAAGATCCGGGTCTGCAGGGCCATCCCCACGACTGAACTCGGCGAGAAGGCGGGCCAGCGGTGGTACCGCGTCTGGCATGACGACATCCAGTGGTTCCGGAGAGGGCGCGAATGCCAGCACTGCGGTCACCAGTTCCTTACCTCCGAAGTCCAGGAGGGCTTCTTGGACGAGCTGGTCGAGCTGCGGGACGCGCTCGGTGACCTGAAGAAGAACGCGGAGCGCTACGCCAGATCTTCCAAGGCGGCTGAGGCATCGCTGCACGAATTGACGGAGTCTTTGCAGGTGCTGAGAGCGCTCAAGATCTACAAGGACACATAGGTAAGTCAGTCTCCATAGGACTCGAGCATGGCTTCGGCGGTGATGCATAGCTCGTGGCGGACGAGTTCGATGATGCTAGGTTGGGCCCCCGACAGCATCGACAACTGGGTGGCGCTGTGCTCCCTCGACCACAAGCGCTGCTCGATCGAGGCGCCACTGAACCCGCCGGAACTAGACGGTGTTCGTCCGGGAGGCGAGTGCGGCTGTCGGTGATTTGGGTCGATCGGTCTATCTGCTTCATGGAGGTGGGGTTCGACCGCAACTTCGCACGGTTACTCCTGCTGTCGCACATGTCGATTGACGTCGTCGGGAAGGCTTCAAGCGCACCCTGTCGACGCCCACTGGCTGTCTGATCCCATGTTAACCGTGACGGGGTGCTCGGGAGCACTGAGCAGTCGGAAATCGCCAGCGTTGAGGTGAATCTTGCTGGAGATTCAGCTCTGTTCGCCCGCCTAGTCGCCGGGAATTTGTAGTTGGGGGCCCGATCGGCGACGGAGCGGGCATCCGGATGCTAGCCCGGGAGGGGTGTGGTGCTTGGTGCATCGTGGAGTTCATTGGCTTCTGTGAGCCTGCTTAGGGCTTGGTCCTCGTTCACTTCACCGTGATCGGTGAGCGCCTTGTCATGGGATCCGTCGTCGTGGTCGGTGAGATGACTCCAGGGGATCTCTTGATCCGTTGATGCGAGGTACCGGGGCGCTGACGCCGTTAATGGGGTAGCGGCGGCATCCGGTCGCCCGGCGCCAAGGGGGCAGTGATGAGGAACGATTTCATGATCACGACGCGTGATGCTCTGTATCGGCTGCAGCGAGCGCAGGATCTGCACGCGGCACAGCGTGGTGCCCGAGCCGAGCGGCGACTGATCGTCGCCTAGGAACGCCACGCGGCTGAGGTGGCGCGTGCCGAGATGGTGGAGGGGGTCGGCTGGATCGAACTGCTCGGCATCCCGGGGGTCAGCATCCCGACAGCGGCCGCGCTGATGCAGGTCAGCGATTCGACGGTGAGTCAATGGGTGGCCCGCTACAACCGGGGGCTCGAAGAGCAGGTTGCGGGAGCCGGGGGTGGTGCAGCATGAGTGGCCTCAGTGACCCGGCCGTCGGCATGGCGGGTCTCCCGCGGTCGCTGTTCACAACGGAGGAGGCCGCGGCGGCCCTGTCGGTGTCGGAGATGCTCGTGCGGCAGTTGACACTCACCGGGGAGCTGCCGTGCCGGCGGATCGGACGGCTCGTGAGCTACGCCCCAGCTGACATCGAGGCCTTCCTCGTCCGCTGCGACCAGCGCGGCTACTCCCCGCGCTCGGGCATTCGCTGATGTCAGGGGGCCTGGGGAGACTCGCTCTGCGGGCGGAAGGGAGCGATCGCCATGGGACGTAGCAAGGGGCTGGAGGGGTCGGTCCGTCGGGTTCCGAAGGTGCCCGGCCGCTGGCAGGCGCGCCTGCCGTCGCTCCTCGATCCGCACCGTCGGCCGCTGCCGGAGACCTTCGCGTCCGAGCGGGCCGCCCGGTCAGCTCTTCGCGCGGCCATCGTCGACATGGACCGCAACGCCGGACTGCGTCCGGTGGGCAGGCCAGATGGTCGGGTGCGGCGGGTGCGCGACGTTCTCATCGACTACATCGACGCGCGGCAGCACTCGGCGCTGGCGCCAATCGCCATCCGAACCGTCCGCGACTACCGCAGCGTTCTGGAGAACCACGTGTGCCGGCCGAAGGCCGACATTGGGCGCGTGCCGGTGCACAAGCTGACCGGGCGGGACATCCGGGCCTGGATGGACATCCGGGCCTGGATGGACGTCCTCGCCGCGGACGGGGTCGGAGCCGGCACCATCGCGAACGCTCGCCGAGTCCTTGGCGCCGCCCAAGCGTGGGAGGTCGGCGAGGGCCGGCTCGGCGTGAACCTGGCCACGCACGTACGCATCGAGACGAGCAAGGCCCGCCGCGCCGCGATGCAGACCGTCGACCCGGTGCTGCTGCCGTCGTGGGCGGAGTTCGCCACGCTGGTGGAGACCCCCGCACTCGAGCACGAACGGGTGCTCATGGCGCTGTTCGGTTGGTGCGGGCTTCGCTGGAGCGAGGCTGTCAGCCTGCACGAGCAGGCGATCTGGCTCGACCGGCCGCAGATTACGATCGATCGCGTCGTGGTGCGCCGCACGCAGAAGGAGGTGGATGCCGACACTGGGGTTGGCCTGCACCTGCTGGAGAACGATTACTGGCGGCAGGAGCCGCCTAGGGCTGGAGTCACCGCGACGGTGCCCGTGCCCCGGCCACTGTGGTGTCGCTTGGTGGGGTTGGCGGACCAGCGGCTGCGTGACGTACCCATGCCGATGCCGGCGGGGCGATTGCTGTTCCGGCGCTCGGTCATCTCGCCGGTGCACACGAACAGCATCGGGGTGCTGGACAACACGAACTGGCGACGCGACGTGTGGCTGCCGGCTCGGGAAGCCAAGGGTTTGGTCGACGATGACTCGCTGCCTGCGCTGGATCCCCGGCGCTACCCGATGAAGGTCAAGGACCTTCGGGCGTTCTCGGCGTCCGTGCTGCTCGACAGCGGGAGCAGCCTGACCTAGGCAGCCCTGCTGTTGCGGCACTCGGACAAGAAGGCGACCGAGCGGCACTACGCGCGCGCCATGCAGGAGCGGACGCACGACCGTGCTCGGCGGGAGGTCCAGGTAGACAAGGGGGGAGCATCGGCGAGCGGCTCGACGCACTGTGGGCCGCGTGGGTGAGAGCCTTCCCGGACGTCGTCCCGAGGCTTGGCATGGACGGTGACAACGTCATTGACCTTGAGTCCCATCGTCGAATGGGCTGACCCGAGCCCTTGATACCAGTATATCTGTACAGAGATAGTTGCGGCATGGATGCGTCAGCCCTGATCAAGGAAGCTCGGAGTCGTGCAGGTCTCACGCAGCAGCAGTTGGCGCAAGCCGCGGGCACCTCGCAGCCCACACTGGCGGCCTACGAGTCGGGCGCCAAGTCGCCGTCCGTCCGCACCCTTGACCGCATCGTGCGAGCCTCGGGTGGGTCACTCGACGTGAAGCTGCTGCCGGCACCTGTTGCGCACGGGCAGCTTCTTGACGAGCTGCGCGACCACGCTGACGAGATCCGCCACGCCGCCCGGAAGCGCCGGATCCGCAACGTTCGCGTGTTCGGTACGGCGGCGCGCGGTGAAGAGACAGCGGCCTCCGACGTAGACCTGCTTGTCGACTTCGACGCTGCTAGGCACGGAGTTCTGCCGCTCGCGAGCTTCGCCAGCGATGTGCGAGTGATCATCGGCCGTGACATAGATGCGACAACGGCCGAACTGCTACGCGACGAGGTCCGGAGGAATGCCTTGGCGGAAGCAGTTCCGCTGTGACCCGCAGCGTAGACGATCGACTCGAGGACATCCTCAACGCCATCTCGCACGCGCGCGCCGCAGACGAGCGACTGCAGCTCGCGGAGTCTTTGGGTGACGCCGCTGATGACAGGTATGTCGCCGCATGGTGGCTGACCATGTTCGGGCTGCGGCGCGGTGAGGTGCTGGGCCTCGCATGGGAGAACGTCGATCTGGACGCCGGGCACATCACCATCCGGCAGGCACGCGTCGTCGCTGGTCGCCAGGTGGTGATCACCAGCCCGAAGAACGGCAAGTCACGCACTGTGCCCATCGGTGAGCACCTGACCGGGCTGCTGCGGGCGTTCAAGACGCAGCAGGCGCGTGAACGGCTCGCTGCTGGTGCCGCCTGCACGGACACCGGGCTGGTCGTTGTGAACGAGATTGGTGTGCCGGTGCGGCCCGAGACCTACGGGCACCTGTTCCACGAACATGCTGCCGCCGCGAAGCTTCCACGCATCCGGCTGCACGACGCCCGCCACCGCCCGGCATCACTGCTCGCCAGCATCGGCAAACCCATCGTGGTCGCTGTTGGGTTGCTGGGACACCACCCCAACGTGTACGCCACCGCGTACGCGCACCTCTACCCAGAGGACAAGGCGAAGGCCATCAACGGGCTGGAGTTCGTGCTACTGGCCAAGGCCAAGTGAACGACCGCACCAAGGTCTGCAGCGGGTGTGGGCAGACCACGAACCAATGGCTGATCTACCCGCATCCTGCGGGCGGCTGGTGGCACACCGACTTCTGTATGCCGCCGCCGGACTGGCAAGGCCCGCAAATAGCCGAAAAAGAAGAGGCCTAGAAACACGTTCGTGCACGGCACCCTCAAACGCATGACGCGGTAGTGCCCCAGAACGGGTCATTTTGTGAGGGAAATGAACGGCAAATGTGGTGGCCAGGGGGCGGGGTCGAACCGCCGACCTTCCGGTCATCAGTCCGCGCTTACTGTGTGTATACGAGGACCACTGTCAAGATCTGTGCGCCGGCACCTCGTTGAAGTCCGACGGAAAGACGAGAAATGCTCGGGAGGCGATGAAGCGAATCTTCGTCTCCCTCGCCTGCGCCCTCTTGGCACTGCTGCCTGCGAGTGCTGCGCATGCCCACACCATGCACGCACCGATGAACGTCGGGATCTCTGGGCTGTGGCTCGAAACCACCACGGTCACGAGAACGGTGTCTACAAGTCCAGTGATGTGCGGTACACCGTCACCGCCGTCGATGGAGTCGCGTTGACTGGTGAGAAATCCTGGCGTCAGGCCGACGGCACGTGGAGCGATCCGAAGGGGTTCGAAGGAGTGCTTTACAGGTCAGGGGAGTTCCACGCCGTTGACGAAGAGGGTATCCTCATCGGCAGGCTGATCTCAAAAACCAAGATCCGTGCGACCTATCTCGAGAGTGGTGCGGATCGGGCGGCTCTTGTCACGGTACTAACCTAGGCCAGCCGGTAGACGCCGAACGCGGTGGCCAGGGACGGGGTCGAACCGTCGACCTTCCGAGTTTCAGTCGGACGCTCGTACCAACTGAGCTACCTGGCCTGGTGCAACGAACTGGGCGAGCAGTTCGTTGCAAAGGCCCGGAGCGAACTCCGGGCCCCGCGACCC
>SXGR01595557.1_pt1 | contig 23060 bp, 19 predicted proteins | sample 3174711 | NCBI WGS metagenome assembly SXGR01 (sample SAMN11356860, study PRJNA531348) | freshwater metagenome | isolation source: freshwater sample F1-60 | place: China: Fuxian Lake, Yuxi | collected 2017-12-25 | reverse complement strand
GGCAAGGGTACCGGACTTGGATTGGCGATGATCTATGGTTTTGCAAAACAATCAGGTGGTAGCGTACGTATTTACAGTGAGCCTGGTATAGGTACTACCATCGACGTGTTCCTGCCTGTTGCCAGCGGTGCGCTTGTAGAAAAGTCCCGCGCGCCTACTGTGGATATCAACAATTTTCGCAAGCAAATTGCAGCGTCAAAAGTGCTGGTTGTAGATGACGAATACGAATTGCTGGAAGTCACTGTGAGCTATGTGGAAGACCTGGGCTTCAACGTGCTCGCCGCTTCGGATGGCAATATCGCCTTACGCACTCTGGAGAAAAACCCTGATATCGAATATCTGCTGACAGATATCGTGATGCCAGGAGGTATCAATGGGGTCTCATTGGCACGCGAAGTGCGCAAGCGACTGCCGCATGTGAAGATCCTGTATATGTCCGGCTTTCCATCAGGAGTGATTGCAGACAAATCCGGAATCGAACTTGATTCGCCGCTGATTACCAAGCCGTTCTCGTTTGAAGAGCTTGTTTCGGCAATGGAGTTGCTCAGCTGCGAAGCGGCATGACCCAGAGGCATGATTCAGAAAGACAGAGAAGTGCTGTTCCACAAATTCCGGAATTCATCGCATTTGGTGCGCTTTTACCTGTCGAAGATTTCTGCCAGTAATTCTGACAATGCGCTCAGGCTGAATGGTTTTTGCATGGATCGCACCGATTTCCATACTCTCAATTCGCTGGTCCCCAGCGTGGGTTCGTTATATCCAGAACAAATTACCACGGGAAGACTGGAAAATTTCTCGGTGCAGGATTTGACGATTTCCAGGCCATCCATATTCGGCATCGAATAGTCAGTCACCACCAGATCAATGGATTCGATCTCGCGCTCGATGAGCTTTAACGCTTGTTCCGCATCTGTCATGCCAATCGAAATATGTCCGAGCCTGTTCAGCATTTGGCAGAGCACCTTCAAGGTAGCCTCATTGTCATCGATCACAACGACTCTTTTTTTGTTCAGCTCTACAAGGTTGTCCTGGCTTGCCAGATCTGCTTCGGAGGCATAGCTGGTCAGTGGCAGATAGATCTTGAACGCAGACCCCTCTCCTGGCTGCGAGTTCACTTCGATAGCGCCGCCATGGTCCATCACAATACTGCGTGTAATTGCCAAACCCATCCCGCTGCCGAGATCCTTGCTAGTGTAAAACGGATCAAATGCCTGTTGCACGCTTTCATCCGTCATGCCGGAACCGTTATCGTCCACTACCAGCAATGCGTATTTACCGGGAACCAGCTCTCCTTGTGAGCAGACTACTGGTTGTTCTATGGCACACACGTCCAGTGATAATCGTATTGTGCCGGAGTTGTCCTCAAAGGCCTGAATCGAATTGGTGACAAGATTGAATACTACCTGTTCGATCTGCAGCAAGTTGCCAAAGATAAAAAGATCATTGGTCGTCACCGAGGTAACAAACCGGATTCTGGGGGGAGTGGTAGTCTTCAGGAACGTGATGGTATCGGATATCAGTTTCTGCAAATTCAAAACTGTCTTCCTGCCATCAGTTTGTCTGCTGAAGGTCATGATTTGCTTGATCAGAGCAGTCGCGCGCCTGGTAGACTCTCGCATGGTGTCCAGCAATTCAGTCGCTTCGGGGTTTTTATGGTTTTCCAGATACAACAAATCGGTAGTCCCGACAATTACAGCGAGTGCATTGTTGAAGTCATGCGCGACTCCACCTGCGAGTGTGCCCAGAGAAAGGAATTTCTGGTTTTGCTGTACGATTGCCGCTAGCTTTTGCCGCTCAAGCTCGCTCGCTCTGCGTGGGCTGATATCTCTGGTTACTATGACCAGAATATCGTCGCCATCTTGCGCCTGCACCTGCTTGATGCTCATCTCGCACCACACCGTGGTTCCGGATCGGGAGAAGTGTTCCACTTCCAGGATACGGTTGCCCTGATCAGGCGCAGCGAGTAATTGCCTGCAAGCATCCGCAGATTCAGGAGTCAGCAATTGCGACAATCCCAAGTCAGTGAATTCAGCCGGACTGTAACCGGTCAGTTGCGCTATGGAGGGACTACAGTACTGAATTGATTGCAGTCTGCGGTTCCAGGTCCAGATTACATCGATGGTACTCGTAGCCAGTAACCTGAATTTGCTTTCGCTTTCGCGCGCTTGCCGCTCAGCTTTTATTACTTCGGCATTCATGCGATTGGAGCGGTGTAACAGGACAGCCAGAAACGCCAAAATCAGCAACATCAGAACCAGAACGTTCACAGCCACTATTACCAGCGTCGGGTTCGTCTCCGACACGGGCAAGGGTCGATTTATCCATTCATAAGGCTCATTGAGCCGATCCAGGTCGAGGTTAAATCGCTCTACCACCTGCCAGTCATATTTGGTATGTCCGGAACCGGTGCCAGTGGGAAGCGGCCAATTGCCACTGGCTGCGCGATCCAGTATTTGTTGCGCCGTGGTTTCTGCATAACTGTTGCTTGAAGTCAGGAAGCCTCCGGTCAAGCCGCTGCCAAAACCATCTTCATAGAAACCGAATACAGGGACTGCGCTTGCTCTCAAAATGCCATTGAATTCCTCGGGCCCCGTCGCCTGGAGTTCACCCGCAGAAGTTTGAAATGACTCGAAAGGCAGACTCAGGACGACACTGGATTGATCCAGCATGGCGACCATTTGTTCCAGTTGTTCCGGGTTTTCACCTCGTCGCAAGTCAAAAGAGACCCGATCAGCATACTCCGGCATAACTTCCAGCAGGTTGTCAAAATAGGCCCTGTCCGTTGCATTGATTCCGCCAATTGCAACTACATTCCTGGTTCCTGGCAACAGGAGCAAAATCTGGTTCAGGGTATTGCGAATTGCGCTCAATGAAGCTGAGGTAATCACTGGCGCATTGTGCACAGACCGGGCAATGAGGGCAGTAGCCCTGTCAGGAAGCACAAACAGTTTTTCGGTATCTGGAGGCGTGACCAGATTGATCAAAAAATCACCTGCCAGAGGCAGTACGCTGACGACGAGATTGATGTCCCGATCAACAATAGAGGTTTGCACAAAAGAGGTTAGAGATGCCTGTGTTTCGGCTGAAGTCGAATCGTCGAGCCCAAGGTAAAGCGACGAAATTTCAAATTTACCGGCTTCTGACTGGCGCAGAATTTCACCGAAAGCGTGACTAAAATCGTTTTCCCAGCCGCGCGTATCCCATACCCCGTGCAGCACGAGTATGCGATTGATTTCCGGCAACTGGGCATGACTGTTTGCTGGCAGCAGGTAGAGACAAAGCAGGGTGCAGAGCACTTTCCAGCTCACGCAATCCAGAATTGGTTTAGCGCGGCAGCAACTGATCATTGCCGGAGCGATCACTATCGCGACGTGAGGGTAAACGGTTGCGGACGAAAGGCCACCAACCCACAATTAGGTTGGTCGGCATTCCTGTTGCTGATAGTGATTTCAAGAATAGATTAACACTCTGATAAAAGTGAACGAGCCTTGCCGCTGCCTGTTCATGAATTAGCTCTTTGGGTCAGGCGGACTGGTTATCTGATCTACTTAGTCGACAAACTTTCCCTAAACTTTGACATGGAAATCAGCTGAAGCTTCCAGCCACGTGCAGTTGATCACAGCGCTCTGGTGTGCGAGAAGTAACGGGTTGCTGTACTTTGCTGCGGATCCTGACAGTTGATCAAGTTCAGATTTCCAGAATTGCCAAGGTCACGATTCGGGCAAGTTCGGCTGAGGATTTGATTCCAAGATTGGCATAGATATTTACCCGATGAGTTTCGACAGTGCGCGAACTGATATCGATAAGCCGGGCAATCTCAGGGGCACTCTTGCCCTCTGCGAGATAGATCGCAATTTCATACTCCCGCTTGCTCAGCTTTTCCAGTTGCCGACAGGCATTCAGTTTTTGGTTGCGTATGGAATTATCGGTTGCCGATTTGGCAATGGCCTCTTTTACCTTGTCGATTAACAAGTTGCTGCTGGTGGGTTTTTGGATAACGGTGTAGGCACCATCTGAGAAAGCCTGCACAGTGGCTTCAACATCAGCAAAGGCGGTATAAATAATAACTGGCAGTTCCAGACCGCGATTGTGGATAATCTTGAGCAGCTCGAGTCCGCTCATGCCTGGCATGCGCAAATCCATCAAGACACCGGAGTTGGGTGCCATTTGAAAACTATCGAGAAACTCCTGGCCTGACGCGCAAGGAAATACGTCTATGCCTGCAGTGATGAAAACTTTGGTCAGTGTTTTGCGAACTCTTTCATCATCATCGACAATGTAGAGTCTGCAGGATTCAGTGTTGGGAAGGGTAGCTAAAGAATAAACCACTGATATGTAATTCCTTGCAGTTCACGAAAAAATACAATTTCGTTTTACTCTTTAAACCCCCGAAGGTCAAGGGTGGCTGGCATTTCTTCATGCACCTCAAGCGATTTGCCTGAGGATCTCGTCGACCTTGTCCAATAGTGCGGCTGAACGGAACGGTTTGCGCAGCAGTGGAGCACTGAGCTGTATGGTGCGGCCTTTCGATTCGGGAATATAGCCAGATATGAACAGTACGTTTACCTCTGGAGCAATTTTCCGGATTTCGACAGCTGCCTGTTGTCCGCTCATGACTGGCATCACGAGGTCCAGAATCACCAGCGCGATGGAGTCTCTGTGCACAGCGAAAATTTCCAGAGCTTCCTTGCCATTTACCGCGCTTAATGTTTGATAACCCTGGCTGCGAAGTATCTGCACAGTAATATCCGAAATCTCCGCCTCATCATCCACAACCAGTATTAATTTTGAGGTTTCTCCTGCCAACGTCGAATTATCGATTTCATTGAGCGGGGCATCCGCACCCGCCAAGGTCTTTTGTGGCAAAAAGACTGAAAATGTGGTGCCTTTCCCAGGAGTAGATTTGACGGCAATCGAGCCCTCAAGTTGTTTCAGGATGGCGTAACTATTAGCCAGTCCCAGACCACTGGTTTTACTGCTTTCTTTAGTCGAAAAGAATGGGTCGAAAATGCGCGCGAGATTTGCTTCCGGGATACCGCGGCCGGTATCCGAGATGGTGATCCGGATGTATTTCCCCGGCTGAATCCGCGGGCTGCTTGAAGCACAGAATTCCGCTTCGAGCGTGCAACGGTCAACGACGACACCTATCACGCCCTGACTCGTCATTGCCTCCCTGGCATTGATGAGCAGATTCAGCATGACCCTTTCGAATTGGGTGGCATCAATATTTGCATGCAGTTGATGGACATCATTTACCAGTGATATAGAAATATTCTGCGGCAAGGATTGCCGAAACATTTCCACCACGTCTTTTACAAACTGGTTAATTTCGATAACTTCGTTGAGGAAGACATCCTGCTTACTCAGTGTAGACAGATTCACAATCAGGTCCTGCGCGCGCAGCAAGGACTTCTGGATCTGCTCCAGCAACGAGCTATTGGTCTTGTCGCTGCTGGTCTTGCCGTTGCTGGTCTTGCCAATACTAGTAGTCTTGTCACTACCACGATCACGATCATTAATCAGGAACTCGATGTTCGCCATCATGATCTGTAACAGATTGTTGAAATCATGAGTAATGCCACTGGCGATTTCGCCAATAGCCTGCATCTTTTGATTGTGGGCGATATCGTCCTTCTGTTTTTTCATGTCATGGATGTCACGCCCGACAGCTGCGATGGCGACAAGTTTGCCTTCGGCATCAAAAATTCCTGTATTGGACCAGGCCAGCCAGCGCCATCCGTCTTTTGAGCGCGTTCTCTGTTCGTGATAACTGTGAGAGTTCTCTGGAGTAATACTGTGGAGGGATTGCAGAGCAGATCGTTGGTCATCTTCATGGACCAGAAGCAGGCTCGAAGCACCCACAATCTCCGACTCCAGCTTGCCAAACGTTTTACAGTAGTTAGGGCTTACGTAGAGAAACTGGAAGTTGGTGTTGAGCTTTACCACAAAATCAGATTGGTTCTCCACGAGGAGGCGGTACTTTTCCTGGCTGTCCCGTAATGATTCCTGTTTCAACAGCAAGGTGCGAATCGCAGCCGCCAACAAGACAACGAGCAGAATACCCACATAGAGCCAGTAATCCTCGAGTCGGCTCTGGGAAGCGCGCAAGTAGTCTGCAGTGGGAATGAGTTCGAGCTGCCAAGGCAATCCCGCGACATTCACCAGGCCTGAGGCGGCAACTCCACTCGATACAGCGGAGGATGCCACGCTTTGATAGACCATTGAGCCATCGATTTCCTGGAGGGTAACCTGAAAATTCACGAGCGGGTCACCCGCGAACAAACAGGTCTCCACCAGATCGTTGGTGCGAAACACCCCGTTGACGAATCCCAACTTCTCACCGCTGATCGAACTTATTGGTTGATACATGGCAATGCCAACACCGCCCTGCAACAGCTTGATCACTTGTGTGCGAATCAGTCGGGAAGCCTGATCTGCAATGGAAATTGCTACGGGTACTTCGGGATCCGGGTGATTCAGCAAATTCGCGCCCAGCGCTGCCGTATTATTTGCTTCCGGAAAGATGATCTCGATCATGCCATCGGTGGTCACATAATTGAGCGCCTGTATTCCGGAAAACAGATTGAACAAGGTGCTTGCCTCGGTGGCGAAATTTTCACGCAACTCGGCCTGGCTTGCCCATTTCGGCTCTGCCAATTGATTAATCACAGCGATACGGGAATCAATGCAGGATTCCAGACGGAACCGGTATTGCTCAGAAGTGATTCTGGTTTCGAGTGCGACCGCGTCCTGGTGGGATTGATCGACAGCATTGCCAAGCTGAATCGCCAGAAGCGTTCCCAGTATAAGGAATACTGCCGGAATCAGATTGTATCTGGTCACTTTTTCTCAACCGTCAGGGTCGTAACCGTCAGGGTCATAACCATCAGGGTCGCAACCATCAAGCAGGCTTGTGGACTGCGAGCAGGTTCGACAGCATTGGCTTCAAGGCTGTACCGCTGGCGTATGTGATTCGATATTTGCGTATAAGCTCCAACTGGTGATTGCTAGATACATTTCTAACTGATGTGGCGATTTGTTTTTCCCTGGCAAAGTCCACAAGTCGGGCCAGGCCACTTTCAGTTTCGCTGCTCGAGAGTTGCTCGGCATCTGTTGGCGATCCACCCAGATCGAGCACGATGTCATTCACGGGCAGGCTATCGAGTTTCTGCAAAAGCTCGTGGCTATCGGGCAGACCACAAATGGCAATTCGCAGTCCCTTTATGCGCAAGCGAATCAACATGCTCGCTAACCGTTCGCTTTCTTGCGGTAGCAGTTTCTCTTCGATCTCTATCACCAGCTGATGTGCCGGCAAGCCAGTCAGATAGGCAAAATTGTGCAGCAAATCGAGCGTGCTGCCTTTAATTGGCTCACCGCTGGGTAGTGTTAAAGTTAATCGGATCCTATCTCGTAAAATTGAGTCCATCTTGTCCAGATTGTCCCTGATTTTCTCAAAGCAATAAGTCGTGAATCCGAAAAACAGATCCCGATTCTGCTCCAATCCGAGAACTTGCTGCAGTGGCAGCAGTTCGCCTTTATCGGTACGCCAGACAGGGTGAATGCGATACCAGTTTGCAGGCAGATACGCTTTTTCATCAAGTTTCAGAATTGGTTCGAATTGCAATTGCGGACCGAACTGCTGAGTCGCGGATGCAGCACCGGTTTGCAGAGCCACGCTATTTGCACTATTTGTCTCCGGGACGTCCGGCTTCGCGCCAATCGGTCTGGGAGTATTGTGGTTGGAGTTACTCATCTGTTTGCCCCGGTGGCGTGCTTGAAATTCCAATTCGTGTGCGACTGCTACTTTGCGACCGCTACGGTGCAATAACAGCAGCGCGAGAACTGCAGTGCGAAAACTGCAGTGCAACCACTGCAGTGCAACCACTACCGTGCGACCACTACGGTGATCGCGAGTCGATCAATCTGCAGCTACGTTACAGTCTGGCAATCTAACCAATTTCGGGGGAATGAGCCATCCATGGAAGTCCTCGATCTTCTAGGTATATCTACTGAGAATTCAGTGAATGCGGGATTGCATTGACCCGCACTGGGTCAGTGCAGCGAGAACGCGTGCGTGAAAACAACGCGTGAAACAGCTGAGGGAAATCAAACAGAGATTGCAGTGCGAGAACAGGGTGCCTGAATCCGGCGCGAGCAGTTCAACTGATCTTGTCTTCAATATCCAGAATATAACCAAACAGGCTCGCCATTGCGCAATACAGTAAACCGGGTATGGCCGACAAGGGCGGCAACTTCCTGGAGTTTTTTTGCATGTGCAGTTCTGTCAGCTCAATGGTTCCATGGCGTTGCTCCGCATTCGGGAGCGGCGCATTAATAAACGATTCCGCGGGTCGCGTTGAGCAAGTGAATGCTGTTAACTTCAGCCCGAAGCTTGTTAGTTTCTCCTTTAACGCCTGCTGGTGATGCACAAGGAGGTTGGCAGTCTCAACCAAGCTGCATGCAATCGCGACCGATATCGCAGGGTCGGCAATGCAGAGAGTTACCTCCAAATGCCCGCAGCGGGGCAGCTCAAAGCCAAAATGTGCAGCCCAGCTGGAAGCGTCAGCGGAACCGCGTCGCTTCCGGTCTTCCTCATAGATGCCAATGGAAACAGCGCGAACCCTGTTCTGGAACCTGAACGGCAATTCAAACAGCCAGCGCTGTCCCTGTTCATCTGCGTGGTCAGCAATGGACTTGTGGAAGAAAAACATCCGTAAAAATTCGTCTTCAACCTGTTTCGCTGCCAGCGCAGCAACCTCGACGCCACTCGTAATCACACTCTGATAGTGTGCCAGACCAGTACTCATGGCGGTCTGGCCTCGCCCTGCTAATCTGGCCTGATCCGCGCCCGCGCTGCCCAGCCCCCGCACAATCTGGAGCAGCAAGGTTTTCATATCGCTATCTTCCTCACCGGCATCATCTGGATGCAATGTGCCTTCCATGAGGATACTGGAGTCCCGCAAGGCGGGTTTCAGGGTACGCGAATTTGTCAGGCTGCCTGAATAGACAATGCGTTGCTGGAGCGCCGCGTAGAGAGCTGCGGTGGCTGGCGACATTGCCTGTGCTGGAAGTGAGTCAAGCACTTGCATGATTCGCAGCAGCCCCGAGGTGTTTTTCGGATCCGCTGCGACCGATTGTTGTAGTAGTTTTTCTGACAGAATAATTGCCGGTTTAATACCCGGCTTTTCCGAAAGTTTTGCCGTATCCAGCAAAGCCAGCTCTAAGAACGGCGACAGCGAGGTCACTTTCAATTGCAGGTTCTTCCCAGCCTCCGCCTGCACCCCGTTCAGCGGCTTGTAGGTATTCCCTTCTATCTGCAGCAATTTGCCTCGGGAAGAGCTATTGATAACGGTCGCCACTAACACCTGGTTGAGTTTCCAACCGGTGTGTTGAGTTTCCGTTCTGTTACCAGTGGATGCGACCCCGGCAACCGATGTTCGCAGTGAAGACAGATCCAATGCCATGCTCCCCCGAAGAATCGCGCAATTTTCCGCGCACGACCCGTGCCAAATACGCGAGCAACTGCAGGTCATAGTTCTACGACACTCGGCTGCTTTTCCTTGATAAACAGTTTTTTTACCTCACTGGCATAGTAATTGCTGACTACTACATGCCAACACGAAATTGTTTCCGCAGAGGCCGACCAGAAATCCCGCAAGACCACGGATTCCGTGTCCTGACGGCAAATTGCAGGGAAGGGTGTCAAAAAAGAATCAGGTAAGGAAATGACGTTGTCATTTCATTGACTGAACACAGTGGCAGAAGAGTAACCCAGGCAAGATGACATTGAGTTATGAGAAATCGACGTAGAAACGCCAGAAAAAGCGGATCCGAGAAAGCAGCCCAGCTATTGATGGTTATGGGCGAGCAAACTGCGGCAAACGTATTAAAACTGTTGCGCAATGATGAGGTGCAGAAGATCGGTGCATCCATGACTCATATGGGCGAGATGAGCACAGAAGAAGTAAACCTCGTACTCAGTTCATTCCTGGAGCAGTGCTCATCCGACGATTCGATCAATATCGAAGCGGATCGCTACACGAAGAACGTCCTGATCCAGGCGCTTGGACCCGATGCGGCAGAAAGCATCATCGAAAAAATATCACTGGGCGGCAACACTCGCGGGCTGGATTCCCTGAAGTGGATGGAGCCGCAACTCATTGCCGGCATCATTCAGAACGAACACCCACAGATACAGGCCATTGTTGTGTCCCACCTCGGCCCCGAGTTATCTGGCGAGGTACTGAGCTATCTACCCGAGAGTTCTGTAGTGGAGCTGGTGATCCGCATGGCCGAAATGGAACCCATCGATCCAGCCGCGCTGGAAGAATTGAACTCCTCGCTGGAAAAACAGGTGGAAGGCGTGGTGAGCAAGCAAAGCTCAGAAATGGGTGGAGCCAAAAACGTCGCCAATATTTTCAACACCCTCGACAAGAGCTTCGAAGAAAGCCTCATCTCGAAAATCACTGAAATCAGCGCGGAAACAGCTTCCCGCATACAGGATGAGATGTTCGTGTTTGAAGATCTGAAGAAAATTCCTGACAAGGACTTCCAGCTGGTATTGCGTGAGGTATCGACGGACACGCTGATTCTCGCATTGAAAGGGGCGGATCGCTCGCTGGAAGAGAAAGTAGTCAGAAACATGTCTACAAGGGCTGCAGAGATTTTCAAGGATGACATGGAGAATCTCGGCCCGGTGAAAGTCACCGAGGTGGAAACCGCACAAAAGGAAATTCTGAAGGTAACCAAGCAACTCGCAGACGCAGACAAGATTGTGTTGAGCGTCGACTCTGGCGCAATGATCGGTTAGTCACTGCATAAAAAAGCACGACTCAAACTGGGCAAGAGAAAAACAGGACAAAAAAGAGCAAGCAAATATGAACGAACTGCTATCCCAAACAGAAATTGATGCGCTGGTCAGTCTGGAAGACGACTCCGTCGACAGCCGCATCGTGACCATAGAGGACTTTGAACTCTATGACCTCACCAGCGGCATGCATCGGGTAAAGGGATGGACGCACGATATCAAAATTGTTGATGATCGCTTCCAGACCAATCTCAGCATCAATCTGTTGGGTCTTTTGCACAAAAGTGTGGAAGTGAAGCGCAAAGAAATTCTTATCTCGAAATTTGCTGCATACAGGAAAGACCTCGAAGTACCCACCAGTATCAACGTGTTCGCAATGCCCGGGATGATGGGATACTCGGCGATAGTGCTTGATGCCCAACTCGTGCATGCGCTGGTGAATGCATTCTTCGGTGGCGGTTCTCGCAAGACCAAGATCGATGGCCGGGAATTTACTCACACAGAACAAAGGGTAGTAAAGCTGATACTGAAAACCATCATCAGCACGATCAAGGCAAGTTGGAAAGAATTGTCCGAAATCGACTTCATACCAGTTGAAACGGAAGTGAACCCCGAACACCTCTCGACCTTCTCAGACAATGACGTACTCATGATTCGTCCGTTTACCGTGAACTTTTCCGGCGGCGGCGGAGAAATCCAGTTGTTGATGCCAGGTAACAGTATCGATTCCATCTTCCGGCAGCGTCGGTCCAGCCAGATGCGGGACAAAATTTCACCCCGCGATGTCATGAAAAAGCGTGCACTGTCTTTTGTTACCGATGTCACCGGAGAGTTGACCGGTGCGCGACTCACCATCGGCGAAATTTTTCGACTGGCAGAGGGTGACATTATTTCTGTCGACTCGCCTGAAGAGATCGACGTGAAGGTCAATGGAGTGACGAAATTCAAAGCCCGGATGGGTGGTATCGAAGGCAAGATCGGATTGAAAGTGTTGTGATGAACAAAACAGGAAACAATTCCAAATGAGCAGGAACAGCTTTCAGTCCGGTAGCAATGTGGCCGACTACGACACCGCAGCGCTGGAAGGCACTGTGTACGACGCTGACACGCGCGGAGCGAATGGCGGCGTGCAACCAGTGCCAATTGCGGCGTTTGGGGATATCGCGAAATCCAGGGCAATCACTGCGCCCGCGGCGCCTCGCGTGCAAACCCTCGGCACTATGCTGGATGTGCCTATTCCGCTCGTTTTTGAGGTGGGGCGCACCAAGATCACCATTGCCCACCTGATGGAACTTCGCGAGGGCTCCTACATCAGCTTGCGCAACGTCGCCGTCGATGTCATCGACGTCCGCGTGAATGACAGGATTGTCGCTGAAGCTGAAGCCATACCATTACAAACGCGCTATGGCGTACGAATTTCTGAAATCAGCAAGCTGCCCAGCTCCGATGAAGGAGATATAAATGTATAACTCAAACGTACCCGCTGGCATGGGAACCGACTACTTTCTGCAAGTAACTCTGGCACTCGTGCTGGTGATCGGCGTCATCGTTCTTCTGTCATACCTTGCACGACGCTTCAATCTTTTCCACGGTACCGGCTCCGGTCCCATCAAAGTGCTGAGTGGCATTTCACTTGGCGGCAAGGAGCGCTTGTTGCTGGTTCAAGTTGGCGAAGAACAGCTGTTGTTGGGTACCAGCCCTGGCTATATCCAAAAGCTGCACAAATTGCGTGAACCGATCGCCACAGAGCATTTGACAAAACCTCTTGCAACAACCCGACTGGGGGCTGCGAATCGGCATGCCTCTGGCCACGCACCAGATCACGCAGAAATCCACGCAGAAACAAACCGCAATCCGGCAAAAATCAATTTTGCCTCCATCTTCGGTTCAGTATCCAGGGGCTAGTGCAAATGCTACTAAAGAACAAAAAGATTCTGTTTCTGGTATTGCTGATCGGGTTGCTTGTACAAGGCACCGCAAACGCGGCCACCAGTGACATAGCCTTCTTCACATCGCAGCAAGGTGCAGACGGACAATCTACTTACAGCGTTAGCCTGCAAGTGTTGCTGTTCATGAGCCTGTTGTCTTTGTTGCCGGCAGCAATGATGGCGATGACATCTTTTACTCGCATCGTGGTCGTGCTGGCAATTCTGCGGCAGGCGCTCGGCATGATGCAGACTCCTTCAAACCAGATCATCATCGGCATCGCCTTGTTCACCACTTTCTTCATCATGAGTCCGGTGTTTGAAGAAGCCTATGAGAAAGGCGTCAAGCCTTATATGGAAGAAACGGTGGACTTTGACACTGCACTTGTCGAAACGCGCAGTCCTTTCCACAAATTCATGACCGGACAGGCGCGCGATTCTGATGTCGCTCTGTTCTCGGAAATGGCAGGTTACGACGGTTTTGAAACAGTCGACGAGATTCCATTTCGCGTGTTGGTCCCGGCGTATATTACCAGCGAACTGAAAACCGCTTTCCAAATCGGCTTCCTGATCTTTATCCCGTTTCTCGTCATTGACCTCGTGGTGTCCAGCATCCTGATGTCGATGGGCATGATGATGTTGTCGCCAATGCTGATTTCATTACCGTTCAAAATAATGCTGTTTGTGCTGGTCGATGGCTGGACCCTGGTGCTCGGTACATTGGCCTCCAGCTTCTTTACACCCTAGGCACACTCTGGAAAGGATACTCAAACATGAGTGAAGACATCGTTTTACAAATTGGCAGGGACGCCCTTTTTTTAATTGTCTATCTTGCCGCGCCCTTGCTGCTGTCGGCATTGCTGGTGGGCTTGCTCGTAGGTGTATTGCAAGCAGCCACACAGATCCAGGAACAGACATTGAGCTTCATACCGAAACTGATTGCCCTGGTGGCTGCGCTCGTTGTTATGGGACCGTGGCTGCTGCAATTGTGGATCAGTTTTACCCAGGAGCTGTTCATGCAGATCCCGGCGATCATCGGTTAGGAATGTAACTGGAATCGGTTGCCTGAAATAACACGCAGAATAATGACAACAGAATAGTGAAAACCAGGAAAATGGAAATAGCAGTAGAGGACATCATGGGCTGGGTAGGGGATTTTTTCTGGCCATTCCTCCGAATCGGCGCCATGTTTATGGCAACGCCAATCTTCGGAGCGCGCACGATACCCGTTCGTATCCGCATCATTCTTGCGCTCTTGATAACAATATTGATTCAGCCAGTGCTACCAGAGCTGCCTGCGGTTGATGCACTGAGTCCTCAAGGTTTCATGCTGATTTTGCAACAAATCCTGATTGGCCTGCTGATTGGTTTCACCATGCAAATCATGTTTGCCGCCCTGGTTATGGCAGGCATGATCATTGCCACCACCATGGGTCTCGGCTTTGCGTCGATGGTAGATCCGCAGAACGGCATAGAAGTAACTGTGCTGGGACAGTTTTATCTGATTATCGCCACTCTGATGTTTCTGGCGATGGATGGGCACCTGCTGTTGTTGCAAGTACTGGCAGACAGTTTTGCTGCACTGCCAATCAGCGACAGTGTGCTGTCTGTGCAAGTGTTCTGGAACCTTGCTGTCTATTCCACCGAGATGTTCCTGTCCGCTGTGTTGATCTCTTTACCGATCATGGTGGGCGTACTACTCGTAAATCTTGGTCTTGGCGTCATCACTCGCGCCGCTCCACAACTGAATATTTTCGCGGTGGGCTTTCCGGCGACTATGCTGGCTGGCTTTGTCCTGATCCTGCTGTGTCTGCCATTGCTGTCCCCGCTGCTGCTTGATGTTTTCACGACCGCTTTTGACTTTTTGCAATCGAATTTGATTCAGGACTCCTTGAACAATGTCTGAAAATGACTCACAGGAAAAAACTGAAGAAGCGACCCCGAAACGCCGCGAAGACACGCGCAAGAAAGGGCAGATTCCTCGTTCCAGAGAGTTGAACACGTTCACTTCGCTGCTCGCAGCCAGTGCCGCCATGTTTGTGTTCGGAAAACCGATTGTGGATGGTCTGAGTTCCTTGATGCTGGATCACCTTGCCATCAGTCGAGAGGCTGCATTCAGCGATACGGCTATAAGCAGTCAACTGGGATCAGCAGTAACAGAATTCGCGCTATTACTCGCACCGCTTTTCCTCACAGTCGTCATCGTAGGCCTTTTGAGCCCGATTGCGCTGGGTGGATGGATATTCAGTTTCGACTCGATCATGCCAAAAATGGAGCGCATCAGTATTGTCAGTGGCTTCGGCCGCCTGTTTTCCAGCAAATCTCTGGTGGAACTGGCAAAAGCACTGGGCAAATTTGTGTTGGTAGCGGCAGCAGTTGTATTTGTTGTCAATTTCGTAAAAGAGGACATTTTCCTGCTTTCACTGCAGCCTCTTGAGAGCGCGCTGGATTCAGCAGGCTGGATATTTGTCTGGTGCTTCGTCGGTTTCAGTTCCGTTCTGGCGCTGGTTGTACTGATCGATGTGCCTTTTCAATTATGGCAATTCAGCAACCAGATTCGCATGACCAGGCAAGAGACCACGGATGAGCACAAAGAGACAGAAGGCAGACCAGAGGTCAAACGTGCAATCCGGGAAAGGCAACAGGAATTTGCCCGTCAGCGCATGATGGCAGAAGTGCCAAAGGCAGATGTGGTTATCACCAACCCGACCCATTACGCGGTAGCGCTGCGCTATGACCAGTTCGGTAGAGGCGCGCCCAGAGTGGTGGCAAAAGGACGTGATCTGGTAGCAGCAAGAATTCGTGAAATCGCAAAAGAACACAAGGTCATGTTGTTCGAGGCTCCGCCACTGGCGCGCGCCTTGTATGCCTCAACCGAGCTGAATCAGGAAATTCCCGCAAATCTGTTTGTCGCAGTAGCCCAGGTGCTCGCCTACATCTTCCAGTTACGCAAGCTGGGTAGCAAACAGGGCAAGCGACCGTCACCGCCCACTGATTTGCCTGTGCCAGAGGATTACTTCACCAACACCAGTATGACCAACACCAATAAGACCAACACCAATAAGACCGACACCGGTTTCGCCAACACCGGTTCCGCCAACACCAGTGAACAAGAGAACAGCTGATGACGACCCTCGCACGCAAGCCTGATCATTTATCAGCGCCTGGGCTGAATATCCAGATGCTTGGTTTGGGAGCGCCACTCCTGATTATCACCTTGCTGGCGATGATGATTCTGCCTTTACCGCCGTTCGTCCTGGATTTTCTGTTCACATTCAATATTGCCTTGTCATTGATCATACTTTTGGCATCCATTTATATCAGTCGTCCGCTGGATTTCGCGGTGTTTCCGAGCGTATTGCTCATCGCCACTCTCCTGCGCCTGGCGCTGAACGTCGCCTCCACACGGGTTGTGTTGATGGAAGGTCACAACGGCACGGATGCGGCGGGCAAGGTCATCCATGCATTCGGTGACTTCGTGGTCGGCGGCAATTATGCAGTGGGTCTGGTGGTGTTCACGATTCTGGTTATCATCAACTTCGTCGTGGTGACAAAAGGTGGCGGACGCATCTCCGAAGTGACTGCTCGATTCACCCTCGATGCAATGCCGGGCAAGCAGATGGCTATTGACGCAGACCTGAACTCCGGCCTGATTACCCAGGAAGCTGCACGAGCCCGTCGCGAAGAGATTTCCCGTGAAGCCAGCTTCTACGGATCCATGGATGGAGCCAGCAAATTTGTGCGCGGTGATGCCATTGCGGCGATCCTCATACTTTTCATTAACGCCATTGGCGGATTTTGCATCGGCGTATTCCAGTACGATCTTTCTGCGGGCGAGGCATCCAGAAATTACATTCTGTTAACGATCGGTGATGGTCTGGTGGCGCAAATTCCATCGCTGCTGCTGTCAGTGGCGGCAGCATTGATAGTCACCCGGGTTGGTTCATCGGCTGATATAGGTGGTCAGATTCACACACAGCTGTTTGCCAGCTCCAAGGTGTTCGTAATCAGCGGTGCAGTGATTGGGGCGCTGGGCCTGATTCCGGGCATGCCAAACCTGATCTTCATGTTGATAGCCAGCTCCTTGCTCTGGATTGGTTACGGTATTGCGAACAAGACTGAAGACAATCTTCCTGTTGTCGGTGAACTGGAAGAGGGCACGGAAAAGCCACAGCTTATTACTGAACTGGGTTGGGATGATCTGCAGGGTGTCGACGTCATCGGCCTTGAAGTGGGATATCGAATCATCTCGTTGGTAGACAAGAACCAGGGCGGTGAATTACTCGGACGCATAAAAGGCGTGCGCAAGAAAATTTCCCAGGATCTCGGATTTCTAATCCACTCCGTGCACATTCGCGACAATCTGAGCCTGCCGCCGAACGGTTACCGTATCACGATACTCGATGTGACGGCTGCCGAAGGCACCGTGCATCCTGGCCTGGAAATGGCGATCAATCCGGGTCATGTGTTTGGCACTCTGGATGGAATCGCTGGCAAAGACCCTGCATTCAACCTCGATACAGTCTGGATCGAACCTGGCCAGCGCGAAGAAGCGCAATCGAAAGGATTTACCGTGGTGGACTGCAGCACAGTAATTGCCACGCACCTCAGTCACATACTACGCGCTCATGCTTACCAGTTGTTGGGTCACGATGAAGTGCAGCAATTGTTGAATGCTCTGGCGAAGAGCGCACCGAAGCTTGTCGAAAATCTGGTACCCGAGGTGCTTTCTCTCGGCACAGTGCTGAAAGTGATGCAGAACCTGCTTGAAGAAAGCGTCCCCATTCGTGGTACGCGCTCCATTGTCGAAGCGCTCGCTGAACACGGCGCGCGCGAGAAGAATCCCGATGCATTGACAGCGGCGGTACGCAATTCCATTGGCAGGGCAATCTGTCAAAGCGTGGTAGGGACTGCTGAGGAAATTAAAGTAGTCACCGTGGACCCTGAGATGGAACGAATGTTGCTTGATGTAGCTGGGGGTGGACCCGGTGGCTTTGCCAGCATCGAACCCGGCCTGGCAGAAACTCTGCTCAACGAGATTCAACTCAAGACTCGACAGATTGAGAGCAGCGGTCATCCGCCAGTGGTACTGGTCTCAGACCGACTGCGTATGTGGCTGTCGCGATTTGTTCGGGGCGCAAGCTCAAGGATTAAAGTGTTGGCCTACACAGAAATAGCCAACAACAAGCGCATCAAGGTAGTGGCAACAATCGGACAGGCGCGCTTGCAAGCAAGCAATGCCAGATGAAATTCCGGATAACCAAATGAAGTGGAGAATACAGTGAGAGTAGAACGCTTCCAGGAAGATGATATGCGCAAAGCGATGGCGCGAGTTCGTGCCGTGCTTGGTAAAGACGCCGTGCTGATATCCAGCCGCAATGTCGACAAAAAAGTTGAAGTGATCGCGGCAAGCGATTATGAGCCGGAAAAACTCGAGGCCGCATTGAAAAAACTGCAGAAGCAGAAAGCAGCGATGACGGAAGAGTCGCCGCAGATTGAACACACCTGGGAAGTGTTGGAAGAAGTCGCCGGAGAACGTGAGCCTGCAGTGCAATTGCCATCACTGTCTGAGCTGAACGACGAATTGGGAAGACTGCGCAAGCTTTTCGAAGGCGAATTGGCGCATCTGTCCTGGCGTGAAGAAAGCAGCCGCGAACCGAATCGCCAGGCTTTGCTCACCCGGCTGGAAGCAGGTGGACTCAGCCGGGATGTAGCCGACCGCGTTGTGGCGCGAGCATTGCCTTGCAAGGATCTTGAAGTCGCCTGGTCGCGTGTGCACAAAATCCTTGGTTTGCTGCTGAAGAAAACCGATGAAGACATTCTCGAAAACGGCGGCATAGTGGCAATGTTAGGCTCCACAGGGGTGGGAAAGACCGCCACAGCGGTAAAAATTGCCGCCCAGTTTGCCCTTCGGCATGGCCGCAACCAGGTGGCCTTTATCACTACCGATCGCAATCGCGTCGGCGGACAGGCAAAACTCGTTTCTCTGGGCAGTGCCCTCGGTATCCCGGTGCAGGTTGTGGCCAGTCCCGAAGAAGTCCAGAACGCATTGGAATGTTTCGCAGTGAGAAAGCTCGTCATCATCGACACGGAAGGTGTCAGCCAACGAGAAACAGTGATCATCGAAAAGTTTGCGGCGCTCACGCAAACGAACAAAGCCATACGCCCGTATTTGGTGCTGTCGGCGACAACACAGGAATCGGTTATCAGTGACACCATTGATGCCTACGCAAGTGTTCCGCTGGCCGGCGCAATCGTCACCAAGGTGGACGAAAGTGAAGCGACTGGTGCCATCGTTTCCGGCTTGATTCGCAGCCGCCTTCCCATTGCCTTTATCTGTAATGGCCAGCGGATTCCCGAAGACCTGCATCCAGGATCGGTTGAATTTTTCGTGAGCAAGATCATCAATGCCCATGCAATTGCCAATAGCAAACCGGTGCCTCCTCGATATGTGCACAAGCCAGCGGAGGCTGCAAACGCCTAATCTGTTTCGCAATGGATTCTCAATAGGTGTCAAACAAGAAACCACAGGAGTAATCAAAACCAGACAAACTAAAACCCGATCAGCACAATAAAAACAGACACAACCAATACATTCAAAACCAAAACATTGAACCAGGAACGTTTCATCAGCAGGGATACGAATATGAAAGTGAATAACGCCGTCAAGGTAATAGCAGTTTCCGGTGGTAAAGGTGGCGTCGGCAAGACGAATGTCTCGGTAAACCTCGCAGTAGGTCTGGCTAAAAGTGGCCAATCCGTCATGTTGCTGGACGCAGATTTTGGCATGGCCAATGTCGACATCATGCTGGGAATCAAACCTTCCTTCGATCTGCACCATGTCATCAGTGGCAACTGCAATCTCGAGGAAATCATTTTCAAAGGACCATTTGGCATCAATATCATTCCTGCCTCGTCGGGAATCGGCAAAATGGGTGAGCTCACGATGGCAGAACAGGCAAATCTGATTCGTGCGTTCGGTGAGCTGACAACGCCGGTTGATGTGTTGATCGTAGATACTGCTGCGGGAATTTCGCCGTCGGTGATCAGCTTCACCAAGGCCGCACAGGAAATCATTGTTGTGGTGTGCGATGAGCCGGCATCGATTACTGATGCCTACTCATTGATCAAAGTGCTGAACAAGGAACACGGCGTAAAATCATTCCAGATTTTGCCCAATATGGTGAAGGATCTGGAACACGGCAAGAAGCTCTATAAAAAGCTCGCAGGCGTCGCAGACATGTACCTCGACGTTTCACTCAGACTGCTGGGTAGTATTCCGATGGATGAGAAACTAAAAGACGCAGTACGACGCCAGACAGCAGTGGTAGAGCGTTATCCCCACTGCGCCTCGAGCATAGCGTTCCAGCAACTTGTGAAAAAAATCAATGAATCACCGGTAGTCGCTTCTACAACAGGGTACTTGCAGTTCTTCATAGAACGAGTTGCAAGCAAGGACAGTGCAACTGCGGAGTTGGCATAATGACCAGTGCAGCGAAACATTATCAATCAGCAACCGACGAGTGGAGAGAGTCCCTGTTTGCGGACAATATCGCACTCGTGAAGATCATCGCTCACCATGTGAGCATTCGGTTGCCGCCAGGGAAGTCCATCGAAGACTTGATCCAGGTAGGACTGATAGGACTGCTTGAAGCGTCTCGCTCCTATGAGGGCAATATGGGAGCTGAATTCAAATCCTTTGCCAGCATCCGGATTCGTGGTGCCATTATCGACGAATTGCGCCGGGATTCCTGGATGCCGCGCTCAGTGCAACAAAAATCCAGGCAGCTGACCAAGGCAATCAAGACAGTGGAAAATCGCATTGGTCGCACTGCAACCGATCGCGAGATTGCCGCAGAACTTGGCATCACACCGCTAGAGTATGGCGAACTGCTGGAAACAGTTGCGGGAGGCACACTTTTCAGCCTGGAAGACCAGACAGAAACAGCAGGGCCAGATGACGAAGATGATGCACCGCTGCGCACAGCAGAAGATGAATCCACACAGGACCGCCTCGCTGAGGTGATTGCAAGTTTGCCGCATCAGGAACAAATGGTTGTGGTGTTGTATTACAACAAAGGACTGAATCTGCGTGAAATCAGTGAGGTTCTCGATGTCAGTGAATCACGTGTGTGCCAGGTGCATACTCAGGCAGTGAACAGAATGAAGACTCGCATGCGTTCTCGCTTCAGTCAGGATGATTTCTAGCGAATGGGTGATGGGTTCTCGTATCGCGAATTCCGGTGAGCGAGCAGGATCAAGGAGTGGTTGTGAGTATGTCCATTCAGGACTATTGCGTGGGAGGTGGGTAAAGTGAAGCAACAAAATGGTATAGACATCATGACAATTCTCGGCCTTGTGATTGGTCTGGGTGCTGTCATTGTCGGGAATATTCTGGAAGGTGGTCACACTGAATCACTGATGATTTTCACTGCGTTCTTTATCGTATTTGGCGGTACCTTGGGTGCAGTGATGGTGCAGACCCCACTGCACGTCTTCGTGCAAAGCCTCAAGCGGGTGCCATGGATGATCAAGCCACCCAAAGTGGATACTGAAGGCACGATTGAAAAAATCGTGGGGTGGGGCCAAATGGCACGGAAGGAAGGACTCCTGAGCTTGCAGACAGTCGCCGAACAGGAGACAGACGGATTTTCCAAAAGCGGATTGCAAATGCTGGCTGACGGTGGCGAACCGGAAACCATCCGCAAAGTGATGGAAGTGGAACTCACCATGAATGAAAACAAGGATCTGCAAGCAGCCAAAGTATTCGAGGGGTTCGGTGGATACGCACCGACTGTCGGCATTATCGGCGCAGTGATGGGACTGATCCACGTCATGAATAATCTCGCCGACCCGGCAGCGCTGGGTCCAGGTATCGCAGTCGCATTCGTCGCGACAATCTATGGTGTGGGGCTGGCCAACCTGATCTTTCTGCCCATGGCCAATAAGCTGAAATCCATCGTGACTAAACAGAGCCAGTACCGGGAAATGGTTGTAGAGGGACTGGTATCGATTGCCGAAGGCGAAAACCCGCACAATATCAAGGCCAAATTGCAGGGATACATTTAGTGAATAGGCAGTAAACACCGGGTTGATTATTTACCGGTAAACCCAGACCTCATTAGTCGAGCAGAAGTAAACCCATGTCGCGCAAGCATAAACACGAAGAACACGAAAACCACGAGCGCTGGCTCGTGTCCTATGCGGATTTCATTACTCTGCTATTTGCCTTCTTTGTCGTCATGTACTCCATGTCGTCTGTGAATGAGGGCAAGTACCGCGTGCTTTCCGATTCCATGGTGGCAGCGTTTACCCAGACCACCAGATCAATCGCGCCCATCCAGGTGGGTGAACTCAGCCGGTCACCAGCTCCCCTCATCAAGCAGATTCGGGAAGTTCCGGATCAGGTGAATATTTCCTCGCCAATAGTGGCAATCAAGAATGTCCCTGACGTGATAGTGGATCCTGCTAACGTGCCACCCGAAGGGTCAGCGCCTGCCGAAGTAACCGCGCAGATCAATGCCATATCCAGCGGCATCGAAGAAGAGTTTAAAGAGCTTATCGCTGACGAGCTGGTTTCCGTGCGCAAGAGCCCGTTCTGGATGGAAGTCGTGTTCAACAGCAATATCCTGTATCCCAGCGCATCTGCTGAACTGTCAGAATTTGCCATGATTGAGCTGGAAAAGCTGGCAACCCTGCTGCAGAACTATCCAAACCAAATCAGTGTTGAAGGCTTTACCGATAATGTGCCTATTGTCAGCCCGGTGTTTCCATCCAACTGGGAGCTTTCTTCAGCGCGAGCCGCGGCAGTGGTACGAGCGTTCGAGGACCAGGGTATCGATACGTCGCGCCTGTCGTCGGTGGGGTTCGGTGAGAATCGTCCCATTGGTGACAATTCCACGGATGCCGGTAGAGCAGGCAATAGAAGGGTTGTGATAGTTATCATGGCCGATCTTTCAGAAATGGAAGACGATTCCAATTCCGTTGTAAACGATACTGCCTTGTTTCGTCAGCGACTGGACTATTGATTAAGCGGACATTCAAGTCGTCCTGACTTGATTGTCCGCACGGCCTTTGCAGTCTGCGCAAATGCGTCGATTTGCTGGCCTTTCAGGGCCTTGCGCTGGCTTCGCCAGCGACGACACATCCCTGTGTCGCACCATTTAATTAGACGGATATTCAAATCGTCCTGACTTGATTGTCCGCACGGCCCTTGCAGTCTGCGCAAATGCGTCGATTTGCTGGCCTTTCAGGGCCTTGCGCTGGCTTCCCTAAATTTCCTTCAAATTAAAGCGTGATCACCAGAACATCCTGAACCGCCAGGCGTT
>SXGR01649795.1_pt1 | contig 23089 bp, 22 predicted proteins | sample 3174711 | NCBI WGS metagenome assembly SXGR01 (sample SAMN11356860, study PRJNA531348) | freshwater metagenome | isolation source: freshwater sample F1-60 | place: China: Fuxian Lake, Yuxi | collected 2017-12-25 | reverse complement strand
GGAGGCCCAAGCCAAAGAGGCCACAGTCGGGTTGGTCGAGGAGGGGGAGCGGCTCCAGTGTCACAGCGTGAAGATTCAGAAGAGTTCTGGCCGCGAATCACATCTGGAAGTGGTGCTGGTCCAAGGGAAGAACCGTGAAATTAGACGGCTCTTCAAGGCTTTGGGACATGAAGTGACCAGGCTCAGGCGTATTCAATACGGCCCCTTTAAATTGGAAGAACTTTCCCCCGGTGCCTGGCGCGAGATCCCGATCGCGGACGCGAGAAAAACGCTCAGACTGCCGTAACTCGCTGGTTGCCTGTAAAGATCTGATGGACTAGAAGTTTCCCGCCTGCACTACATCCTCAAGACTATTGATGTCGAGCCAGTGTCCCGCTGTATAGAGGACGCGGATCGGGTAGTCACACTTCAATAATTCTTGAATGAGGTGGGGGATGGCGGCTTTGTGGTTGGTTGGTCTGGCCAGCATCTCTGCAATGATGTTTGTGATGAGGGTGGCCGCGCTGGGCGAGACTTTGAGGAAGCCCATCCAGACTCCGTGGATGGATGTTTGGGGGAGTGTGTCGCCCAATTGTTTGAGATAGATCTTGGCGTTGAAGGCTTTTCTCGAATTGGGAATGGTGCATTCAGCAAACCCGCCGAGGCAGGCATAGCTGCTTTGCTCCTGCCAGTTACTATCGACGAAAATGACACAGTCATCGATCTCCTGACAGAGAGACTGGGGAATGTATTTGTTGAAGAGGACGTCCCCATAGGAAATGATGGTGCTCTGATCCGGTCCCTTCCTGGATTGAAGGGCTTTGAAGAGGGAATCCAGTTCGCCTGTGTCGGCAAAATCGTTGTTGTCGACATAGGTTAGGTTGGGCAGGTTGACGGTTTCTTTCTTATAGCCCCGGACGACCACGATATCCTTGATCCCCACGGCATTATAAGCATCCACGATGTGGGAGAGGATGGGCGCACCTTGGATCTTGACCATGGTTTTGGGTTGTTGCTCGGTCAGCTCTCCCAGTTCCTTTCCTCGGGAGGCTGCCAGCACAATGGCGCAGGTGTCTTCGGCGCCCTTAGGCAGGTAGCGGTCTTCTGCTTCCTGGAGTTCTGCGGCGTTTTGCAGGCGGAAGATTTCTGAGACTGGCGCGACTTTGTCTTCGATGGAGAGTAGATGTTCCTGTTCCTTGAGGGTCTTCGCGGTTTTTTGCATGGCGGTCACGGAGGACCGGAGCATGTGGTTGGCCCAAATCACCATGGAAAAGCCCTGTTGGCGAAATACATCCGTCGGCGTGGCGTAGTACTTGGTCGGCACGATCACGACCGGGCAGCGGTTGCCCCATTCCTGTTTGAAGGCCAGAATTTCATCCGGCACAGAGAGGGCGCTGTGGATGAGGATGCCGTCCGCTCCCGCCTGATGGTAGGCCTCGGCTCGCCGGAGTGCCTCCGCCAGCCCCCAGCCGCAGATGAAGGCTTCCACTCGAGCAATAATCGAAAAATCCGGATCGGTCTGGGCGTCTTTGCCTGCCTTGATCTTGCCGCAGAACTCCTGCATGTTCGCCATGGGCTGGGCGCCGCCCTTGATGAAGCTATTGGTCTTGGGGAAGAGCTTGTCTTCGATGCAGACCGCGGCTATTTTGCGCTGCTCAAGCTTGCGGACCAGGCGCTGCATATTGTTGAAGTTGCCGTAGCCTGTGTCGCCATCCAGAAGAATGGGAATCGTGGCCGCGTCGGACATGAACTCCAGAGTCTCGAGGACTTGGGTCCAGCTGGCTTCATTGTTGTCGCGGACGCCGAATTGGGCTGAGATTGACAGGCCACTGGCCCAGATCCCTTTGAAGCCGGCTTCTTGAACTATTTTGGCGCTGAGGCCGTTGTGGGCTTCACAAATAAACTCCAGCTGCTCCGATGAGAGGAGCTTCTTGAATTGACGTGTTGCGGTGATGCCCGTGATCGAACTCATGGATGTCCTTCCTTGGTCTATTGTTGCGCTTGTTCTTGGTGAAGAATACCGGTTTCCCCAGGAGAAATCACCCTGCCTTTCTTGGCGCGTGAAAGGTCAGGGGGAGAAAGGTGAAACGTGAAGGGGAAGGCAGGGAGTCCTCTTGCCTGGACGCATCATAAGAGGCCGGAGCAGAAGGGGCGTTAGCCGTGCCAGGGCTCAGAGGAAGAGTGCTCAGCGGTTTTATGCTTTACGGTTCGTTCTGTGCCGAGGACCGGTAGACGAAATAGAGTGCGATGGCGCCTCCGACGGCGATGAGCAGGCCCGCGCTGAATCGGGCAGGAAAGCTCAGCGTCTCGATGTAGCGGTGGTAGAGGAATGGCAGCAGCAGCGAGGCCAGCAGGGCCAAGATCAGGCCCAGCATGTGACGTGTGAGATAGATCGGTTCGCCTGGTTTGCGTTTCATGTCGGTTGTCTCAATCTTCGATCGTTGAGATATCGCCAGGATCTTGTCCAAGCTCTTTGGCTTTGAGCACCCGCCGCATGATTTTGCCGGACCGGGTTTTGGGGAGCGACGGAACAATGTCGATTTCAGACGGCACGCCGATTTTCCCCAGTTCTTTCTTCACTTGATCCTTGATCGACTGAATCAGGGCTGGGCTCTCCACTTCTCCCTGTTTCAAAATGATGAAGGCTTTGATGGATTCGCCGACGAGTTTATGGGGCTTGCCGATCACCGCTGCTTCCGCCACGGCATGGTGGCTGACTAGCGCGCTCTCGACTTCGGCGGTGCCCAGCCGGTTGCCGGCCACTTTGATCACATCGTCCGCGCGGCCCATAAACCAGAGATACCCGTCCTCATCCTTGTGGCAGATATCGCCCGCTGTATAGCAGTTTGGAATCGTGCTCCAGTAGGTTTTGTACCGTTCTGGATCTTTGTAGATGGTGCGCATCATTGCAGGCCATGGCTTCTTGATCACGGCGAAGCCGCCGGCGTTGGCCGGGAGACTCTTGCCTTCGCTGTCCACCACATCGGCTTCGATGCCGAGGAAGGCTCTGGTAGCGGAGCCTGGCTTCAAGGGGACGGTCGGTAGGGGGGTGATCATGATGGACCCTGTTTCGGTCTGCCACCAGGTGTCCATGATCGGTTTGTCTTCACCGGTTGCGCGGTGAAACCATTCCCAAGCTTCCGGATTGATTGGCTCACCCACGCTCCCCAGGATGCGGAGGGTGGAGAGATCGTATTTCTTGGGCCAGTCCTCTCCATAGCGCATGAGCAGGCGAATAGCCGTGGGGGTCGTGTAGAAAATCGAAACGCCGTACCGTTCGATGAGATCCCACCAGCGGCCAGGGTTCGGATAGTCCGGCTTGCCCTCGGCGGTCAGGATCGTGGCGCCGTTGAGGAGAGGGCCGTACACAATATAACTATGGCCTGTGACCCAGCCTGGGTCTGCGACGCAAAAGTAGACGTCGTCTTCTTTGAGGTCAAAGACATATTTCGTCGTGATGTAGGTGCCGACCATGTAGCCGCCATGGACATGGACCACGCCCTTCGGCTTGCCGGTGGTACCGGAAGTATAGAGGATGTACAGCGGATGCTCGGCATCCAGATGCTCAGCCTCGCAGACCGCCTTCTCTGCCTTCAGCCAGTCGTGCCAATCGATTTCCTTTGGCGTGGCTAAGGTTAGTCCCGGAGCCTGTCGCCGTAAGACCACAACATGTTCGACGGTGGGGGAGTTGGCCACGGCCTGGTCGACCACCGATTTGAGGTTGAGGACCTTGCCCCGATCGAACCCGATGTCGGCGGTAATGACCAGTTTGGCTTCTGCATCCTGAAGGCGGTTTGCGAGGGCCGGGGCGCTGAACCCTGAGTAGACCACGCTATGAATGACGCCGATGCGGGCGCAGGCGAGCATGGCGACGATCTGCTCTGGTACTTTCGGCAGGTAGATCGTGACCCGATCGCCCTTCGTGATCCCCAGTTTCTTGAGTGCGTTCGCGCAACGATTGACCTGCCGGTAGAGCTCGCCGTAGGTGATGATCCGTTCCTGATCGTTTTCACCTACCCAGATGATAGCGACCTTGTTTTTGCGCCAGGTTTTGACGTGGCGGTCCAGGCAGTTATAGGCAATGTTGCAGGTGGCGCCCACGAACCACTTGGCCCAGGGATAGTTCCAGTCCAGAACCTTGCTCCAGGGGGAAAACCATGCCAGCTCCTTGGCGACGCTGCTCCAGAAACCTTCCGGGTCTGCGATCGATTGCTGATAGGCGCTGTCGTAGTCCGGAATATAAGCGGCAGCTTTGGTTCGAGATGTCGGCTGGTAGATGCGGCTTTCCTTGAGGAGAGTATCGATGTTCTCTGACATAGTGAGATGACTCCTTTTTGGGGATGCTGAAAAAGTTCGCCAGCATCGTTCTTGCCTTGAAAGCATCCTCAACGTAGCCAGGGGCTACGCCTCCGGTGCTTCCATCGGCTGCGGCCTTGCTGGACGGCTTTTTTTAGCCTGCATGGTCGAGATGGAAATACAGTTTCGGTATTATGCTGGAGGGCCATGGGATAACTCAACTGCGGCGATGGTGTGAGCCATGGTCTGTCGTTTCTTGACAGTCGCGCGGAGGCAAGAGTAGGCTGAAATGATGTTGCTGATTCTGCACCGACAATCCCTTCTTCTTGTGCTGCTCACTGCCTTACTTCTCGCGATGCTCTGTCCTTCCTTCGTGTCTGCCCAGGTGGGGAAGCCGGAAGGGCTTTATTATAAGTCCTGGGCCATTGTGATCGGGGTGGAGAATTATCTCCTGGCTCCGAAAATCCCCGGCGCGATCGAGGATGCCAAGGCTGTAGCTCACACTTTCCGCCAACTGGGATTCGACGAGGTCGTTGAGCTCTATGAAAAGGATGTAAGTTTTCGCCGGCTGCAGCAGACCCTTTCTGATTTTCTGCCTCGCAAGGTTGGCCGGTACGATCGGCTCGTGCTCTATTTTGTCGGCCATGCCGGTGTTACGCAGGATCTAGCCGGGAAGGAGTTGGGGTATCTCGTGCCTTGGGATGCGCAGATCGGGAACGTGTCCAAGTCTGTGACGTTTGAACAGTTGAAAGAGTTCAGCCGTCGGAGCGCCTCCAAACATACGCTCTTCCTTGTGAATGCCGCAGTGCGAGGGTGGGAGGTGAGCACGGCTCAGCCCCTGTCTCTCGAAGGACGATTGGCTCCGGAAGAGGATACGGATCGGCGAGCCGTGCAAGTATTGACGGCGGGGGATAAGGGCGAGTCCCTGAGTCAAGAGGAGGGGAAGAGTCTCTTCGTGCAGATCTTGGTGAAGGGGCTGGGTGGCCAGGCGGATCGTAATAAAAACGGTTGGCTCATGGCGTCGGAAGTCGGGGACTATGTGAAGCAAGAGGTCCTGGCACGGTCGAAGGGCGCCCAGCATCCCCTCTTTGCGCAGCTGGAAGGGGACGGAGATACGGTGCTGATCGAGGGGCGAAAGTCCGCGTTTGTCTTAGGGGCGGGCCCTCAGTCTCCGGCTGAACGGCGGCAGGCGGCCCAAACGCAGTATGAACAGGCCTTCGCGCTTCTCCAGACAGGGAAGTCGTCGGAGGAGGCGCTGGAGCGGCTGAATAAAGCGCTGGGATACGACCCGACGTTCGGCGATGCCTATGTGCTCAAGAGCTATGTGTTGCTGGAAGTCCTGCCGAGTCTTGATGACGCCCTGTCGGTTGCGAAGCTGGCAGTGCAGTATGCGCCGACAAATCCTGACTCGCAGTATACGCTCGGGTTGATTTACGAAAAGCGCGGGCAGTTTGCTGAAGCGGAACGGGCCATGCGGGAGGCCTTGGTGGTCAATCCCAACTATGTGGATATCTATTTCTCGCTTGGCCTTCTCTATGCCGACGAGATGAAGGATCAGCCGAAATCGGTTGAGGCCTTTACCCGCTACCTCGAACTGGGGGGGAATCATGCCCGTGCCGTCGCTGCCGTGGCCCAGTCACGCCCCGTCGCTCCTGTTTCACCTTCGAAGCCTTAAGGCTTTTCTCCGCCCTTCAGATAGCCTAGCCCAATCTTGACGGCTTTTCGCGTGATTTCTGCCCAGCGGACTTGGGGATATTCCGCGAGGATCGCGGCCGCTTTGGGGTCTTGCACTTCCATGTTCAGAATCTTAATGATACCGTCATCAATCTGAATGTCTGCCACGGGTAATCTCCTTATTCCAGTGAGACGGTGAACCTCCGCCGTTTGTTTCGTTGACGGGCTGAGGGGTGCATGCTAGCATGATTTCGTGTGAATTCTCGACCGTTTGTCGCAGGTATCTGCTACTGATATGTTGTTGTTTCACGGATGATCCTTCCCAGGGAGGCACGCACATGAATAGGGTATTAGGGTTCAAGGCGAGGTTGGTCGGGGGAGGAATGGCGATTGCCCTGATGATCGGACTTGCTGCCTGCGGCGGTCCTCCAAAGTGGGTGAAACAGGGGTCCGGGGCCTTTAACGAGAAAGACAGCAAGGCCTTTTACGGTGTCGGGTCCGTGGTCGGTGTTCGGAACGAGCCGTTAGCCTGGGACACAGCGGAAAACCGCGCCAGAGCTGAAATCGCCAAGACCTTTGAAACCTATACCGGCTACTTGATGCGCGATTTCGCCTCCTCCACGACGGCCGGAGATTTCACCAAGAACACGGAAGAGCAGAGTGTCGAGCGGGCTATCAAGACGGTGACGACCGCGACCCTCAGTGGTGTGCGGCCTATTGACCGTTACAAGGATGAGAAGACGAACACGTACTATGTGTTGACCAAGCTAAACCTTGCGGAGATGAAGAATAATCTCGAGCAGGCGAAGGAACTCAACTCACAGGTGCGGGACTACGTCAAAAAGAACGCCGATAAACTGTTCGATCGGCTCGAGAAAGAAGAAGACAAACGGGCGCCGAAGTAAGGGCTCCGGCTTGCTCGACCGTCCATGGCTGCATCTGCGAGGAGGTATCACGTGATCGTGATGAATCGAGGGCGAATTGGGCTCGTTGCGCTGGCACTGCTGTCGTTGGTTGCCTGCGCGCAAGAGACCAAAGTCACCAGGGTCGACTCAGGAGTCGTCACGGATTTGAGCGGACGGTGGAACGATACCGACTCCAGGATGGTTGCGGAGGCTATGGTCAAGGAGGCGCTGGACTATCCCTGGCTCAACAACTTCTCCAGTTCGCAACGCCGCCAGCCGGTTGTCGTGGTTGGGGCCATCCAGAATAGCAGCCACGAACATATCAACGTCGGCACGTTCGTGGCCGATCTCGAACGTGAGCTCACCAACTCCCAGAAAGTGACGTTTGTGGCAGGCAAGGGAGATCGCGAGGAGTTGCGCACCGAGCGGAAAGAGCAAGCGTTGCATGCGCGCGAGGATACGCAGAAGGCGCCGGGCAAAGAGATTGGCGCCGATTATATGATGAAGGGCACGATCGCGACGATCCTTGACGAGGCCGAGGGGACGAAGGCGATATTTTATCAGATCGATTTGCAGATGGTCGATTTGGAGAGCAACGCCAAGGTCTGGTATGGCCAGAAGAAGATCAAGAAAGTCATTGAAAAGAAACGTTCTATTTTTTAGGCTTTACGACTACCGTTGAGCCCTCTTCCTCCACATCTCACCGCCTTCTTTCCGGCATGGTGGGGCGTTGTTGTCTTCATCAGGTCTCTCCCTGCTCTGCTGGCTCTTGTGTTGTTGGCCGGCTGCGGCCCCTCCGTCAATCGGTACCTCCTCATCGAAACGAGTCTTCGTGCCTACGACTCCAAGGGTGCCGATGCCATTGTCCAGCGGGCTGAAAAAGAATATGGCGAAAAAAGCCGGGTGCTCTATGGCATGGATCGAGGGATGATCCTTCAGCTGGCCGGCGATTATCAACAGAGCAATGCTGTGTTAGAACGGGCCGAGGAGGAATTGGATCGTCTCTACACGAGAAGGATTCGAACGGAAGCCCTCGCGTTCTTGACGAACGATACGGCCTTACCCTATGAGGGGGAGCCCTTCGAACAGATTTTGGTCAATGTGTTGAAGGCCCTCAATTATGCGAGGTTGGGCCAGTGGCAAGAGGCGCTGGTCGAAGCCCGCCGTATCGACCATCGGCTCAACGTGTTATCGGATCAAACCAAAGAGAAGAATGCTTATCGGGATGATGGATTCGCGCGCTACCTGAGTGGCATTCTCTATGAGAGTACCGGCGATGTGAACAATGCATTTATCGCCTATCGGAATGCCTATGAGATTTTTGAGGCCACGAGTGCATGGTCGCACATGGCTGTTCCGTCCCAGCTGCGGGTCGATCTGTTACGGACGGCCGAGGCCCTGCATTTCACTGAAGACCTGGCCACGTATCAGCAGGCGTTTCCCGAGACCAAGTGGGAGAGCAGTGAAGCCTTGCAGTCATTCGCTCAAGTTGTTGTGGTCAGCTATAATGGCCGCGCTCCACATAAGGAGGATCAGTTTCTTGATCTGCCGGTTAGTCCTGACGCGATTCAGGCGGTGCTCCTCAATCGTGGGGCTTCGCAGTCGAATCAACCTTCCCAACGGGCGGCGGACAGCGTCTTGTACGGACTCAACGGACATGTGGTGCGCGTGGCGTTGCCTCGGCTCGTCCCGCAGAAGACGCAGGTGCCGATCGATAGGGTGAGCCTCATTTCGGAGAATGGCACGAGGGTGACGGTGAATACGGAGTTGGCGCAGAACGTGACGGCGTTGGCGGAGAAGGCCCTGTCGGAGCGGATGGCCAGTATCACGGTCAAGGCGCTCGCCCGAGTTGCCACGAAGTTTGCGCTGGCCGATGGCATGACGAGAGAGGCGGAGAAAGCAGCCGGGAAAGATGTGGGGCCTTTGGTCGGCCTTCTTGTGGGACTGATGACGAAAGGTTTAGTTGTGGCATCGGAAGAGGCAGACAAGCGGAGCTGGCAGACTCTGCCGGATGAAATCCATCTCGCGCGCGTCTGGGTTCCAGCTGGCCGTTACGAGGTGCAGAGCCAGCTAGCCGGGTCCTATGACCCCCTGAGGCCTGAAATCATGAAGACCTTGTCGCTCAGGCCAGGGGAGACCACCGTGCTTATTCAACGGGTGATGCCATGATCGACCGATTGCTGGGCATGAAAAATGGCGCCCTGATCCTCTGTGCCATTGGCGCCCTTTCTGGCTGTGCATGGGTTGGGGGCCAGGCGAAGCCCGATTGGGTCGATGGGGTCAGTGCTGCCTATCCGTCCGGACAATATCTCGTGGGAGTAGGACAGGCGGAGAGTCGCGCTGTGGCCGAGGATCGTGCCTATGCAGCCGTGGCCCGTATCTTTAAGGCTGAGGTTAGCGCGCAAGCGAAGGATTGGGAATCGTATCTGCTGATCGAGCAGCGTGGGCACAGCCGCGCGGAACGGCGTCTGACTCTCGACAATCTGACGCGCGTGTCGACCGATAAAGTGCTGGAAAATGTCCGGATCGTTGACCAGTGGGTCGATTGGCATAATGGATTGCATTATGCCTTGGCCGGGATGCAGCGGCCTCAGGCAGAGACCTCGTTCTTAGAGAAGATTACAGGGCTGGATCGATCGATCGGCGAGGATGTCGCGGAAGCCCATGGCTCATCCGATAAGCTGGCCAAAGTGAGAGCCTTGCGGCGGGCTGCCAGAAATCTGGTGCTGCGGGAGACTTATAATACCGACCTCCGCGTAATCCGTCCGAGCGGACAGGGTATGGCTGCCGCCTATCGCGTGAGTGAACTGACCCATGAGCTTGAACAGTTTCTGGCGACGAATCTGGTGCTGGCGGTTGCGGTGACCGGAGATCAGGTTGAGCCGGCGCAGCGGGCCTTGACGGAAGGATTGCTGAAGGAGGGCCTGCAAGTTTCAAGTCGGCCCTGGAGCGGAGATCGTCCGAGCGGCGGCGATGCCAGCGGCCCCTCTCCGGAGTTGTTGCTGCGGGGCGTCGTGCGGGTCTGGCCGATCGACGCGCGCGATCCGCAATTCAGGTACGTGCGGTGGTGTAGCGATTTCGAAGTCGTGGATTTGACCAGCCAGCGGGTGGTTGGCGCTCTGTCGAAGGGCGGGAAGGAAGGCCATCTGTCGGATCGTGAGGCGACAGTCAAGGTGGTGCGTGTCATGCAACAGGAGTTTTCGACCGATGTGGCAAAGGCCATTGCGGCGCATGTCTATGGAGAGTCAGAGCTACCGGCGCAAGTGCGCCAGCCTGTGGGATGTCCGCGGGACGGGCAGGGATTGGCACCGGCGTCGGTAACCCATTAATGTAGAGCGAAGGAGGGCATGGCTAAATTGAAGCTGGGAGCAGGGCGAGCAGCGAGTTGCCAGCACTGACCACTTGTTGCGATCTTGCCAGACGGAATTTCTGAGCATCCTGCGGTGATTCAGGTCTCATATGGTATAGGATGCGGTCTGGGCGAAAGAGACAGGTTTAGCGGCATTGGTAGTCGGTAATGAGCAAGTCGATGACGGTTCCCCAGTCAGCGGCTGCCTGTTGGAGTTGGAGGGATTTTGTGGTATGAGGTCCCGGTTCACGGTTGTCTGGCGTGAGCATTGTGAGTGCTTGTTGGAGGCTGCTTTGGGCTAACGTGAGGCTTCCGCAGACACCGGACGAGGCTGGCAGTTGTCCTCCAGCTCGGCGAAAGAGGGCCATGGCGCGGTAGCTATGTTCCTGTGAGCGAAACAGGGTTTCGGCTCCTTGGAACAGGCGAACGGCCGATCCATCCTCCCGATGGGTTTTGGCCAGGAATTTGGCCAGGAGCGCCGCGCGGCCCAGGGTCATGGCGGCTCCTTCCGGATCGTCGCTCGCCATCGCTTCTTCTGCTTTCCCCTGCAAGCGATCCATTTCTGCTTCGTTGCCGATCACTTGAGCAAGAGCCAGATTGGCGGCCATCAGCATTCCGCAACAAAGGCAGAATGCGGGCAGCAGTGTGGTGATCGGTCGCCTTGTCACGGGATGTTCTCCTCGATTCGTCATGGGGGCGTTTTTTGCACTCTACTCACCGCGTGGATGCCCTGCAAGTTGCAAGGTCGAGAGGGCGATCAGTATAATCCCGCGACAGTTGCCAATCGAGAAGCCTGCCGGGTCAATAAGGGAGGGTACGCGTGCAATACTGGGTAAAGATCGTGTTTGTCGACAATCAAGAGTTGCTGGTCAAGGATGCGATCCGCCATACTATCAGTGACGATATGGAAGTGCTGGAGGTCGATTCGGCAAAGGAAGTGATCATCATTCCGATGAAGCAGATCAAATACTTGGCCTGCGATGCCACGGTGTTCGCCACGAAGAAGCCTTCTTCGTAGGATGGCTTTTTCAGCATCCTGGCTAGGGTTTGTCCGTTGACAGTTTTTCCCCAAGGCGGCGCGCCAACCGGACCATGCCGGGCGATCGATCGGCGGGATCCAGCAACACATTGAGAACGTGCAATCGGCCTGCATCGGCCAAGGCTGTTGCCAGCGCACGTTCGAACTCTCCCTGCGTCGCAATGCGCGAGCCCACCCCTCTGCCGATCACATCGCAGATCCGCTCGTAGTGCCATTCATGCACGTCGTTGAATGGCCCTTCCAGAATTTCCCGCTCGGTCGAGTAGCCTCGATTGTTCAAGACGATAACGATGGGTGACTGGCCGTACCGGACGCAGGTGGAGAGTTCCGAGCCGGTCATCTGGAAGGCGCCATCTCCCACCAGCACGATCGGCCTGAGTGACGGGTCGGCAAAGGAGGCTCCGACTGCCGCTGGCACGGCGAATCCCATTGAGGTGTAATAGGCGGGAGCGAGGAATTCGAATCTTCGGTGGACATGAAGATCCGCCGCAGCGAAGAGCGATTCCCCGACGTCGGCGATGACCAGAGTGTTCTTGTCCAGAATGCTGTCCAGGTGGCGGAAGAGGCCCTGCAAGGTAACCGGCGCAGCGGGATCCATGGCCCTGTCTACCGTCGGGGCCGGGGCTGGTAACGGACGCGAAGCGAAGGATGGCAGGGAAGCGCTGCTCAAGCCTCTGACAAAGTCCTGAAAGCGGATGGATTTATAGCGGTGGTGCTTGATTGCTACCCGGTCTGCCGTCGCATGGATGGTGCGGCCTTCGGTGAGTAGCGGGGATTGGGCGTCCAGATCCTCCATATCCGAGAGGATCGAGCCGAGAATCAGCAGACAGTCTGATTCATTGACGAACTGTTGCACTTCATTGCGGGCGATGAGTCCCCCGTAGATGCCGACATGCAGGGGATGGTCTTCACGGATGACGGACTTCCCCATCAGCGTTGAGGCGATGGGGACATTCAGCCGTTCGACCAGGCGAGTCAGGTCATCGTGCAACCCGAACCGTCCGATTTCGGCTCCCGCAAGAATACAGGGGCGGCGCGCCGAGGCAAGCATGGTGCGGACTTCGCCGATCGCTTCTTCCAGGGCTGCTGGGTCGCTCGTCTCATCGTCGAGGCAGAGGGGGCGCAGCGTGGCAGGCAGCGGCGCATGGACGAGGTCGCGAGGGATTTCGATGAAGATGGGGCGGCGATAGCGCAAGAGGGCGGCAAAGGCCCGGTCCATTTCCCGTTCGGCGGTTGCGGGATCGTCCAGCGAGACGGCGGCGACCGTGATTTTTTCGAAGACCTCTCGTTGCGTGGAGAAGTCCCGCACCATGTGGTGCATATAGGGGGTGCGAACCCGCTCCGAGAGTCCCGGCGATCCGGTGAGTAGCACGACCGGCGACCGTTCGGCATAGGCGCAGGCGATCGGGTTCACGCAGTTCAGCCCCCCGACGCAATAGGTGACGCAGACGGCGCCGATGCCGTTGATGCGGGCATAGGCATCGGCGGCAAATCCCGCGCAGTCTTCGCGCGTGGTGCCGACATGGCGGATCGGGGATGTTTCGAGCAGTTTGTAGAGGCTGAGGACGTAGTCGCCCGGGATGCCGAAGATATGCCGGACGCCCAGCTGATGGAGCCGCTCAATCACGGCGGATCCGATGGTCGTGGTGCCCGTCATCGTCATCGCTGGGGCTCCCGGTTGATGGCGCGAAAACAGGTAGGATGTGAGGCGCAGGTGCAGCAAACCACAGCGCGGGTCAGCCGTCAAGCAGCCAGATCTGTGCGAGGGGCTTGACCTTCGGTTCACAGCCATTGGATAAGTACAGCATGGCTATTCATGATGACAGTTCCCGCGGTCAGGTCCGGCTCTCCCGCACACGCGCGGTCGAGGAGCCTGGGCATCTTTGGATCTATGCAGGCTACGTTGAGTCGGTCAGCGGCGAGCCGGTTTCCGGCGATGTAGTGGATGTCCTGGCGACGAATGGACGATTCTTCGCGCGAGGCCTCTACAACCCCGCGTCCAAGATTCGCGTGCGGATCCTGGCTTTTGAGGACGAGCCGATCACGGAACAGTTCTGGAGGACGCGCCTTGCGCAGGCGGTCCAGCTGCGGCGGAAGATCGTCACCGGCACCAACGCGTATCGTTTGGTCTACGGAGAAGCGGATCGTTTGCCCGGTTTGATCGTGGACCGTTATGACGATGTGTTGGTCATGCAGACCCTTTCCGCCGGGATGGACCGCCGTAAGGACATCTTGGCCGATCTCTTGTGTCAGGAATCAGGAGCCGCGCGGGTTTATCTGCGCAACGATGCCAAGAGTCGCGTCTTAGAAGGGCTGCCGGTGGAGCGAGGCTTCCTTCGAGGGGGCGGCACGACGACGGTAGAGGTCCATGAGGGGCCGGCCAGATTCCTCGTCGACATCGAGCGGGGGCAGAAGACCGGCTGGTTCTGCGATCAGAGGGAGAATCGACTGGTGGCGGCGCGATTCGCGGCAGGCGCGGAGGTGCTGGAGGTGTTTGCCCATACCGGCGCCTTCGGAATCCATGCGGCGCTCGCAGGGGCCAAGTCGGTCGAGGGGCTGGATGTGAGTGAAGAGGCCTTGGTGCTCGCGCGCAACCATGCGGTCTTGAATAAGGTCGAGGATCGTTGCCTTTATCGCATGGCGGATGCCTTTGAGGAGATGCGAAAGTTGGAACGGGCCGGGCGCCGCTATGACTTGGTGCTGCTTGATCCTCCCGCCTTTGCCCGCAGTAAACAGGCGGTGCCTCGCGCCTTAGCTGGTTACAAAGATGTGAACCTGCTCGGGATGAAGCTTACGAAGCCGGAAGGGTTTCTGGTTACGAGTTCCTGTTCTCACCATGTTACGGAGCAGGAGTTGTGGACGGGGATTCGTTTGGCGGCGCGAGATGCGAAACGGCAGGTCCGGCTGCTGGAGCAACGTGGACAGGCTGGCGACCATCCCATCCTCGCCACCATGCCGGAAACACGCTATCTCAAGTGTTTCATCCTGCAAGTTTTTTAGGGGTAGCAGAATAGATCTACTCTTTTGCAGGATGCTCAAAAAGGCCGGCCGGCAAGGCCACAGGCGAATCGAAACCGGAGGCGTACCCTCAGGGGTACATTGAGGATTTCGATGAGACGAGAACGACGCTGGCGGACTTTTTCAGCGTCCTGCTAATCGTTCGGCGGTTCGAAGTGGCCAGATGGCCGATTCTGCCAGGGGATTGTCGCCTGGTTGGCTTGCTTGACGAGGCTTCGCAAATTCACTTCTGCGGCACGGAGCAATTTCGGTTCGCCGCTTTGGATGATCGCAGTCAAGAGGACATACAGCGACCGGTCCATCCGTGATCCTGCGAGAATTCGTTCTGTGACAGGATCCGGGCCAGGGGGGACGGAGCTGTCTGCTTCTTCCGGATCTTCGAACAGGGTGCGAAACGAAGTTGGGTGGTGAAAGAGCCAGGCCGGAGGGATCTTCAGCGCAGCGGCGAGCGATTCCAGTATCGCGGCGGAGGGGTCGGCTTCTTCAGCTTCAATCGCCTCGAGTGTCTGAAGCGAAAGAGACGACTGAGCTGCTAAATAGTCGGTCGAGTGGCCCCGCGAGATGCGCCAGGCCTGAATCTGTTGTCCAAGTGACATGGCGCGATGATACTGAATAGGGGCTGCCTTCGCAACCTTATTCCAGTAGCCACGCGACGAACTTTCCTTGCAAATCAATAACTTATCGTTAATTTCGCCTAGTGGAAGATGGGTGGTGAAATCAGGTATAATGCCGCTTCAAGTTTATTCTCGATTCAGTGAGGAGGCGTGCCATGTTAGGAACAGATATTCGCGGAATTCTCGCAGAGGAAGAGGAAGTGCAGCGGCGCAAGGAAGCCTTGAAGTCGCTCCTGACCATGCGTTCCAAGCAATTGCGGGAGTCGTTGCAGCAGCGGATTAAGCGGGCGCGGACGAGCGGTGACTGGATACATCTTTCCGAAGAAGAATGCGCCACGCTTCACAAGCGAGAAAAGCTTCATTTGAAATCTCAGTTCGACAAGCTGCAGCATGAGCAGGATCGAACCAGAGGGAAGCTGACGGCACTGAAGCGAGCGAAGCTGCGGGCTCAACGGATTCGGGCTGCCGAAGCCGCGTCCGGGCGGAAACGTCGCTGAGTCCTCGTTGCTCACTGTGACGTACTAGCGTGGCTCTCCCCCTCCTGACGCGTGCGCAGGGCTCATACATTCGGGAGCTCCTCCAAGAGAGACGTGTGCGGGCAGCGGAAGGCGCCTTCATAGTCGAAGGCGCCCATGCGGTGCGCGATCTCCTAACTCGGTATCCCGAACAGATTATCACAATAGTGACGGCCGAGGGGTACCTGCTTAAAGAAGGGGAGGGTGACCGATTGGTCGGACTCCCTGTCTCGGTGCAGCAGTACTCCTGCCCTGATTCCCAATTCTCGAAATTATCAGACCTGGAAGCGCCGCAAGGCATTCTCGCCGTGGTGCGGCAGCCGACGTGGGATGAACCCGCGATTCTTCGGCAGCCGACGGCTCTGGGGATTTTTGGAGAGCAACTGCAAGATCCAGCCAATGTCGGGGCGATTATTAGAACGGCGGCAGCGCTGAACGTGAGCGCTTTATGGCTCACGCCTGAGTCGGCCGATATCTACCATCCCAAGGTGGTGCGTTCGACGAGCGGCGCCCTGCTCGCGCTACCGATTTTTTTCACCAAGGATGTGTCCGGTTTGATCCAGCAGGGTTGCCAGATCTTCACCGCAGAAGTGGCCGGTGGGGGGACTGTTTCGATCGACGAGATTCAGCAGGTACCCAGGAAGCTGGTGTTTGCGGTCGGCAACGAAAGCCGGGGTTTATCTTCGCAGATCCGCACTCAGGCCACTACTCGATTCACCATCCCCCTCAGCCGCGACGTGGAATCCTTGAATGTCGCGGCGACCGTGGCCATCGCCACGTTCTACTTCTCAAGGCTTCCCAAATGGGAGTGATCGATAGCCTTTTACTCTTATAAGCGCCAGTAGGTCAAAGAAGAGGGAAGTTTGGCTTGATCGAGCAGGCACTTCACGTCAATGACCACTCCTTCTTGTTGGTTCCGGAGGGGCTTGAGCAATTCCTGCAGGTTCATCTCTGCGTAAGAACGGTGGGAAACCGCGATAATCAGTCCGTCGACATTCTTCAGATCGTTCCACGATTGCAGTTGAATGCCATATTCCGCGACCGCTTCTTTCGGGTCCGCGATCGGATCATGCACCAACACCTGGACCCCATACTCGCGTAGCTCCTGAATAATGTCTGGCACTCTGCTATTGCGCAGGTCCGGCACATTTTCCTTAAAGGTGAGGCCAAGGACCGCCACTTTGAGGTCCTTGATTGGCCTGGGCAGTTGACCGAGGAGCTTGATTGTTTGCTCTGCGACGAATTTCCCCATGCCGTTATTGATGCGTCGGCCAGCCAGAATCACTTGCGGATGGTAGCCGGCCGACTCAGCCTTGGAGGTCAGATAGTAGGGGGCTACGCCAATACAATGGCCGCCCACGAGTCCCGGAGAAAATTTCAGGAAGTTCCATTTGGTCCCTGCCGTATCCAGAACGGATTTCGTATCGATCCCGAGGCAGTGAAAAATAAGCGCCAACTCATTCATTAACGCGATATTCAAGTCCCGTTGGGTGTTTTCAATCACCTTCGCCGCTTCCGCCACTTTAATGCTGGAGGCTCGATGAATTCCCGCCTTAACGACGAGCTCATAGGTGTTCGCGACGATTTCCAACGATGCATCGTCTTGCGCTGACACGACCTTGATGATCTTTTCGAGTGTATGTTCCTTATCGCCAGGATTGATCCGCTCAGGAGAGTAGCCCAGCTTGAAATCTACGCCGCATGTCATGCCGGAGGCCTGTTCGAGAATCGATAGGCAGACTTCCTTTGTGGCTCCGGGGTAGACCGTCGACTCGAAGACCACGATCGATCCGGGCGAGAGGTTGGCCCCGATCAGTTCCGATGATTTCCGAAGAGCCGTCAAGTCAGGCTGAAGGGCTTCATTAATCGGGGTAGGGACCGCCACGATGATGAAGTCGGCAGCCTTGAGGTCGCTGGGCTGATAGGTGTAGTGGACATCGGACGATTTCAGCTCGGCAGGAGAGACCTCGCCGGTCCGGTCCTGGCCAGTCTGGAGTTCTGCAATCTTGGTCTGGTTGATGTCAAATCCGATGACTCGCTGCCGTTTTCCGAACGCCACAGCGATGGGGAGGCCTACGTAGCCCAGCCCTACAACGGCAATCTTTCGCTCCGTGACTTGAGACATGAACCCCTCCGGTGATTTTGTTCAGAATGGCAGAACGTTGCGTTTCCGTTAATGGATTGATTTTGCTTTTTTGCCGAGACTCGCTGCCCTGAAAACAGGGTTAAGGTGAAGCGGTAGCAGGAAGATAACTTGCTGGTAAGTTAATATACCCATGTCTTCATATGCGGCGAATATGTCTGTGACGGGCGTGCTTCCCATGTCTGGGATCTTGACGTTTCCCTAAAGGCTAGGCCTATCAAAATTGGAAAGCTTTGCAAGTCTGCAGTTTTCTGCCTAGGAGGGAGAGAAGATCAAGAGGGATAAATTTTCCGAATGATAAATTGCCACAGTGTGGCGGCAAGTTGACGTGGGCTCACCCATTCCTGAGGTGACTGAACGCTGGAGCTCAGCGAGGTCACCTGCTATGTCTAGTGTAAACGGTATGGCTAGGTGGAGATTGCCGAGATCCGTCGGCTCCGGCAGCTCGAAGAAGAGAATCGCAAGCTCAAACAACTTGTGGCGGATCTGACACTGGACAAAGTCATTTTGCAGGAGGGCTCACAAAAAAACTGATGCCCGCGCGTAAGCGGGTGCTGGTGCGAACCGTCACCGGGCAGTTCTCCATCAGCGTGTGGCGCGCGCGTGGGCCACTGGGATTGAATAGGGCCATGTGGTAGGACCGCCATGGTGGGTGGGATGGCACTGCAATGTGCTTGCGTCCACGAGGGCTGGCCAAGCCCGCCTACGCTTCGGGTGTCTGCGCTTGCACGTGATACTGCAATGAGCGGGCTGGTGGTGAATCTCAAGTGTGCGTATCGAATTTATCTGGAAGAAGGGCCCATGATGCGGCTCACGTATGGCCGAAACGGACCAGTCGTCTCCGAGTGCTGCCGCTTTAGCCGCGGCACTTGAAGGAGTGATGGAGTACGGATGTTGTGGTCGATAACAGGAGTCGCCTTAATCAATGAGTTGAGGTTTGCTTTGCGCTGACGGGGGATGAAGGTGGTCGCAGCCCTGAAACGGGTGGTCAAGGGGGCGGGTATTCCCAGCTGATCACCGTGGCAACGGGAGTGAATTTACCTCAAAGGCGCTCGACGCCTGGGCCGACGTCCATAGCAGCGTCAAGTTAGGCTTCATTCAGCCAGGCAGACCTGCAGAGCGCGCGGTAGTTGAGAGTTGTAACGGCCGGTTTCGCGATGAGTGTTTGAATGCCAATGTTTTCGTGTTGTTCTACGATGTCGGCAGAAGATTGATTCGTGGCGAATTGATTGCAATGAACATCGTCCGCATGGCGCACTTGGGAATTGTACACCCTGAGAGGTTGTTGAGTAGGCGGCCTAAACCAGGTTGTAGGAGGTATTGAATTTCTAGTTCGGCCTGGTCTGGTTTTCAGGGAGGGGGTAGTCAGTCATGATTTGGGCGTGAAATGGGGTTTTTCAGGTTAGGAAAATGAGCGTAACTAAGCCTGTCGCGGGGGGGGGGCTTGCCCTTGGACAACCGCTTGGACTACCAATCGGGCGAAACAGATTGAAATAGGCCGAAAAATGCTGAAAACGCATTCAGGGAAAGAGGGTGGGGAGTGGCTTGAATTTGCTAATGTTTTGAATGGGATGTGGTGCCGAGGGACAGAATTGAACTGTCGACACCAGCCTTTTCAGGGCTGTGCTCTACCAACTGAGCTACCTCGGCACGATTCGCGGCAAGAAGAGCGAGGCACTGTGACAGGATCGATGGACAAAAATCAAGTCTCTGTCGATCTCCCCTCTGCAAGTGCCGACGGAACAGGCTGTGGCGGAGAGGGAGGGATTTGAACCCTCGGTAAGGGTTTTGCCCCTACGACGGTTTAGCAAACCGTTGCCTTCGGCCACTCGGCCCCCTCTCCACTGGTCTCAGCTCTGTGCGGGGTTCCCGATCACCGATGCTGTTGGGTGATGACCGTAGGATAACCAGCAATCGAGCCGTGATCTTACCTCAGGCCCTATGGGCGGTACAAGCCATCCGCGAGGCGGAACAAGAAAAACTCTTGGGGGGACGGCGATGGTTCAGGCGTCCACTTATTTGTTCCACTGAAGGACGATCGGTTTTTTGCAAGCTGGACGAGGGGGGAGGAGAGGTTTCCGATGTGGTGCCAGGTTGTGGAGAGGCTGGTCGTGAGATCCTGTTCCCATAGGGGCAGAGGGGTGGGCCGGGGCTGTGACTGTTGGAGGGGCGTGGATTCTGAGTCCTGGGCCGTCATGCGGGCAAGGGGTGTCTCGTAGCGGAGTTCCGAGTGGCTTGGTCTGATGACCCCGCTGAGGGTCATCATGTGGAGTGCGGCTCGCCTCTGTCTCGTGCGGGCGTGGCGCAATTTTAGCTCATGGATTTTTGACGAGATGGCCTGCATGGTGTCTTTCTTTTATGCCCCGGTGAAGAGGTCGAGTGTTTACATCCAGAGAGTCTGACGGGGGATCTCAGCCGGCTCCTGGGAGTTCCAGCATTGTGAGCAGGGGGCGAAGGGATCGTGGGTTTCCTGTTGTAGGCTTCCGTGAGGGACGAACTGATAAATATGGCAGCCGCAGAGGGGGCAGGTTTTGCTGTTGTGTTCCCGATGAATGACTCCGATCGTTCTCGTCTGTTTCTGCATTGGTTCCTCCTTCAGAAGGTGGTGTCGCGAGGGCCTGCTGTCAGAGTGATAGTGCCGCAGGGAGGAGTTTTTGAGCATACCGTAGAGGTAGGTGTGGCCGAACTAAAGAGGGGGGTATGCGATGTAAATAGCCGCAGTTAATAATGAAAAATATTTCATTTAAATCAATTAATTGCACTAAGTTGACGATTTAACGCGCTAAGTTTTTGGCGTGTGGGCTGCTACCAGGGATAAGCTTAGGTTTGAGGGCTTGGCAATGGGGTTGGGAGCAAGAGGCGGAGGAATCGTCTGTTTCAGAGGATGAGTTGCTCTGCATGGTTTGGCGGAGGGGGCGAGATTTGAACTCGCGGACCTCTTGCGAGGTCTCCAGTTTTCAAGACTGGCGCATTCGGCCGCTCTGCCACCCCTCCACATGAACTCATTCGACCAGGTTCGCTTGTCATGTTAGCGCCTGGGCTGGCTCCCATCATAGTCTACTCTTTGCGAATCAGCTCAAGCCCGCCCATGTAGGGACGCAAGACCTCCGGTATCGTGATGCTCCCATCCGGCTGCTGATAGTTTTCGAAGATGGCCACGAGAGTGCGGCCGACGGCCAGCCCTGATCCATTGAGGGTATGGACGAACTCGGTCTTGGCGTTTTTTTCCCCTGCCGCGCCTTTATAGCGGATGCTGCCTCGTTTGGCCTGGAATCCTTCGAAGTTGCTGCAGGAGGAGATTTCCCGATATTGATTCTGGGAGGGGAGCCAGACTTCGATGTCGTAGGTCTTGGCTGCGGAGAAGCCGATATCGCCGGTGCAGAGGGTGACGACCCGGTAATGCAGTTCCAGACCCTGCAAGATCGCTTCTGCATGGCCGGTGAGCCGTTCCAATTCCTCGTAGGATTCTTCCGGTTTGGCGAAGACAACCAATTCCACCTTGTTGAATTGGTGGAGACGAATGAGCCCTCTGGTGTCTTTGCCATAGGACCCGGCTTCGCGGCGGAAACAGGGGGTATAGGCCGTATATCGGACCGGCAGGGAAGTTTCGGTGATGATTTCGTCCCGATGGAGATTGGTCACAGGCACTTCGGCCGTCGGGATCAGGAAATAGTCTTCGTCCCGCAGGCGAAAGAGGTCCTCTTCGAACTTGGGGAGCTGGCCTGTCGCAGTCATGCTCGCGCGGTTGACGAGGAGCGGCGGCAGGACTTCCCTGTAGCCATGCTGGGTTGTGTGCAGATCGAGCATATAGTTGATCAAGGCTCGTTCGAGTCTCGCGCCTGCCCCAGTCAGGACCGCAAATCTCGCTCCGGCTATTTTTGCGGCCCGATCGAAATCCAGAATGCCGAGGGCTTCGCCGAGATCCCAATGGCTCTTGGCCGGCGCAGTCAAGGTGGGCGGGGTGCCCCAGCGTCTGGCCTCCTGGTTGCTGCCCGCGTCTTTTCCTGCCGGCACCGAGGTATGGGGGAGATTGGGAATGCGGAGATTCAGATCGGTCAGGGGTTCTTCGACGCCCCGGAGTTCGTCTTCAATCGTTTTGATCCGTTCGCCGACCGCCTTCATGGCTGCCATGGCTGTGTCTGCCGGCTGCTTTTCTCGCTTCAGCTTGGCGACCTCGTCCGATCCTTTTTTGAGTTCGGAACGAAGTTGCTCGACCTGGCTGGTCAAGGAGCGACGCTGTTCGATTAGCCCGCGGAGACTGTCCCAGGGGACATCGGCGCCACGGGGCCCCAATTGGTCACGGAGGCTGTCTAAATTGTCTCGTAAATAGCGTAGATCGTACATGGTTTCCTATTCCAGAAAGCGGCTGAAATCTAACATCGGGGTAGGGGTTAGTCAATCGAGCGAGCAGTGGGATTTCACGATGATTGTGGGGTCCGTCCGTTGACAGGAGCCGGAAGATCGAGGACCATAGCCGCTGCAGGCGATGAATCAACGTGGGCCGCAGCTATTGCTGGAACGAGAGGAAGGGGAGCGACGATGAAACATAATCCCGGTTTTCTGAAGTTGGTGGCCGCAGCCAGAGCGAGGGGGAAGGAATGTACAGTGGCGCAGGCCAAGGAGCGGCTCGAGCGGGGTGAGGTGCCGCACTTTCTGGATATACGCGAGGACTATGAGTTTGCGAAGGACCATGCGAAAGGCGCCCGCCATCTGGGGAAAGGGATCATCGAGCGCGATGTGGAGACGCTCATCCCCGATAAAGAGGCGGCGATTATGCTGTATTGCGGAGGTGGCTACCGGTCGGCGTTAGCTGCGGACGTGCTGCAGCAGATGGGCTATCGGAATGTGGTGTCGATGGATGGGGGGATCAAGGCCTGGCGGGATGCGGGCTATCCGATGGAGTCGTGATGGGACCCCGGAGTGGCCGAGGTCCCATCGGAACGGTTACTTGCTGTTGACCCGGTCGAACTCTTTGATCACCTGGTCGGTCAAATCGATGGTCTCTTTGTTGTAGATTACAATCTTGACCGTTTGTTCGCTGCCCTTGTCGAGGATGAGGGCAAATCCGCCTTTTTCCGCTACGGCCTGCGTGGCCGTGGCAATTCGCTTCATGTAGTCATCGACCAATTCTTTCTGCTTCCCCTGCAACTCCTGATTAAATTCCTGTGCGCGCGTCTGATAGTCCTGGATCTTTGCGCGGAACTGGGTCTCTTTTTCCTTCTTCTCGGTCTCGCTGAGCTTCGCGAGTTGATCCTTGATCGCTTTTTCGGCGGTGCGCAATTCCTCTTCGTCACGGGACAGCAACTTCTGCCTGGTGGTGACATATTCCTTGAGCCCGTCCAGGGCTTTTCTGCCCGCCTTCGATTTTTCTAAGACGGTCTGAGGGTCGACGACGCCCATCTTAAAGGCTTCGGCAGCCTCTGCCGTAGAAAGAGAGGCGAGCAACAACATGCCCGCGGCGGCCAAGGGGAGAGTGATCCGCCGAAAAATGGTTCCCATGGTATGCATAACAGGCGCTCCTTGTTGGTAAACGATGCGATCAATGAACGGTTGCGAG
>SXGR01360296.1_pt1 | contig 23128 bp, 34 predicted proteins | sample 3174711 | NCBI WGS metagenome assembly SXGR01 (sample SAMN11356860, study PRJNA531348) | freshwater metagenome | isolation source: freshwater sample F1-60 | place: China: Fuxian Lake, Yuxi | collected 2017-12-25 | reverse complement strand
GCGGCGATCATGAAGAGTTCCACTCTTACCCAAAGTAACCATCTTCTCTGCCACCGGGCGAACGGCTTTGGCCTTTGCCAAAGTGGTCGTAATGCGCTTGTGCAAGATCAGGCTGCAAACCATGTTAGCCAACATCGCTTTGCGATGGGACGAGGTGCGGCCCAACTTGGCCGTGCGTTTTAAATGTCTCATGGAGAGTAGTTCGGATTAAACCACCTTATTTGGATCTTCCTTGGGCGAATCCAACAAGGCTGGATCGATATTCATTCCCAAAGATAAACCAAGGCTGGTCAACTTTTCTTTGATTTCGTTCAGTGATTTTTTACCAAAATTCCGGTACTTCAACATCTCAGCTTCGGTCTTCATCGCCAATTGGCCAACCGTGGTGATGTTCGCGTTGTTCAAACAATTCGCGGCACGAACGCTCAGCTCGATTTCGTTCACGCTCATGTTCAGCAACTTGCGGAACTTAGCGCGCTCGTCATCCTGTTTGTCCTGCACTTCTTCGAATTCGACAGCGTTCTTATCGTAACCAACAAACACATCAAGGTGATGCTGTAAAATCGCACAGGACTGCGTCAAAGCATCATCAGGTGTAATTCTGCCATCAGTCCAGATCTCAATAATCAGACGATCATAATCAGTCCGTTGACCCACACGCGCACTCTCGACACCGTATCGAACACGAGTGACAGGTGAAAACAGCGAATCGATCGCGATGACGCCAATCGCTTGATCAACCTGCTTATTATCAACACCAGAGCAAAAACCACGTCCCACACGAACCTGAAGCTCCATCTCGAACTTCTTCTTCTTGTCCAAGGTGCAAATCAATTGCTTCGGATTAACAACCTCAACTCCTGCGGCTAATTTAATGTCGCCAGCAGTCACTTCACCATCCTTGTTCACCGAAAGCATCAAAGTCTGCTGCTCGCGACTTTGTGAGGTGAAAAGAACTTTCTTCAAATTCAGAATGATGTCTGTCACATCCTCCACCACGCCGTCAACCGTCGTGAACTCATGCATCGCCCCATCAATCCTGATCGAGGTAATCGCAGCTCCCTCTAACGAGGAAAGCAAAACCCGACGAATCGAGTTACCAATCGTGTGCCCGTAACCTGTTTCAAACGGTTCCGCCACAAACTTTGCATAAGTTGTGGTTGCGGTAGCTTCATCTTTGCTCAACCGCTTCGGCATCTCAAATCTTCCTAAACGCACTGCCATATGAACTATTACTTTCTGCAATTTTAAACTGGCTGGTTCTCCGACTTCCCGAACCGGATCCCCAACCCATATAATTGCTATGCTTCAAATCGAAAATGGCGAGCTTAACTAGCACGCCACCTCCGACAAAAGCGATTGGTTGACTAACGGGAATAAAACTCGACGATCGCTTGTTCGTTAGCGATTGGTTGGATCTCCTCACGTGATGGAACCCTGAGCACAGTTCCCTTAAATGCGTCCTTGTTCAAAGACACCCAATCAGGCACCGCACGGCTCGTTGAAGATTCCAACGCCTTGGTTGCGATCTGACGGGACACGCTCTTATCACGCACTTCCACCACATCGCTAACTTTCAACGCGAACGATGGGATCGCCACCTTCCGACCATTGACAACCACATGACCATGAGCCACCAATTGGCGGGCTTGAGCACGAGTGCTTCCAAATCCAAGCTGATAAATAACGTTGTCCAATCGCGTCTCCAAAATCTGGAGCATCGTGACACCCGTTACACCGCGTCGTTGGCGAGCGCGCTCATAAACTCCACGAAACTGCTTCTCCATCAAACCGTAGAAGAAACGGAGCTTTTGCTTCTCGATCAATCCGAGTCCGTAATCCGTGTGTTTCCGGCGCGACTTTGGCCCGTGAACACCCGGAGGATAATTCTTGCGCTCCAAATACTTGGAAGCACCAAAAACAGGAATGCCAAAACGGCGACTAATGCGAAGACGAGGACCTGTATAACGAGCCATATCTAAATACTTTAAAAGTTAATTCCTACACGCGGCGTTGTTTGCGTGGGCGGCAGCCATTATGCGGAATGGGTGTCACATCCTTGATCGTTGTAATCTCAAGACCAATCGCTTGCAAAGCGCGGATTGCGGACTCACGTCCCGAACCCGGACCATTCACGCGGATCTCAACCTCACGCATCCCATGCGACATCGCTTGACGCGCTGCATCTTGGGCTACTTGTTGCGCAGCGAAAGCCGTGCTCTTCCGAGAACCCTTAAATCCCACCCTGCCAGCACTCGACCACCCAATCAGGTTACCCTGCATATCAGTAATCGTCACTTGCGTGTTGTTAAAAGTCGCAGAGATGTGCGCCAAGCCGTTCGACACGTTCTTGGAACCCTTCGCCTTGACGATCTTCTTTGCATTGGGATCATCCCCCAACAACTCAGCCGCAGTAGGTGCGTTCGCCGCTGCTGGAGCAACGGGCGCCGCAGGTGCCACAGCCACAGCAGGCGCAGCAGCAGCAGCAGCAGCAGCACCAGCCACCTTCTTAGGTGCCTTCGGCTCAGTCGCCGTTGCGGCAGCAGCAGGTGCGTCGGTTTTCTGTTCCTTTTTAGGAGCAGCTTTCTTGGTTTTTGCTTCCTCAGCCATGTCTCAACCTAAATAAAAGTCTAAAAAATCTTAGTGAATACCAGTCTTGGCGTTCGGGTTACGTTGCACGCCAACTGTCTTCCTCGGCCCCTTGCGGGTACGGGCATTGGTCTGGGTCCGTTGACCACGAACAGGCAAGCTGCGTAAGTGGCGAACACCACGATAGCATTTAATACCTTGGAGTCGCTTCAAGGTCAAACCAAGCTCCCGGCGTAGATCGCCCTCAATGACATATTTGCCATCCTGCATCGAGTGCACAATTTGAGAAAGCTGTTGCTCATTCAAATTCTTCGCGCGGATGCTATGATCAATACCAGCGCGGTCAAGAATGACCCGGGCATTCACAGGACCGATTCCGTAAATGTAGCGAAGAGCGATATCGATTCGCTTTTCACCAGGAATATCTACACCTAAAATACGTGCCATAATCTAAATCGTTATTAACCCTGACGTTGTTTGTGCCGCGAGTTTGTGCAAATCACGCGGATCACTCCTTTGCGACGCACCACTTTGCAATGCTCGCACAGCTTCTTTACAGAGGCCCTGACTTTCATGCGTTCAATTTTTCCTGTCTAACCGTAATACAACCTTTCGACAAATCGAAAGGCGACATCTTCACCGTTACCCGATCACCAGCGTTAATTTGGATACTGTTCATCCTCATCTTCGCTGACGTATGCGCCAGCATACGATGCCCATTGGGCAGTTCCACACGGAACACCCCACTCGGCATTACTTCCATTACAATTCCGTCAACCGTGAATCCCTCGCTGCTGGACACGTTAAAATCTCCGCATCTCCCTCGGTGATCAAGACCGTATGTTCAAAATGGGCTGAAACCTTACGATCCTTCGTCACCACTGTCCAACCATCTTTTAAAATTTCAACACCCGCTAACCCTGCATTGGCCATAGGCTCAATCGCAATCGTCATCCCGGGTCGCAATTTAGGCGACTGACCCCTCGTCTCCACAAAATTCGGCACTTGCGGGTCCTCATGCATCGTCCGACCCACCCCATGACCGACAAATTCTCGAACGACGCTAAAGCCGTTCATTTCTACATACGTCTGAATCGCTCGCGAGATATCCACCACACGATTACCAGACTTCGCACAAGCGATCCCCTGATACAGAGCCTGCTCCGTGACGTCCAGAAGCTTCTGTGTTCCAAGATCGCACCCACCCACTTTCACCGTGCGAGCCGTGTCTCCGATAAATCCGTTCAACACCACCCCCACATCGACACTTACGATGTCCCCGAACTGAACCCGTCGATCGCTTCCCATCCCGTGAACCACTTCCTCATTCACTGAGAGGCACAAGTGGCAAGGAAACTTCTTGTATCCCAAGAATGCACTCTTTCCACCTAACTGCTTGATCTGATCGGCACCAAAATCGTCGATTTGCCGTGTTGTGACACCGGGCTGGATAAAGGCTGCTACTTCATCTAAAACTGCTCCAGCAGCCCGCCCCGCTTGGCGCATGAGCTCAATCTCTCTGGCATTCTTAATGATGATCATTCCTTGAATGAAAATCTCAAATCTTCGAAATCACCACGCGGTGAACAACCAGCTCGCTCCGCCACTATTTCAAAAAACCTCCGTCGAACCAACCCCTACCCTGCAACCGTGACACCCACTCTAGGTGCGACCCTTGAGGCGGCCCTTCTTCAGGAACCCGTCATAATGCCGCATCAACAAATGAGTCTCCATCTGGCGCATCGTATCCAACAAAACGCCAACCGTAATCAACATACTTGTCCCACCAAAAAACTGGGTCACATATTGATTAATATTGAACATGTTCCCCAAAAGTTGAGGAATAAGCGCAATGAGCGTTAAAAAGATTGCCCCAGCCAAAGTGATCCGACTCATCGTCTTGTGAAGGAATTCACTGGTAGCTTGACCCGGACGAACCCCCGGAATGTAACCGTTGTTCTTCTTCAAGTCATCCGCGATCTGGATCTCATTAAATTGAGTAGCAACCCAGAAATAAGAGAAGAACAGGATCATCAAGGTATACACCAAGTAATAAATGATATGGCCGGGCTCCAACTCCCGAGCGGCCTCAGAGAAGAACGGAACGTTCGTGATCTCACCTAGCTTCAGAAGAATGATACCAGGGAACATGAGGATCGCTTGAGCAAAAATAATCGGCATGACACCCGCGTAATTCACTCGGAGTGGCATGAAGGAACTTCCACCAGCATAAACCTTTTTACCCACGTTTCGCTGAGCATATTGGACAGGAATTTTCCTCTGAGCCTGCGTCACCGCAATCACACCAGCCACGACACCTCCTAGAAGTGCGACCAGTCCAAGAGCATGAAACCCATTAAATTGACGTTCAATTCCCTCAGGTGGGAAGAACATTTCGACCACAGCCTGACCAGCCATCGGAAGGTCTGCAAGGATACCGACCGTAATGATCAGCGAGATACCATTTCCAATACCTCGTTCAGTAATTTGCTCACCCAACCACATCAACAGCAGGGTTCCCGCAGTAAGTATCGTAATGGTCTGAATCCGATACCACCAAAGATTCTCAATCAACACCAGCTTATCGACACCCGGGAATAACTTCTCAGGATTTTCCCATCCCAATGTCATCAGGGTTCCGTGACCTAAACACAGAATAACCGTTAAGAATCGCCCGTATTGGACAATTTTAGCACGTCCACCCTCTTCACGAGCCAATTTACTGAGTGTCGGAACAACCGCACTCAACAACTGGATGATAATGGTGGCAGTGATATAGGGCATGATGCCCAGAGCACCCACGGCACATTTTTGAAGGGCTCCTCCCGTAAACAAACTGTAGGTGCCAAGCAACGATCCACTCATCGCCGCACCGTTCTTAAGGAACCATGCCTGCAATGTCGCACCATCCAAACCTGGAACCTGAATATGGGCGATCAAACGGCAAACCGCCAGCACAGCCACTGTAAAGAGGATGCGCGACTTCAATTCAGGTATCTTGAAGCAGTTTGAGAATGTGTTGGCTATAGCTCCGAACATGCGGATGATTTAGAAAAGGTTGTTGATACCTGTGATCAATTTGAAGAACTCGCCTTGGCAACAACCACTTCGCAAGTGCCACCGAGAGCCTCAATTTTTTGACGTGCTGTCGCACTAAACGCAGCAGCAACCACGGTCAACTTGCGGGTTAGCTCACCCGTGCCAAGAATCTTGACTCCGTCACCTCGACCGTTAGCAACATTGACCGCACGAAGTGCTGTCTCATCCACTCGTGCACCATCCTCAAAACGGTTCAACGCTTGCAGATTGACCTCGATATAGTTGGTCTTGTGCATCGCATTGCTAAACCCACGTTTGGGAATCCGGCGGAATAGCGGCATTTGACCGCCTTCAAATCCGGGACGGATAGAGCTACCCGAACGGGCACTCTGTCCCTTACCACCGCGACCACTGGTTTTTCCGTGGCCACTCGACTCGCCTTGACCCAAACGCTTACGACGGTGCTTGGCTCCGGGACGAGGTTTTAAATCATGTAGACGCATAACAAAAAATCAAACAGATGGGGCAACCGGTGCGAGACGAAGGGACAGATCGCGGGAGCGATAAATCTCCTCACGCAAACGTAAACTCAAAAGTGCATCGAGCGTTGCCTTGGCAACATTCGCAGCGTTGCTAGAACCTAGGGATTTGGTAAGAATATCCTTAATTCCAGCCGACTCCAACACAGCACGAACCGTTTTACCGGCAATAATGCCTGTTCCGGGAGAAGCGGGTCGCAATAGAACCTCTGCTCCACCAAAACGGGACAACACCTCGTGTGGAATGGTGGTTTGTTTCAATGAAACTTTAACCATGTGTTGCTTCGCGTCCTCGCCACCTTTGCGGATAGCATCGGAAACCTCGACCGATTTGCCGAGACCAAGGCCAACCCTGCCCTGTTTATCACCCACAACAACGAGTGCGCTAAAGCTGAAGCGTCGACCGCCCTTAACGACCTTGGAGGATCGGTTGATAAAAACAACTTTTTCACTCAACTCGATTCCGTCTTTGGCATCCGAAGCCCCGTCGCCACCCTCATTGCGTCTGCGAGGTCCGCGTCCAGCACCGCCAGCACGCCCGCCGGGTCCACCAGGTCCACGCCCACCAGGACCGCTAGGTCCACGTCCGGCGAATCCGCCGCGACCACCGCCTTGAGGTTTCTTAGGTAAATCTGCCACGATAAGTTCTCCTATTAAAATTAAAATTGCAGGCCAGCTTCGCGCGCGGCATCAGCCAGCGCCTTCACTTTTCCATGGTAACGTGCACCAGCGCGATCGAAGACCACGGCATTAATGCCAAGTGCTTTCGCTGCTTCCGCTGCCTCTTTGCCAATCAACGCTGCGTTGGCAACATTAGCCCGACCCTTGGAATCGGTATCACCCTTCTTCAATGTGGTAGCACTCGCTACAGTTCGTCCGACGGAATCGTCGATGAACTGAACGAAGACATTGCGATTGGTGAACTTGACAGCCATGCGCGGACGCAAGGTGGTGCCAACTACTTTCTTACGGATCCGCCAGCGACGGAGCTGACGAAGTTTATTCTTTGTTTGTGGTCTCATCTATGGAGGGTATCGGATTTTGCCGCTACCCAATTAAAATTCTGTAGTAAAAAATCCCAAAGTTTACTGAACGGTCTTGCCTTCTTTGCGCTTGACCTTTTCACCGGCATAACGGACTCCCTTGCCTTTATAAGGCTCTGGTGGATAATAAGCGCGAATCTCGGAAGCCACCAATCCCACAACCTGCTTATCAGGTCCTTCGATGGTTAATTTGGTGTTCTCCTCGACTGTCACTTTGATTTGGTCGGGAATAGGATAAAGCAGTGGGTGCGAGTAACCTAAAGTTAGATTGACATTTTTACCCTGAACCACGGCCTTGAAGCCAACGCCTTGGATCTCCAGCTTTTTGACAAAACCATCGCTGACACCCTTGACCATGTTTTGAACAATGGAGCGGGTCAGACCATGCAATGCCTTGGCCTCGGAATCTTCACCATCACGCGTAACCACAACCTGATCCCCATTCACCACGACGGTCGAACGCTTTGGCGCGTTGAACTGCAGTTTTCCCTTAGGGCCATCCACTGATACGCAGCGTCCTTTCACCTCAACCTTAACTTTGGCCGGGATGGACACCGGAATTTTTCCAATCCGTGACATAACTTAAAAAATTACCAAATAAAACAAAGAATCTCGCCACCCACATTCTGCTTGCGAGCCTGAACCCCTGTCAGAACACCTTTGGGGGTTGAAACAATTGCGGTCCCCATTCCACCCAGAACCCGTGGAATCTCTGTGGACCCAACATAACGCCGGAGTCCAGGAGTGCTGACCCGGCGTAAGCCGACGATCACACCCTTACGGCCCTGGTATTTCAACTTAACGCGGAGCTTTTTAATTTTGCTCCCCTCAACATTGAAATCAGTGACATAACCCTCATGCTTCAAAATGCGAGCAATGCTCTCCTTCATCTTGGAGTGAGAAACTTCGATCTCGGGAAGCAACGCTTGACTTGCATTGCGGATACGGGTCAATAAATCGGAAATAGGATCGCTCATAGAATTACCAACTGGATTTCGTCACGCCCGGGATCAAGCCGTTTAACGCCAGTTCACGAAAGGTCAAACGCGAGCAACCAAACTTACGAATAAAGCCGTGGCGACGACCGCTCATCGAGCAACGATTGGTGACACGCACTGGGCTTGCGTTCTTCGGCAGTTTAATTAGCCCGGCATAATCGCCCTTCGCCTTAAGCTCCGCACGGAGCTTGGCGTATTTTAACACGGTCGCGCGTTTTTTCTTTTCGCGCTCCAACCAAGAAGCTTTAGCCATATCAATTATCGAGATTCTGCAAACGGCATCCCCATCATTTTCAAAAAGTCCAACGCTTCCTCATCCGTTTTTGCGGAAGTAACGATGGTAACATCCATTCCCTGTGTTCGCTTAATTTTCTCCAAATCAATCTCAGGGAAGATTGTTTGATCCGCGAGTCCGAGGGAATAATTCCCACGACCATCGAACGATCGTCGTGAAACACCACGAAAATCGCGAATACGAGGAAGAGCTGCCGCCACCAAGCGGTCAAAAAACTCATACATCGCATCGCGACGCAATGTCACGTGACAACCAATCGACTGGCCTTCGCGAAGTTTGAAGTTCGCAATGCTCTTACGTGCCTTGTTGATAACGGGTTTGCGCCCAGTGATCAAGGTCAAATCGCGAACCGCTTCATCCACGGCACCCTTCTCCAACGACGCACTCACACCCATATTAATGACGATCTTCGTCATTGTGGGAACCTCGTGAGAGTTCTTGTAGGAGCGTTTCTCAGTGAGCGCAGGCTTCACTTCTTCGGAATACTTTTTTGAAAGTCTGGAATTCATACTCATTATGCCTTCGTTTCAGCTGTGCCTCGTTTTGCAGCACGGGCATCGAAATTGGCAACGGCCATCACGTTGGAAATGTGAACAGTTCCTTCCCGTTGGATAATCGCTCCTTGGGGATGCTGTTGGCTCTTGCGGGTGTGACGCTTGATCATCTTGATGCCCTCGAGGATCACGCGCTCTCCAGAGGAAGTGACACTGATCACCTTACCCCTCTTACCCCGCTCGGCTCCGGAAATGACGACCACTTCCTCACCCTTTTTTACATGTGTCTTTGACATACTCTAACTTGTTCGAAATTTAATCGGGCTGAATGTTAGACAACCTCTGGTGCGAGGGAAATGATCTTCATGAACTTTTTGTCGCGTAGTTCCCGGGCGACAGGCCCAAAAATACGTGTGCCACGAGGATTATTATCCTTATCAATGATTACGATCGCGTTGGAATCAAAACGCAGGTAGGAACCATCCGCACGTCGGATTGCGTCCTTAGTCCGAACGACCACTGCGTTTACGACCTCACCCTTTTTCACGGTTCCATCGGGCGTCGCTTCCTTGATGTGAGCCTTAATAATATCACCCACTGCCGCGTAGCGTTGGTTCTTACCTAAAACTCCGATAGTCGCCGCACGTTTGGCACCCGAGTTATCGGCGACGTCTGTAATTGAACGAATTTGCAACATAAAATGAGCCTAAGTTAGGCAACCACGGGTTCCGCGTCCTTGTTGTGTTCAACGATCTCAACTAGCCGCCATGACTTTAATTTGGAAAGTGGCCGAGTCTCCTGAATGAGGACACGGTCACCAATTTTCGCCACACTCTTCTCATCATGGGCGTAAAGTTTATGAAACTGTGTCACAACCTTCTTGAACTGAGGGTGACGAAAACGGCGTTCAACTCGCACTACGATGGTCTTGGTCATCTTGTTTGAGATGACTTCGCCGGTCCGTTCCTTGCGGTGACTGCGTGCGGGGGTATTCGTTGTTTCTGACATACGTGTGCAGATTAGGCTGCTTTATTGCGGAGAACGGTGAGCTGTGTCTCGAGGCGAGCAATCTCCTTGCGAAGCGTGCGCATCTGCGATGGCTTATCCAATTGGCTGGTAGCCTGCCGCAAACGCAGGTTGAACAGCTCCTGACGCATGTCGCGGCCTTTGACCGCTAACTCGACAGCCGTTAAATCTTGATAATTCGTCTTCTTCATCTCTCTAACCCTCTTAAGAAACTGCGTGCCGTGAAATAAACTTGGTCCGGATGGGCAACTTGTCAGCGGCCAAACGCATCCCTTCCCGGGCAATGGCCTCGGTAACTCCATCCACCTCAAACAAAACCAGTGCAGGTCGAATAACTGCAACCCAGGATTCAACTCCCCCTTTACCGGTACCCATACGAACTTCGAGCGGCTTCTTGGTAAAGGATTTGTCAGGAAAAATCCGGATCCAAACCTTACCACGACGCTTCATATAACGGGTGATCGCGACACGAGCAGCTTCAATCTGCTTTGTATCCATCCAGCAACGCTCTAATGCTTGCAACCCGTATTCGCCGAATGCGACGGTGTTGCCGCGCGTGGCGAGACCCCTGCGGGCACCACGCTGCATTTTGCGATACTTTACTCTGGCGGGCATCATCGACATAACAAATTCTCTTAAATTCTTTTCTCGCCCTACTGCAAAAGCGCAGTCAAGGCTGTTTTGTTAAAATTATGCGCTTTGGTCTGCTGGATTCTCGGCGCGATCTCGTTCACGATCCGCCGCAGAACGCGTCGGCTTGTTTTCTCCCTTGCAAATCCAACATTTGATTCCGAGTTTACCGTAAACTGTTTTGGCTTCGGCAAAACCATAATCAATGTTAGCACGGAGTGTGTGCAACGGAACACTTCCTTGGTGGTAGGATTCGACGCGTGCAATTTCAGCACCACCCAAACGACCAGCACAACGCACCTTGATCCCAACTGCCTTGAAATCCATTGCAGTCTGGACCGCTTTCTTCATCGCGCGGCGGAAGGAAATCCGGCGTTCCAATTGCATCGCGATATTCTCTGCGACCAATTGAGCATCGATTTCGGGGCTCTTGACCTCTTGGATATCAACATAGATGTCCTTGCCGGTCATCTTGCCGAGTTCCTCTTTCATCTTGTCGATCTCGGTCCCTTTCCGTCCGATGACCACACCAGGACGGGCAGTATAGATCGTGATGCGGCAACGGTTTGCGGCGCGCTCGATCTGAATGCGTGGCACTGAGGCGGATTCGAGCTTAGATTTGAGGATCTCGCGAATCTTTTGATCTTCGGCTAGTAAACGACCGAAATCTTTTTTCGTGGAATACCACTTTGAGCGCCAGTCTTTGTTGACGGCGATACGGAAACCGATCGGGTTGGTCTTTTGTCCCATACGATTAGAGGTCGGATACGATTATTCTGACGTGGCAATTCCGTTTAAGGATGGGCCCCATAGAGCCACGGGCCTTTGGTGTGACGCGTTTATAAGTGGTAGCAGCCCCAGCAACTGCCTCCTTGACGATCAAGGTATTGGGGTCGAGACGATGGTTATGTTCAGCGTTGGCAATCGCGGACTTAAGGGTCTTAGACACCACACGGGCAGACTTGCGAGGGATCACGGCTAAAACCGCCATCGCGTCGTTAGCTGCCAATCCCTGAATCTGTCGCACGACCTCACGCATCTTCTGCGGAGACATACGGACATTTTTAGTAATCGATAAAACTTCCATACAATTAAGGGCTACTTGGCCTCAGCCTTTGCAGTGTGCGCACCATGTTTCTTAAAGGTTCGCGTGAGAGAAAACTCACCTAACCGGTGACCTACCATGTTCTCAGTAACGAACACTGGGTGAAAAACTTTGCCGTTATGCACACTAAAGGTGTGTCCAACGAACTCTGGAGTAATCATCGAACGGCGCGACCATGTTTTGATCGGCTTCTTTGAACCAGTAGCGTTCATCTTCTGGATCTTCTCGATGACGTGGGCGTCAACAAACGGCCCTTTCTTAATTGAGCGTCCCATAATTACTTAGTCTTGAGTGGGCGACCGTTGCGTCGGGCAACGATCAGGCGGTTAGATTGCTTAAATTTCTTACGAGTCTTATACCCCTTAGTGATCACACCCCAAGGAGTGACCGGATGACCGCCACCGGAGGTTTTACCGGCACCACCACCCATCGGGTGATCGACCGGGTTCTTAGCAACACCACGGCTCAGTGGGCGCCTGCCACGATGGCGGGATCGTCCAGCTTTACCGAGCATGACATTCTCATGTTCACTGTTGCCGACTTGTCCGATTGTAGCGAGGCAATTCTCGTTAACTTTCCGGATTTCACCGGAAGGAAGCCGTAATTGTGCATGCCCTTCATCGCGTGACATCAAGGTAGCTTCACCACCAGCTGAACGCACCATCTGCGCCCCACCACCAGGGATCATTTCGATATTGTGGACAGAAACGCCGACCGGAATATTCTTTAGCGGAAGAGCATTCCCGACCTCGGGAGCAGCAGCTGGCCCACTGCTAACTTTGGTTCCGACAGAAAGACCGACTGGAGCTAAAATGTAGCGGCGTTCGCCATCAGTATATTCAAGCAACGCAAGTCGAGCGGTGCGGATCGGATCATATTCGATGGCGATGACGTTGGCTGCGACACCAAATCGTTCGCGCTTGAAATCGACATTGCGAACCTTCTGCTTATGTCCTTGACCGCGACCACGGCTGGTTACCCGTCCGTAGGAGTTGCGTCCGCCCGTTTTCTTCCGGGTTTTGACGAGGCTCTTCTCCGGACGTGATTTAGTGATCTCGTCGTAGGACGCGATCGTAATATATCGCGTTGAAGGTGTTAAGGGGCGAAATTTTTTGACTGGCATAACGTGGCGTCTTGGAGATTAGGTTAGACTGATCTTGTCTCCCTTTTTGAGTGTCACGAGAGCCTTCTTCCACGCGGAGGTGGAACCGGCTTGCGAAGTACGCTGACGGCGGGATTTACCGCGGACGTTCAGAGTATTTACCTTTTCCACCTTCACCTTGAACAGGTCCTGAACCGCTTGGCGGATCTGGACCTTATTGGCGCGAGTATCGGCAATCACCGTGAAGGTGTTGGTGATCTCGGTCTGGCGGGTTCCCTTTTCGGTTAGACGAACCGTTTTGATAATATCAAAGCTATTCATGGATCAAATCCTTTGCAGCACGACGGTTATTCTTTGTTCAAGCGATCCTGCAAATCTTGCAGGGCACCCTGTGTGACAATCATTTTGTCGTAACGCAGGACTTGGAATGTGTTCAAATCCTTGCTTGTTGTGAGCTCAACGCCCGGGACGTTTCGTGCAGAAAGTGTGAGATTCTTGTCGGTCCCCTGTGAAACGATGAGGACGGTGCCGGTAATATTCTGAGCGGCCAAGAATGACTGAAAACCTTTGGTTTTCGGTGTCTCGAAAGTAATCTGATCCACAACGAGAATATCACTGCTCTTAAGGCGCTCTGTCAGTGCTTTGCGCAAAGAGAGATGCCGAGTGGATTTGCTCACCTTCTTGCGATAGGAGCGGGGCTTGGGTCCGAAGACCACACCGCCACCACGCCAAAGGGGTGAAGCAAAAGAACCAGCACGAGCGCGACCAGTACCTTTTTGTTTCCAAGGTTTCTTGTTGGTGCCGTTGACGTCGCCCGCAGTCTTAGTGCAAGCGGTGCCACTTCGTTGAGCGGCCATGAAGGCGACCACGGTGTCGTGAACCGCTTGGGTTCCGCGTCCGTCCTCGATCAAAGGAAGGTTGACCTCAAGTTCGCCCTTTGGTTTTCCGCTAATATCTTTAACAGGTAATTTCATGTCTCAGTCCCTTACTTAGCTGATACCTTTTTAGCAATTTTCTTGGCCTGGCGAATAACGACATAATCGCCTTCAGCACCCGGCATACAACCCTTGATCAGCAACAGATTCTCCTCAGGACGGACCTGAATAATCTCCAAATTTTGTGTTGTGCGACGCACCTGACCCATATGGCCGGGCATTTTCATACCGCGCATGACGGTGCCGGGGAACAGACGCTGTCCGATTGCACCACTACGACGATGCCAACCCTTAGCACCGTGAGTCATATCACCACCACGGAAACCGTGGCGCTTAACGACACCCTCAAATCCTCGTCCCTTGGTGACGCCGATCGCATCGACGAAATCTCCTTGAGCAAAAATGTCTGGCCCAACGATATCACCGGGTTTCACATCAAGCGGGAAATCCCGAAATTCGCGTAAGCGCTTCGTAGGAGTGGCTTTACCTTTGACAAAATGGCCCAGCAAAGCTTTTGAAACTCTGCTCTCCTTCTGGTCATCAAAACCCATTTGAACGGCTTTGTAGCCGTCGTTCTGAACTGTCTTAACCTGTGTCACACGATTGGGACCAGCCTGAACGACTGTCACAGGGATGAGGTTCCCTTTTGCGTCGTAAACGCGTGTGTGGCCTAATTTTTTTCCAAGCAAACCGAGCATAAGCGTCAAATCTTAATGGTGATGTCAACCCCCGCCGGAAGGTTCAATTTCTTTAGTTCATCGACTGTCTTGGCGGTAGGTTCGATGATGTCAAGGAGACGCTTGTGAGTGCGTTGTTCGAAAGTTTCTTGGGACTTTTTATCCGCGTGAGGTGAGCGAAGGACGGTAAACCGCTCAACCCGAGTGGGAAGAGGGATTGGACCCGCGACACGGGCACCTGTGCGTTTGACGACTTCGACGATGTCGTGAGCGGATTGATCGATCACCCGGTGATCGAAGGCTTTCAGCCTGATTCTTATGCGTTGTCCAGCCATAGGTTTAAAAAGAACAATGTTAAATGGTTAAGTGCGGGCCGGTTTCGGTTTGGATGAATCCAAAATTGTGGTTAAAATGCTGTGAGGAACAGGTTCGAAAGCGAACGGCTCCATGGAGTAGGAGGCGCGCCCCTTGGAAAGTGAACGGATCGCTGTTGCGTAGCCGAACATTTCAGCCAGAGGAACCTCTGCGTTGAGGCTGGTGTTGCTGTTCTTACCTTCGATACTCTGGATTTTACCGCGACGACGATTAAGATCGCCTAGCAGATCACCTTGATATTCATCCGGAGTGGTACACTCGACCTTCATGATCGGCTCGAGGATAATTGGATTGGCTTGTTTGACGGCGTCTTTGAGTGCGAAAATACCGGCCATTCGGAAGGCCAACTCGTTTGAGTCAACTTCGTGGAAGGAGCCATCGACGATCTCCACTTTAACGTCCACCATCTGGAATCCGGCGAGAACACCGCCCTTGATGGCTTCTTCGACGCCATCGATAACGGCAGGAATGTATTCTTTGGGGATCGATCCACCGACAATTTTGTTCTCAACCAAGACACCCTTACCGCGTTCGTTCGGGGCGATCTTGATGCAGGCATGACCGTATTGACCTTTACCACCCGATTGACGGATGAATTTACCTTCGCCTTCAGCAGCCTTGGTGATGGTCTCACGGTAGGCAATTTGAGGGGCACCGGAATTGGCCTCAACCTTGAACTCACGTAGGAGGCGGTCGCGAATGATCTCTAGGTGGAGTTCACCCATTCCCGCGATGATCAATTGGCCGGTTTCTTTATCAGTAAAGCACTTGAAGGTAGGATCTTCTTCCGCTAGGCGTTGAAGACCGATAGACATCTTCTCATGGTCCGCCTTGGTTTTTGGCTCAACAGCCATGGAGATCACAGGCTCAGGGAAGGTTGGAGGTTCGAGCATGATGTCGAACGACTCATCGCAGAGGGTATCCCCTGTTGTGATATTCCTCAAACCGACTAGGGCAGCGATATCACCCGCAAAAGTGGTTTCAACATCGATGCGTTTGTCGGCCTGAATCATCATGACTCGGCTCACGCGCTCGCGCTTCCGCGTGCGAGGGTTGTAGATGGTATCACCCTTCTTGAGTTGACCGCTGTAAACCCGGAAGAAAATTAATTTTCCGACGAACGGATCGGTCCAGAGCTTGAACGCCAATGAACAGAATTTACCGCCGTCGTCAGGATGGATAACAACTGGGACGGGAGGCTCGGAAGTATCGAATCCGGATGCAGGAGGAATGTCCAGCGGAGAAGGCAGATAGTCGATAACGCAATCGACCAAAGGTTGAACTCCCTTTTTCTTGAAAGCGGAACCGCAAAGCACTGGGATCAGTTCAATCTTGCAAGTAAGGCGGCGAATAGCTGCCTTGAGGACGGGAATGGAAATCTCTTTACCCTCAATTACGAGCTCAGCGATGGTGTCATCCTTGTTCGATACGCCGTCGAGAAGCTCGTCGTAGGCTGCCTTAGCTGCTTCCTTGAGGTCATCAGGAATCTCCGTGACAGAATAGGTGAGACCGACAGGATCGGTGTCGTCGTAAATGATGGCTTTTTGGCAAACGACGTCGATGACACCCTTGAGGTAATCTTCCTTACCAATCGGGATCATGATCGGATAGGCATAAGCACCGAGCTTTTTGCGCATCTCCTCGACAGCCTTCGAGAAATTGGCTCCGGTACGATCCATCTTGTTGACGAATGCGATGCGAGGAACTTTATACTTAGTCGCTTGTCGCCAAACGGTCTCAGATTGGGGTTGGACGCCAGCCACTGCACAGAACACAGCCACGGCTCCATCTAACACACGCATCGAACGCTCGACCTCGGCCGTGAAATCCACGTGGCCGGGAGTGTCGATGATGTTGATCCGGTGAGCAATGTTGGTGTAAGTCTTCTCGATGCCATCGGACTTTTGGGTCCAGTAGCAGGTCGTAGCTGCAGAGGTGATGGTGATGCCGCGCTCGCGCTCTTGCTCCATCCAGTCGGTTACGGTGTTTCCGTCATCGACATCACCCATTTTATGGATCAGGCCTGTGTAGAAAAGAATCCGCTCGGTTGTGGTGGTTTTACCGGCATCGATGTGTGCGGCAATACCAATATTCCGAGTTCGCTCCATCGAGTATTGTCGATTCGGCGAATTGACTGATTTCTTTTTATCGCTAACTGGTTCCATGTCTCTACAGAAAGAAAACGCCCCGTCCTGACTAACCACGGGGCGCGGTTTAAAATTTTATTCTACCAACGGAAATGCGCAAAAGCTTTGTTAGCCTGCGCCATCTTATGCACTTCGTCACGTTTGCGGATTGCATTCCCCTGCCCTTGATAGGCATCCATGATCTCGGAGGCCAAGGACTCCTGCATTGCAGCCCCCTTCTTGGCGTCTGCGAAATCCACCAACCAACGGAGCGCCAAAGCGGTCTGACGCTCTGGATTCGCCTCAACTGGCACTTGATAGGTTGCACCGCCGACTCGGCGAGGCTTCACCTCAAGACGAGGTTTAGCATTATCGACAGCGCGCTGCAAAATTTCAAGGGGATTCGATTGTGGATTTTTCTCCACGATGCGATCGAAGGTTCCGTAAACGATTTTTTGGGCGGTGGCCTTCTTGCCGCTGGACATGACGGTGTTGATGAGGCGGGATACCAAAGGACTGTGGTATTTCGCATCTTCCATTACCGACCGTCGTGTAGCTTGACGTCTTCTTGACATATCAACAAATCAAAATCGATTACTTAGTTTTTGGTTTAGCACCCGCTTTAGGTCGTTTGACCCCATACTTCGAACGGCTGACGCGGCGCTTTTCAACTCCAGCGGCATCCAGAGTTCCACGGACGATGTGGTAACGGACACCGGGCAAATCTTTCACGCGCCCGCCACGAACCAAGACAATGCTGTGCTCTTGGAGGTTATGACCTTCATCGGGAATGTAAGCGATGATTTCATAACCGTTCGTCAAGCGGACCTTGGCGACTTTCCGCATGGCGGAGTTTGGCTTCTTCGGCGTGCGCGTCATGACTTGAAGGCACACACCACGACGGAACGGCGCATTCTCCAAGGCTGGTGACTTGGACTTAAGCTTAATTTTGTTCCGTCCTTTTCGGACGAGTTGGTTAATGGTTGGCATTACTGCTATCCAATCTACTGGTTTCATTCCGTCATCCAGCGTTCTGGAGAAACGGAGCGCGAATCATAGCACCGAGGGAACCGAGTGCAACAAGTATTTGAAATAATTCGCGATGTCTTTTTCAGGATCTTCAGTTCAAAGGGTTCAAAAGCGTATGAGGCCTTCTACGAAGACATTATTCTTGGGTGACATTGTTCCGTTTTTCGTATCAACGCACGCCACATCCGAAGTTAGCAGTGTTTATCGAGGATTTCCAAACAACTTGGGTGTTGATTGGAATGCTTGTGGGGCTTTGTTTCCGAGATTGGCACTCATTGTGCTTCAGCTTCTGCGGGTGCGTTGGTTCATTCGCATATGAGCCCTTCTCGTGAAGGGGAACGAGCCTAAAGGTCTCCGTTTATCGGAGGCCTTTTTTTTATTTTTACCGAATAAATTCAATGATTATTTGGTGTTTTCGTGAGTGGTTCACGAATTCTAAATCTCAAGTAATCAATTCGTTAGATCTGCGCGACCATTTTTTGTGGGATTCAGGGTTGCTGCACTTCGGAGCTGTTCCGATGATTTGCGGCTAAGCATTTTCTGCACGAATCAATGCCGCTTCTCCTTTTCTTATCAAGTCGCTAGCATCTAGGTTATGAGTGTGATCCACGCATGGTTTCCGACTTTTATTTATTTTAAAAAGCTGCAGGCAAAAGGTCTTACTGCATTTAATCGGGAGTTATTAGCCGAGTGTTACCAGATTCGTGATTACGATTCAGCAGGTCAAAAATGGTCGAAGAAAAATTATCCCGGTGGATACACTTCTTACCAATCGATTCCGAATATTTATCAACTTTCATCCACGATGGCAGAGCTTCGAGGGAAGCTTGATCGGCACGTCCGGGCCTTTGCAAAGCACCTTCAATTTGATTTGAGTGATCGCACATTGAGCATGACGGATTGTTGGATCAATATCATGCCGACTCAGACCGCACACAGCTTGCACCTGCATCCGCTTTCAACGATCAGCGGCACCTATTACGTGCGGACGCCTAAGAATTGTGCGTCGATTAAATTTGAAGACCCACGGCTTTCGAAGTTTATGGCTGCCCCACCGCGCTGTGGCGAGGTACGACCGGAAAACCGATCATTTGTTCATTATAAAGCCGAGGTCGGCCACGTGGTGCTGTTTGAAAGTTGGCTGAGACACGAAGTTGCAGCAAACCCCTCAGCCTCAGACCGTGTGAGTATCAGCTTTAACTACAATTGGTTTTAAACGATCGCGGCAGGTTCACCACGGGGTTTCGGAGTCTTCTGCGATACTTAGCCCAATTACCACACTGAGATCTACGATCGCTGTAAGCTCAAACGAGGTTTCGGTACCGCCACAATGTATTTTTGTGATCGGTGTGATGCCACCAATTGACGATGTTCGGAAGACCTCATCAGCAGCCAGAAGCTTAGCGAGGCTGATTTTGGTTTCCAAAAACGGTATCCTCGCCAACCGACAATAATTCAGGAGAACTGTGCGAAGAATCCCAACGACGGGGCCTTCCGCAGGGGAAGGGGTGATGAGCTTCTTCCCAACTCTGATGAAAATATTCCCACTTCCGCACTCAGCGATCCTGCCGCCCGAGTTGAGGAGGATGCAATCCCCCAGACCATTTTCCGCAGCCTCCCAGGAACCGATGATTTGCGGAAGTTTGCTGGCGGATTTAAATCCCGTGATCGCATCCCCCAAAGGCAGATAAACTCTCTCTGAAACCATGGTTTCAATGGGTGAATGATGGAATCCTTGTTGTTTTAGTGGAGCCACGGTCATTAAAAGGGTCGGCTTCGTTGCCCCTTTAGGGCTATAGCCACGGACACCGACACCTCTGGAGAGGTGGACTCTAAGTACCCCTGTCTCAATCTTGTTTCGTTTGGCTAGTTCCATCGCCAAAAAACCGAGTTCCATCCAATCCACGGGGAATTGGTAGCCGTAAAGAGTCGCACCGCTTTTCATCCGGGACATGTGTAGAGGCCAAAAAACTGGCCGCCCTTTGTGGATGCGAACTGTCTCGAAAAAGCCATCGCCGTAGAGGAAACTACGATCGAAAACGGAGACTTTGGCCTCGGATTCAGGAAGGAATTGACCGTTGAGGTAAACTGTGTTGGACATTTTTGAATGTGAGTTCGTGGCTTGGTGGTGCTGTAAGTGCTACGAGAATACCAGCGGCTTTGGCGAGAGTTTCTTCGTATTCGGCCTCGGGAATCGAATCTGCAACGATTCCGGCTCCGACGTGGAACCACGCATCGTTCCCCCGGTTTAGAACGGTGCGAATGATCATGCTCAACTGGCTTTCGCGATTGAAACCCAAATATCCGAGGGCACCGGTGTAAGGGCCTCTGGGGACGGTTTCTAGTTGGTCTATGATTTCTGTGGCTCGTGACTTTGGAGCCCCTGAGATGCTACCGCCGGGAAAACAGGATTTGAGCGCAGCTAAGTGAGAGATTTTGTTCTGAATTTTGCCTTCTACTGTGGAGACGAGGTGCTGCACTTGTGGAAATCGTTCCAGACGAACTAATTCGGGGACTTGAACTGAACCGAACTCACAGATTTTTCCGAGGTCATTCCGTAAAAGGTCCGTAATCATCACTAACTCCGCCATTTCTTTGGGGCTGGTCTGGAGTTCGTAGGTGAGTTGTGCATCACGGGTAGGATCAGCGTGCCGAGGGCGTGTGCCTTTGATGGGGCGTGTGCGAATGCGATCACCACTGAGACGTAGGAAAGACTCAGGAGAGGATGAAATGATCTGAAAATCGCCACAATTGAGAAATGCTGCAAACGGCGATGGGGATTGCTCGAGGAGGTTGAGAAAGATGTCTTGAGCGCGCCAATCGTGCCGAGTGTGCAGACGTTGGGCGAGGTTCACTTGGTAGATATCGCCTTGCTGAATATAGAACTGAGCTTGCTCGACTTTGCGAATGTAAGACTCGCGATCTAAGTTGGAACTAAGGTTTGAAGTGCCATGCGCTTGATCACGAGGGGTTTGGGGTTCCTGACCTTTGAGGATCGTCAGTTTCCAAAACTCGGCTTGGCTGGAAGCTCGTTCGTCGGTGCGAGAACTATCAAGGCCCAATCCCGTTGCGACGATGAATTGCTTGTTCAGATGGTGATCAAAAACGAGCAATGAACCATAAAACCCAACGTAACAATCCGGAAGGTTAAGGTCATTGGGAGCCCAAGCTGGCGCCTTTTTTTCGACGAAACTTTGAAGATTGTAGCCCCAGAAACCGAAGCATCCACCCAGAGGCAGTGGAGAATCGAATTCTGCCATGGGCGCAAAGGGTGTCATCAAATCCTCGAGGAGATTCCACGGGTTCCCGTGCAACGGACTGACTCCACTTTCTGAAACCAACTGAGCCGATGTGCCTCGGGAACTGAAAACGGCGAAGGGCTGAGCCATGACGAAGGAATACCGCTCGGCTTTTGAGCGAAACAACGCGCTTCGCAAGAGCATCGCGCCGGGCTGATCCCACAATGTTGCCATGACACCCTCGGGTGAGAGGGATACGGGAAACTCTTGGATCAATGGAACCGTCACAAAACGTTTTGCGGGTTTAGGTTTTGAGGAGCTTTAGCAACCCACGATCTGATTTACGGGGACTGACAAGTGCGAGGCTCATGCGCTCGGGCTTAAAATACTGACTGGCAACGGCTTGGACTGCACTGGGCCGAACTTCCATGAGGTGCGTTTTTACTTCTTCGGGTTCGATCATCCTGTCGTAGGTCAACAGGTTCTCACCAGCCCACATCATTTGGCTTTCGGTATTTTCGAGGCTCATTTCCATTTGACCGACGAGATAATCCCGGGCACGCCGGAGTTCGGCAGTGGTCACCGGTTTTTCTACGAATCCTCGTAACCCATCCATGATAAGGCGTAACGCTTTTTCCAATCGTTCTGTCTCCAATCCTGCTGAAATGACCAAGGCACCCACATCGTCGAAGGCGGATTGGGAGCTGTAAATGGCGTAGGCCAACCCGTGATCTTCCCGAACCGTTTGGAACAGGCGAGAGCTCATGTTTTCTCCCAGCATGGTGTTCAACAGACGGAGAGCGAAACGACTTTTATCGTGTCGGGAACTGGTGCGAATTCCCAAGGCGATCTGGGTCTGTTCGGTGACCTTGGTAAAAAGTTTCACGCGAGGCCGTTTTTGGTCCCCGGTGACCGGAGTGAAAATCGGGCGAGGAACGGTCGAGAATCGGGAGGCCGATCGCTCCACTAATCGGACGAGGGCGGCGTGGTCCACCTTTCCTGCCGCGACCACGAGGGAGCCTTCGCTGGCGTAATTATTCCGTTGATAAGCCATCAAACATTCAGAATCCATCGCATCGAGAGTTTTCTCGGTTCCGGTAATGGATCGTCCTAAGGCTTGACCAGTCCACATGGTTTCGCTGAGCAGCTCTTGCACGTAGGACTGCGGCTGGTCGAGATTCATTGCCAGCTCCTCCTTGATCACATTTCGTTCTTTACCCAGTTCGGCCTTTTCAAAGGTGGAATTGAGGAACATATCCGAGAGCACGTTCCAGAGCTCGGGGAGGTGATCATGGCAGGCTTTGGCGTAGAAACAGGTGTTCTCCTCGGTCGTGAAGGCATTGAGATAACCTCCAACTCCTTCGACGGATTGAGAGATTTCTTTTGCGGATCGGCGTTTGGTCCCTTTGAACAACATGTGTTCGATGAAATGGGAGATTCCAGAAATCTCAGCCGACTCGTAACGACCGCCGACACCGACCCAAATCCCTAAGCTTACACTCGCCCGATGAGGCATGTTCACGGTGGCTACACGCAGGCCGTTTTTTAGCCTAGAAACCTGATACATAAGAGTTCGGAAATGATGGTAAGGTCGTCGACGAACCTTTAACGGCTCAAGGAAAGTATAAACCGGGAATAGTGCCCTGTCATCCGGCAATTAAGAAGGTGCCCATTCTCCTGAAAAGGCGGCCTAATTGCGCTATATCCCATTAACTTGAAAGTTGGCTATACACTCAGAAGGAAAGAGCTAGATTGGACGACATGAGCAACCAAGTCGGCTTTTCCTTGCGAGGGAGGAACCCTGATGTATTGACGTGCATCGCGAATCTCTCCAACGACGAGGTGTTTACGCCGCCTGAGTTCGCAAACCGGATGTTGGATACTCTG